>Ga0315322_10001337_pt1 | contig 19063 bp, 16 predicted proteins | sample M110021515metaG_FD_203461 | JGI IMG/M metagenome (GOLD analysis project Ga0315322, IMG submission 203461) | Ammonia-oxidizing marine archaeal communities from Monterey Bay, California, United States - M1 100m 21515 | ecosystem: Environmental > Aquatic > Marine > Intertidal zone | place: USA...
ATTTTATTTCAAGAAAACTTCCTGATTCTAACATTTGTCTAGATAATTCAGCGTATTGAGAGGAATCTAATCCTAAGAGTGGAAGACTTAATCCATAGATATAGATGAAGATAATAGAGAGGGAAAATATTCCTAATAGTTTATTCTCTAATGTCCAATTTCTCATTTCTTATGAATTGAGTTTTAAGTGGTCTTTCTGAAATGTTCCAAATAAATCCTTCAAGTTTTTGATTTTCTATTGGTGTTGAAATGATAGCATTCATTTTTGCAGTTGGTTGATTGCTAAAATTCAAAGTTTTAATTTGATTACTATCTAGTATGATAGTTAACTCAGAACATTGTGTTTTATTGTAATCAGCCAAAGGTTCTTTATTTTCTTTTTCTATGTAATATAAAGTTTCTCCATTTCCTTTTACATAGATACTTTTAATTGCATTTTCTAAAAAAATACTTTCCATATTATTTCCTTTAATCTGATTAAAGTGAATAGAGTCAGCTAAAGACAAAATCAGACTATTTTCATAGATATTCATTTTGTTAATTGTTCCATTCCAAAGTTTTAATTGAATAAAATCTCCAGAGATTTGATTTTCATTTGACCATAAAAAAGGTTGTTTAAATAACTCCATTATTGAGTCGCCTTGTTTATAAGAAATTGAATCACAGATTCCTTGAATATCATTTTTAAAGAATTTCACATTATTGAACCCTCTTAAGAAGTTTAAATTATTTGAATCATTTGTACTAATGAATTGATCGGCTATAATATGCAAAGTGTCTTGCTGGTAATGATGAGAAAGAAGCGCATTTCCTTTTACTAAAGAAGAATCTTTATTTTCATCATGAAATGCATAATCACCATGAATTAATTGCTTTTTAGATGTGTCATTTAAAACAACGTTCCCATAGACTTTTCCAATGCCTAAATTACTATCATAAAAAATGCTGTCACCTGACAGAATTTGTTCTTCAGAAATTATCATTGCGTTATTCCAAAAGGAAGATTGATCATTTTTAGTATCATACCATCCTTTATTACAAAAAATAGTATTCTGTTTAGACGTAATTGTACTAGGTCCTTTGAAATCAGCTATTTCTGATGCTGTATGGTAAATTAATGTGTCAGAAATCATTTTGTATTTTGGATGTGTTAATTCAACACTGTCTTTAAAAAAAAGAGTCTTTGATTCACTGTGGTATACCCCTTTTTTACTTGTTAGCTTGTTTTGAGACTTTGTACTATTTATATGTGCCCGATTGTTATAATAGGCTCGTTTAGCTTTTAAATCATACATTAATTTTTTAGTAGAAAGACTTAAATCTTTCTCTTTAAAAGTGACATTCCCAGTTATTTCTGCTTTTCGGTTGTTACCATTATAAAAAAGAGTGTCTCCTCTCATTTCTAACGTATCATTTTGAACAATTTTGATGTTATTAAAGGCTTCAAAAGAATTTGTTTTAGTATATACGTAAGCACTGTCACAAGACATGATAGCACCATCGTGTTCTAAAATCACATTTCCTTTTAAAATCTGAGCATCTTTTATTTCTTTTTTATACTCTAAAATGTCTGCATTTAGGATGTTGATTTTATTCTCTTGAGAGCAAATGAAGAATGGCAATAGCCATAGTAAAAATGATATCGAAAATTGATTTTTCATTTGCAATTAATGAACGAGGAAAAACAAAATAAAGTATTGATATCCCTAATCTATTTAAGACTTTGAATTGTCTATCGTCTGCTTTCTATCTGGTCCAACAGAAACAATTGAGATAGGAGTTTCCAATTCTTTTTCAAGAAAATTAATGTAATTCTTTAATTCTAAAGGAAGTGTGTCTGCCTCTGTTAATTCTGTTAAATCTGTGTTCCAACCATCAAAATCTATGTAAACTGGCTGAACATTGTTGTCTATATTATAAGGGAAATAATCAATTTTATCTCCTTTATGTAAATAATGGGTGCAAACTTTAATTTTGTCAAACTGGTCAAGAACATCTGCCTTCATCATTGATAATTCGGTAACTCCATTTATCATTATGGCATACTTTAAAGCAGGTAAATCAATCCATCCACAACGTCTTTCTCTTCCAGTTGTAGCTCCAAATTCATGTCCTAGCTGTCTGATTTTTTCTCCAGTTTCATTGTCTTCTTCTGTTGGGAAAGGACCACTGCCAACCCTAGTACAATATGCTTTGAAAATTCCAATAATACGTTTTATTTTATTTGGGGCTATTCCAAGACCAGTACAAGTTCCCGCTGTTATTGTATTACTTGATGTTACAAAAGGATAAGTTCCAAAATCAATGTCTAATAAAGTACCCTGAGCACCTTCAGCTAAAACTTTTTTCCCAGCTTTAATGGCATTGTTTAAGTAATGTTCACTATCAATTGCATTGAGTGATTTAATGAGCTCAACTCCTTCAAAAAAATCTTTTTCTAATTCATCTAAATTGATTTCCATAGAGTAAAAATTAAGTAATGTAGAGTGTTTAGCTACTAAATTTTTGTATTTCTCTGGGAAATTAGCTTCAAATAAATCACCTACACGGATTCCATTTCTTCCAGTTTTATCCATGTAAGTTGGACCAATCCCCTTAAGAGTAGACCCTATTTTTTTCGCACCTTTAGCAATTTCAGATGCTTTGTCAAGCAACTTGTGTGTAGGTAATATAATGTGAGCTTTTTTTGAAATAAGTAATTGCTCTTTAATATTTACACCAAGTGGAAGGAGTTTGTCAATTTCTTGTTTTAATATAATCGGGTCGATTACAACTCCATTTCCAATAACATTTTTAACTCCTTTTCTAAATATACCAGATGGAATTGTGTGTAAAACATGTTTAATACCATCAAATTCAAGTGTGTGGCCAGCATTAGGACCTCCCTGAAATCTTGCAATTATATCATATTCTGGTGTAAGAACATCTACAATTTTACCTTTACCTTCATCTCCCCATTGGAGTCCTAAAAGAACATCAGCTCCCATATTAGTTGTTTTTTATTTTTTCTAGTGAATTAATAGCTTCATTAGTGTTTTCTTCAATTTTAAATACGGTATTTAATTTTGAGACTAATAAAAGTTCATTTATAGTTTTGGGGACTTTTGTGATTATTGTATCGCCACCCATGTTTCGAGATTTTGTGAGAATTGTTATTAACGCACCTAGTCCACTACTATTTAAATATTCTAATTTTTCAAAATTAACTATTACATGATTCTTATCATTTGTAATCTGTTTTGTAACATTTTGGTGAAGCTTTTGAGCATCTTCATGAATCATTAATCTGCCCTCAAGTAATACGAGAAGAAAATTATTTTTATCTGTTATGGTAAATTTAAACATAGTTAAGATTTTCGTTTGCCGTAAAAATAAAGTGAGTGGTCATTAATTTCTAAATCAAATATATCTTCTAGGGTTTTTCTAATGTGTTGAATTCTTGGGTCACAAAATTCTATGACTTCACCCTGGTCTAAAATGATATGATCGTGTTGTTTAAATTCAAATGATTTTTCAAAAAAAGATATATTTTGTCCAAATTGGTGCCTTCTAATTAATTTACAGTCTAGCAATAATTCAATTGTGTTGTATAACGTTGCTCTACTGACTCTGTAATTTTTGTTTTTCATGTTTTTATACAGACTTTCAATATCAAAATGGCCTTCGATATCATAGATTTCTGTAAGTATAGCAAATCTTTCGGGCGTTTTCCTGTGCCTTTTTTCAGCAAGATATTCTGAAAAAATATCTCTTACTTTTATTTGATTACTTTTCTCTATTTCCATAGTCATGAAAAATCAATAATTCATGCAAATTTATAATTAATGCAATCGAAAAATACTATTTGTTTATAAATGATGAAATTGTTATGAAATATCACTTTGCTCCATTCTTTCTACCTGGCTAATGCTTTCAATATTTTGTAGCTTTTGAATTAGATTTTCTAAATGGTGTTTATCATATACATACAGCATTATTTCACCCTCAAAAATACCGTCATCAGAATTAAAATTAAGTGATTTCATGTTCACTTTTTCCTGTTCAGAAATAATAGAAGTAAGTTCATTAAGTAACCCAACATCATCAATTCCAATAAATTTAATTCCAGCCATAAAATATTCAAGCTTATCAGCTTTCCATTTTGCAGGTATAATTCTGTAAGAATAATTAGCTCTTAATTGTTTTGCATTAGGGCAATTAGACCGATGTATTTTTATGCCATCGCTAATGGTTACAAAGCCAAATACATTATCTCCAGGAAGTGGGTTACAACAGGGTGATAATTTATAATCTAACTTTGCATCAGAACCTTCACCAATTAATATTTCTTCTGTACTTTTAGAAACTTTACTGATTAAAGCTTCAAAAGAATTTTTTATTGTTTTAGTTATTGAACCAAACTTTAGTCGCCCCCCCTTAATTACAATTTCTTTTATTTTCTTTAAATCTAGCTTGCCTTTTGCTATTTGGAAATACATTTCTGTATGTTCATCTAATTTATAGAGTAGTAACAACTCTTTTAAATTTTTTTCATCAAAATCAACTTTTAAACCAGATAATTTTCTTATTAATATTTCTTTTCCGTCTTCTGCAATTACTTTTTTCTCATCTTTTAAAGATTGTCTTATTTTGTTTCTAGCTTTAGATGTAACTATAAAATCTAACCAACCCTCTTTAGGTTTTTGATTTTTTGATGTCAATATCTCTACTTGGTCTCCACTTTTAAGTGAATAACTTAAGGGGACGAGCTTAGAGTTTACTTTTGCTCCAATACATTTTGCTCCAATTTCTGTGTGAATTCCAAAAGCAAAATCTAATGGTGTAGCATTTTGTGGTAAAGTATGTAATTCCCCCTTTGGAGTAAAAACAAATATTTCATCAGAGTATAAATTGTTGGTTTTAAATTCATTTATGAAATCTAATGCATCTGAAGATTTGTTTTCAATAAGGTCTCTAACTTGATTTATCCATTGGTCAAAGCCACTATCAGAAGCACTTTTTTCTTTGTATTTCCAATGTGCAGCAAGCCCTTTTTCAGCAATTTCATCCATTCTCTTAGATCGAATTTGCACCTCTACCCATTTTCCAGTCGGACTCATTACTGTAGTATGTAAAGATTCATAACCATTTTGTTTAGGATGAGAAATCCAATCTCTTAGTCTTTCTGGGTTTGGAATGTAATGATCTGTTACTAGTGAATATGCTTTCCAGCATTCTGATTTTTCTTCATTTGGTTTTGAATCAATAATTATTCTAATGGCGAAAACATCAAAAATTTCTTCAAAATCAACACCTTTTTCATTTATTTTTCTGTTAATAGAATTAATCGCTTTTGTTCTGGCTTTAATAGTATAGTTTATACCTTGTTCATCTAAAGATTTTTTAATTGGAGAACAGAACTTTTGAATAAATCTTTCTCTGACAGGTTTAGTTTTTTCTAATTTCTTTTCAATTTCACTGTAGCTTTCTTGGTTCATGTATTTGAAAGATAAATCTTCCAATTCTGTTTTTATATTATTTAATCCCAAACGATGAGCTATAGGAGCATATAAGAAAGATGTTTCAGATGCAATTTTTAGTCTTTTATCATCTCGCATTGAACCAAGTGTTCTCATGTTATGAAGTCGGTCTGCAAGTTTAATTAGTATTACTCTAATATCCTCTGGGATAGTAAGAAGCATCTTCCTGAAATTTTCGGCTTGAGCAGATGTTGTAAGATCAAAAACCCCAGAAAGTTTTGTTAGGCCATCAATTATATTTCTAACATTGGAATTGAAAAGCTTATTTATATCATCTAAACTTAGCTCTGTATCTTCGACCGTGTCATGAAGTAATGCACAAATTATTGAAGTTGGGCCAAGTCCAATTTCATCTGAACAAATTCTAGCTACTGCTATAGGGTGTAAAATGTAGGGTTCACCAGATTTTCTTCTCATGTGTTTATGAGCATCAACAGCCACATCAAAAGCTTTTCTAATGTCTTTAGTTTCTTCCTTAGAGCGATTGCTCTTCATAGAACGAAGAATACCTCTATAGGCATTTAAGATTTGTTTATTTTCTTTTTCTTCGTTAATCGCCATGAATTATTTACTAGGTAAAATTTTAGTAGCTACTCTCCCAAAACCTATTCTTAATCCATTTTTTTCACTGTATCCTTTCATTATAATAGTATCGTTGTCGTTAATGAATTTTCTTTGACTGCCATCAGGCATATCTACAGGTTTCGTTCCTTTCCAAGATATTTCTAACATTGATCCATAAGATCCCTCATCTGGACCTGAAATAGTTCCTGATGCTAGTAAATCTCCACAATTAATATTACAGCCATTCACTGAATGATGAGCCAGTTGCTGGTTCATGTTCCAATACATGTATTTGTAATTACTGTTGCTAATTATTTTTGCCTGTCCATTTTCAGGCATCAAAGAAACTTCAAGCTTTATGTCCAAATGTTTATTTCCTTCATAATTCAGGTAGGGTAGAACCTTGGGCTCTTGTACAGGACCTGTAATTCTAAATGGTTCTAATGCATCTAAAGTTACAATCCATGCAGACATTGAACTTGCAAAATTTTTAGCTAAAAAAGGACCTAATGGAACATATTCCCATTTTTGAATGTCTCTTGCCGATAAGTCGTTGAATAAACACATTCCAAAAATATAATCATCTGCTTCTTTGGTCGTTATATGCTCACCGAGTTCTTTACCTTGATAAGTGATAAATCCCATTTCAAGTTCAAAGTCAAATAATTTACAAGGACCAAAGACAGGAGGCGAATTTTCATCTGGTTTTTGTTGACCTTTTGGGCGATGAACGGGAGTGTCAGAAATTATAATTGACGAAGATCTTCCGTGATAACCAACTGGAATGTGTTTCCAATTTGGAAGAAGTGCATTGTTTGGATCTCGAAACATACACCCTACATTGTATGCATGCTGCTCACTAGAGTAAAAATCAGTGTAATCACCAATTTTAACAGGAAGATGCATTGTAGCATCTTCTTGAGAGGAAATTACCCGTTTTACATCTTCAATGTTGTTTTTAAGTTCAGTAGATTCGGAATTTAAAAGGTCAGAAATTCTATTTCTTAATTTTCTTGTTGCTAATTTTCCATGAATCATCATGTCGTTTAAATAGCAATTGTCAAAATCCGCAAGTTGAAATCCCAAATTAGCTAAGTATCCTAATTCAAAAAGTTCTTTTAAATCTAAAATTTCATTTCCTATAGCCACTCCGATCCTTGCAGATGATTTGTTAATTGAAAAAACGCCAAAAGGTAAATTTTGAATAGGAAAATCAGATTTTTGATTAACGTCTATCCAAGAACTTAGTTCAGGATTATTTGCTTTAATTGTCATAGTTTAATTTTTTTACCATTTAAATAATGGTTTATTAGCCATTAATTCGTTCACCATATTTTTGATTTCTAAGAGTTTAGAATCGTTATCGAAATTTATAATTGTTTGATCTATTAAATCTACAATTTCAATTATTTCGTCTGTGTTAACTCCTCTTGTTGTTATTGCAGCTGTCCCCAATCTTATTCCACTAGTTATAAAGGGAGATTGAGTGTCAAAAGGGACCATGTTTTTGTTAACAGTTATTTCTGTTTTTCCAAGAGCAATTTCAGCTTCTTTACCATTAATATTTTTAGATCTTAAATCTAAAAGCATTGAGTGGTTTTCTGTTCCACCTGATATAATGTCATATCCTTTCTTTGTTATTTCATTAGCCATAACGGAGGCATTTTGAATGACAGATTTGCAGTAAGATTTAAACTCATCTGATTGCGCCTCTCCAAAAGCTATTGCTTTTGCTGCAATTACATGCTCTAATGGACCACCTTGAGATCCAGGGAAAACAGCAGAATCTAATAATGAAGTTATTGTTCTTGTTTTGCCAGATTTTAATTTTAGGCCCCAAGGATTGTCGAAATTTTCGCCAACCATAATTACACCTCCTCTAGGACCTCTTAAAGTTTTATGAGTTGTTGTTGTAACAATGTGACAATAAGGAAGAGGGTCGTTTAAAAGATTAGCTGCTATTAGCCCAGATGGGTGAGATATATCTCCAAGTAATATAGCGCCAACTTTATCTGCAATTGCTCTAAAAGCTTTGTAATCCCAATCTCTTGAATAAGCTGATGCACCACAAATTATCATTTTAGGTTTTACTTTAACAGCTTGCTCTTCTAGCTTGTTATAATCAATTAAGCCAGTTTGCTTTTCAACACCATAAAAATTGGGTTGATATAATTTTCCAGAAAAGTTTACAGATGATCCGTGCGTTAAATGTCCGCCATGGGAAAGGTCAAATCCTAAAATTTTATCACCTGGGTTTAAACAAGCTAGCATAACAGCCGAATTTGCTTGAGATCCTGAATGGGGTTGTACATTTGCCCAAGATGCCCCAAAAAGAGCTTTAATTCTTTCAATAGCAATTGTTTCTATTTGATCTACAATTTCACAACCACCATAATACCTTTTGTAAGGCAATCCTTCTGCATATTTGTTAGTTAAGACGGACCCCATTGCTTGCATAACTTGATTACTTACAAAGTTCTCTGAGGCAATAAGCTCTATACCATTTGTTTGTCGATGTTTTTCAGCATCAATTAATTCAAAAATCTGATTGTCATTTTTCATCTCTTAATCTTTGTTGCAAATTTATAAATTTACTTGTTAGATGATGTGTTTAATAGTAGATAAACTTTAAAAATCATTAACATAGAAATAACGATAAGTGAAGATTGTAAAAAATGACTTATTTCAATTGAAATGTAGTAAAAAGAATAGCTGTGATTTAAGGAGTCTGATATGGTGCTAAAATAATATGCTAGTAACGAAAAACAGCTGAGAATAAATGTTATTGGCAAGAAAAAAGTGAGGCCTTTTTTTTGAAAAATATTTTCTGATATAAAAATAGTTATGAGCTGAAAAGTGCAAATGAATAGCAGACTAAAAACCCATTTTATTTTTTCTAATTCTGGTATAGATAAATGATTGATAATAGAGAATATTCTACTATCAGTCATGTTGAAAGTTGTTGGGATTCCGTTTCTTAAATGAGATAAATAATGTATTTGAAAATTTATATTTTGAAAAACATAATCTCTAAAAAAATCAAGAAATAAACTGGAAATAATTAAAGTGAATATTATGGTAAATTTTTTACTCATTTTTTTTAGATAAAGAGCTAAATTTTTTTGTCCATAAATACCATAAAAGAAAAATAAACGAATAAATAATTACTTGAAAAGTGACATTGTGATTGAAATTTAAGAATAATGGATTGTAAGCTTGTATAATTGTGAGAATAGCAATTCTAATAACATTAATAAAATGTAGAATTATTACTCCTAACGGGATGTACCAAAGTTTTGTTTTAAAATCTCCAGGAAATGCAATTATGAAAATTGAGAAAACTCCAAAAAGTTTAAGTCCATTACAAGGTTCTCCAATCCAAACACCGTGATTGTATTTAGTGTCTTGAATTAGTGTTACAACCATGTCAGAATAGATTTCAATTTGCGGTTGGTAACCTAAAATAGAAAGAAAATAATTTGATTGCTCGGCAAGTAAAATAGAAATACTTTTTTTAATATCTACTTGTTGAGAATTTGATGAAAGTAGCTTGTCAAATTCATAAATAAAATGATAAAAGCTAAACCAAATAATAATTCCTGCAAGAAATAGGAGTATGAATCTAAACGATTTACTTCTAAATAATTCTCGTAGATCAGATAAATTCAAAAAAGATCAATGTTTAGTTTTCAAAAAGTCGTAAAATGATTTGCCACCAAAAAAAGCGCCAATAGCTACTAAAATACTTATGCCACCATCAATTGGAACACAAGGGGGGGGCCAGCAAGGAGCTCCACCAGGCCCACCTGGAGGACTACCTTGAGCTAGAATAATTACACTTGAGAAAATTAGTATAATTGTTAGTGTAATGGGGATTATTTTGTTCATTTGTAATCAAAGATAAATTTGTTTTTGAAATATTCTTATTATTTAACTATAATAGTTTTATTTTTAATGATAAATTTTTTCACTCAAGTAAAAAACATTGGAAAGTTTAAAAAATAATTTTTCTGCTAAAATAATATCATTTAATGATTTTAAATGGTTGTTAAAGGCTGTTTCTAAAAGTTGGTATTTCTTTCTTTTGTTTCCTATTATTTTCTTTTTTTTTGGGTTATACTATAAACACAAAATAGTACCTAATTATGCATCCAAAATTGAAATTCTTCTAAAATCAAATGATGTTTATGATTATCAGGAAAATATTTATTCAAATGTGGGCTTTTATAATTACTATGGTGATGTTACCAATCAAATCAGAATTATTACATCCTATGATTTAATTGAGCAAACATTATCTAAACTAGATTTTTCGAAATCTTATTTTATTGAAGGTAGGTTGAATACTAAAGAATTTTTCAATGGTATGCCATTTGACATTTCAATTAATATACTTGATAATAATCTTTATGAAAAACCAATTGATTTTAAAATTTTAGATGAAAATAAATATTCTATTTCTTATGAGTTACAAGGTGAAAAGGTAATTCGTACCCACCATTTTGACTCAACAGAAATTTCTGTAGATTATTCTATTAATTCTAATTTGTCAAAATCTTTTAATATTGAAAATAGTATTGGTATTAATTACAAAGTTGTTATTCATTCTATGAATTATTGGGTAAGAAGAATCTTAAGTAATTTAAAAGTGAATAATGTTGAATACACTTCTATACTATCATTAGAATTAAACGATGAAGTTCCAATTAGGTCAAAAATATTTTTAGATTCTTTAGCTCAAGTCTACATCAATTACACAATTCAAAATCAATTCAAAATCAATGAAAATACTTTAAGATACATTAACGTTCAATTAGACGAAGTGGTTTCAATAATGGATTCTATTGAATATGATTTGCAAAATGTAAGAGATAAAAAAGGAATATTAGACATTGATAAAGAATCTAATGAATATTTTAGGGATCTTATGACGCATGAGTCGTTGAAAAGACAATTGAAATTAAAAAATAAATCTTTAATAAGTTTGAAAGATTATATTCTTACAGTTCAAGATGAAAATGTTATTCCTCCATCTATATTTATTATGGATGATGATATTTATTTAGATCAATCAATTTCTAAGTTTTATCAATCACAACTTAAAAAAGTTGATTTGAAATATGGTGTTAAAAAAGAGCATCAGGATTTGTTAAAGTTGAACGAGTCTATTGCCAATCAAAGAAGAGACATCCTTAATTACATTGATAATACTGAAAAGGCACTCGAACAAAAAATTATAGATGAAGAAAATGAAATTAAACATTTTAAAAAATTGGTTAGAAATGTTCCTAAATCAGAAAGAGAATTAGAAGCAATAAATAGAAAACTAGAGGTTAGTGAAAGGTTATATACTTTTTTATTAGAAAAAAGAGCAAACACATATATAGCAAGATCAGGAATAATTCCTCAGACCAAAGTGATTGAAAAAGCAAGGCTTTTAGGTAGAATAGATAATGACTCTGAGTCGTTAACATATTTGTTTATTCTTTTCGGTTTAATTGCAGCATTAATTTTATCTATTTTAAAGCATTTAGTTTTTAATAAAATTGAAACTATCACTGAAATAAGTTCGGTATCTGATTTTCCTATTCTTGGTGGAGTCCCTTTAATAGATATGGAAGAAGATGTATTATTAGCAGAAATAATTTCAAAATCTAATTTTGCAGAATCTTTAAGAAATATTCGTACTTCTATGAGTTTTTTTAATGGAAATGAAACTGATAATAAATTAAAATCATTTTTAATTTCATCTATTCATCCTGGAGAAGGTAAAACATTTATGAGTGTAAATCTTTCAAGAATAATTAGTAGAACAGGAAAAAAAGTCCTTTTGGTAGATTTTGATTTACACAAACCAAAAATTCATAAAGTCTTAAAATTAGATACTAAAATTGGTAATTCTAATTTTTTATCTGGTTCAGTATCTCTTAATGATTTAATTCAAGAATTTGAAGAGAATTTATTTGTTTTACCTTGTGGAGTTGTACCGCCAAACCCTTCTGAATTAGTTTTGTCTGATAGAGTTGATCAAATAATTGAGTATGCTAAGGATAATTTTGATTATTTATTTTTAGATACTCCACCTGTTGGATATGTAAGTGATGGACTTTATCTATCTTCAAAGGTGAATTCAAGTATTTTTGTAATGAATGTTAAGAAGGCAAATAATAAGGGAATTGCATTTATTGAAGATGTTGTAAAGAAGAATAAAATTAAAAGTGTTGGCTTGATTTTAAATGGAATTAAGTTTAAAAAATGGAGTTATTACGGTAAGTATGGATATGGATATGGATATGGATATGGATATGGATATGGGTATGGTCAAGAAAAGGAATAATTGAAAACTTCACTATACTTTTAAATTTAAATTTTGAAAAAAGCAAAGATATATCTATCTGATGAAGGTTATGGGCATATTGTAAGACAACAAGCAATAATTGAGCAAATAAATTCCTTATCAAATAATTCAATATCATTTTCTTTACAAACTCATAAGTTTATTAATGTTTCTAAAGAAATCAATACTGTCGATGAATTTATTGATAAATACAATAATATTTCTTGGCATAAGAAAAAGAATGGGTCACCAGATCTTATTAAAATAAAAAAGCATTTTAAGGATTATGAAATTAAGTCCAAATCATTCATTAATTCTGAAGAAGATTTTTCTAAATACAATTTTATTATTTCTGATTTTGTTTATGAAGCATTTGAACTAGCTTCATTAAACAACATACCTTCATTTGGAGTTGCTCATTTCACTTGGGATTGGTTTTTTAGTAAATTATACCCTCCACCATTATCATCAAAAACACTTGATTTGTTTTTTAAGTATGCCAACAAGGCAACAACAATATACTTCCCTCCTTTTACACCAAAAGAAATTATAAATCATTATGAAAATGCTAAAGAAATGCCACTTATAATAAGAAACAATCATAGTTTTAAAACAATAAAAGAGAATACATTATTTAAAGTTTTAATTATTGATAGTGGTTCAGGTTTGTTAAAAAATTCAATAGATTTTGCAATGAAAAAAGTAAAAGAATTGGATGATTTTCAATTTTATGTTGCAGATGGTTATTATTCTGATTCTTTAAATGTTAATACTTTGAAAAAGGGAGAACTTATGATTGATTATATCCATGAAATGGATCTAATAATTAGTAGAGCGGGTTTTAATACTATATCTGAATGTATTGCTTACAGGAAACCTATGTTATTGATTGGTGAAGCAATGAATCCAGAAATCAACGAAAATATAATTAATTTAAAGATTGCAGGTTTGGCCTCGTTTATTTCACTCGAAGAGTTTGAAAATAGGTTGAAAACATTTCTTCCTTCTTTTGTGAAGAATGAATATAAATCATTAAGATTAAACATGGAAAATCATCAAATAAATTTGAATGGTGCAGAATTAATTGCCGAAGACATTTTAAAAAATATAAATTGAGAATTATTGCAATTATACCGGCTAGAGGAGGATCTAAACGCCTTTTGAAAAAAAATATTCATCCATTTAAAGGAAAACCTTTATTGGCCTATACTATTGAAGCATGTTTTAAATCTTCTTTTATTAATGATGTTTATGTTAGTTCAGATGATGTTGAAATATTAAATGTTGCTGAGCAGTATGGAGCCAAATCATTAATGAGAGATTCAGAGTTGGCTGATGACTTGACGCCTAAAATTGTAGCTATAAGATCAGCATTGAAACAACAAGCATTGTTAAAAGATGGTGATCCAGATGTTGTGATAATTCCTCAGGCTAATTCTCCTGAAATCACAAATATTGCAATTGATGATGGCTTTGATTTAATGAAGAAATATAATTTATGGGAAGTAATGTCAGCAGATAGTAACGGTGTTCAAAATGCTGCATTTAGAATTGTAAGGGTTGACCAGATAAATAATAATTTTTTAAGTGCTCATTGTGGTTTTGTGACATTCGATTGTTTGGACGTTCATACTATTGAAGATCTTAATTTCTTAGAACAAAAATTTTAATATGTGTGGAATTGCAGGATATATTGGCAAATCGCCAATATCAAACAAGCAAGTTTTGGACACTATCAATGTGATGAAAAATAGAGGGCCTGATTTTCAGGATTTCATTTGTTTTTCAAATGCTGGTCATTTTGTTACTCTTATTCATTCAAGATTGTCAATTATTGATTTAGATTCAAGATCTAATCAACCTTTTATTAGAAAGCATTGTATTCTTGTTTTTAATGGAGAAATATATAATTATATCGAAATTAGAAAAGAACTTGAAAGCTTAGGTGCTGTTTTTAAAACAAATTCTGATACAGAAGTTTTAATTCAATCATACCTTTATTTTGGTGAAAATTGTGTCAATAAATTTGAAGGAATGTGGAGCTTTGCTTTGTATGATAAAATTAAGAATAAGCTCTTTTTATCACGTGATAGATTTGCTGAGAAACCTTTGTATTATCACGAAACAGCAAGCGGATTTTATTTTTCTTCAGAAGTTAAAGCAATTAAAAAGTTGTGTGGGAAAAATTTAACAGTAAATAATAATCAGTTATTTAGGTATCTTGTTAATGGTCATAAATCTCTTTATAAAACATCTGAAACATTTTATGATGAGATAAAAGAAGTTGATTATGCTTCAAATTTGATTATTGAAAATACTGAGATTAAAACATATAAATATTGGAAGCCTTCATATACACCTAAAAATATTTCTGAATCTGATGCAATTGATGGAATAAAGCATTATTTGAAAAAGAGTTTAAAGCTAAGATTAAGATCTGATGTTCCTTTGGCATTTTGCTTGAGTGGAGGAGTCGATTCTGCAAGTTTAGTTTCATTAGCAGCAAAAGAATTTAATTATGATGTGTCTTCTTTTTCAATTATAGATAGCGATAAAAGGTACGATGAGTATGAAAATATTATGTCGACAGTAAATGATATAGGTTGCAAAAGTTATAAAGTGAAATTAGACTCTAAAGCAGACAATATTTCAAGACTTGAGAATTTAGTTAAATATCATGATGCTCCTGTGGCAACTATTAGTTACTTTGTTCATTCTATGTTGTCTGAAGCAATAGCTTCTAAAGGATTTAAAATTTCGATTTCAGGAACCGCTGCAGATGAGATTTTTACAGGATATTATGACCATTTTAATCTACATCTTTATAATGTAAGAAATGATAAAGATTTCGAGTCATATTTAAATGATTGGAAAAAATTCCCGCTTAAATATATTCGTCATCCATATTTTAAAAAGCATGATTTATATTTCAACAACCCTATGCTAAGAGAGCATATTTATTTAAATAGTAATAAATTTTTAGAATATCTAAACATTCCATTTAAAGAAAATTTCACAGAATCTAATTATACATCTTCTTTACTTAGAAATAGAATGATTAACGAATTGTTTCATGAAGTTGTAAGAGTTATTTTACATGAAGATGATTTGAACTCTATGTATTATTCATTAGAAAATAGAAGCCCTTTTTTGGATAAAGAATTATTTGAATTTGTTTATTCTATACCAAGTAAACTTCTTATTAAAAATGGTTATGCAAAATATTTACTAAGAGAGTCAATGGCGGGAGTTCTAAATGATAAAGTTAGACTAGATCGTGAGAAAAAAGGATTTAATGCATCTATAAATTCAATAATAGATTTTAATAATAAAAACCATATTGAATATTTATTAGATGATTCTAAAGTTTTTGATTTTGTGAACAAAGAAAAAATAGAAACATTATTAAAAAGGAAAGAATATTCAAATAGTTTTAAAAAGTTTATATTTAATTTCATTAATGTTAAGATTTTCCTCTCATAATATTTTCAAATTTTCTATCCAACTGGTTGTTGTTATTTTGCTTTTTTCTAGATTCCTATATTTGGATCAAGATGTTCCCTCTTACATGGTTTCTGGGATTTCTCAAGAGGATGAGTCATATTATTCTATAGGAGGTTTGCTGCGGTATTATAATGATGTTGGTAAAACTGATCCAAATTTCAACACAACTTCATCAGATTTGGTTTGCTTGTACAGTACTCCTTTAACCTATTTGTCATTTCATCTTTTTGGTAACAATTACTGGGGGTTAAGATTTGGTGTTCCATTTATATCTTTAATTGTTGTTTTTTTTCTCTTTAAGATTTCTTGTAAAGAACTAAAAAATGATTCATTTTCAAAATATTTTTTACTATGCTTTTTGCTATCAGATTTTTATTTTTTCACTTTTTGTAGGTTTCAAACTCCTCAGATATATTCAATTTTAATTTTAAGCTTTTCTTTATTTTGTTTTTATTATATAAAGAATATAAATAAACAATTATTTGTTGTTTCTTTTTTGGCTATTTCATCTATTTTATTTGTCTATATATATAATGTGTTTTTTGCTTTAGGTGTTTGCTCATATTACCTTATTTTTATAATTAATCAAAAGAATTTTAAACTAATTATTCCTTTGTTTTTAGGAGGGATTACTGCCTTTATTTTGTTTTTAATTACTATTGCATTGTTGGGCAGTACACTTGAAGACTATTTGAATATTTTCATTACTTTTAATTCTAAAAGAAGTGCATTTTCAATAGAAAGTAATTTTGGAATTTCAACTATTATTATTTCTGGACTGAAGAATTTAAGTTCAGTTTTCTTTACAAATCTTTTTAGATATAATAATATTTGGCTATTCTTTTTAATTTTTTATTTCACATATAGATTCAAAGAAATATTTTATAAAGGTTTTAAACTTTTTAAATCTGATTTATTATTAGTAATAATTTTATGTGCTTTTTTACAATCTATATTCCTTAATAGTTACCCTTTTAAAAAATGGATTGTATTACTTCCAATTGTGTTTTGTTTTGGCTTAGAGTTTTTCAAAAAAAATAATAATTCTGAAAAGAATAAATCAGTTTTAATTTCTATTCTATTGACAATTCCATTAGTTATATATTCATACAAATTGAATTATTCTGTTAATTATTGGAATAGCTTTAATTATGGCTATTATGCCAATTTATCATTTTTTATTTCCATTATTCCTCTTCTAGTTTTTGGCATTTTTAGTTTTCTTATTTTAGTTAAAAGCAATTTAAAAATTATGTATACTGGTTTTTCTTTTTGTATTGTTTTAATGTTTTTAATAATAAGTAATGTCTATTATATAAATAAGAAATTTGAAATAAGAGACTATTTGACTGATATAAGACCTTTGTTAGAGGGGAATTATTTAATAGATGGTTTTCCGCATTCTTATAGTTTGTATACTAATTCTGTGCCGATATTAAATCCTTATTCATTTAATAGTGAAAAATATTCATTTGATAAATTATATTTGCAATATGATGACAAGAAAAAATATTTATTGTTTAAAAAAATGCGAGGTGATTTATTTTTTTATAATAAAATTGATTCTTCTAAATTAACTTTATTAGATACAAAACATCTTTTGTATTATGATTTAAAATTATATGAATTAAAATAATATGTTTATAATTTCAGAAATATCTCCACAATTTAGCGGTAAAGTTGAAGTCGCTGAACAAATGATTCTACAATCTAAATTAGCTGGTGCCGATGCAATAAAAGTACAGCTTTATACAGACACTCAATTTGGTTCTGAAAGAGCTTATTTGTCTATGTCTTTTGAAGACCTTAAAAGACTTAAAATTTTTGCAGACAACTTAAATATTCCTCTTTTTGCAACACCTTTTACCTTTGATAGATTAGATTGGTGTATAAAGTTGAATTTGCCATATCTTAAAGTAGCGGCAAGAATGCATTTAGAAATGCCTGATCTTGTGAAAGAGATAATGAAACAAAAAATACAAACATTTGTTTCAATACCTTCAGACTTTAACCCCAGTAATGTAGAGAAGTTTGATCACGCTACATATTTGTATTGTGTTGTGAAATATCCAACTAGATTAGACGAATTTTCAATGCCAGATTTTCAAAAATCTTGTTTTAAGGGTGTTTCTGACCATACATTAGGAAATTCAGGAGCTCTTTTTGCCTCTGCTCATGGTGCAATGTTTTTAGAAAAACATTTTACTCTACAGCAATCCCATCAATACATTACAGAGCAAGCTCACTTAGGATCAATGAATATGCATGATTTAACATTAATTAAAAACATTTCAAAAGAGTTTGAAATTATTAGAAACATTTAGATCTAGTATTAATTTTTAAAATGAAAGAGAATAATTCGTCTGAAATTAAATGGACAAGAGTAATAGGTGAAGAACAGAACTTGTTTAAATTAAAATTAAATGAGTTATTTAAGTACAAAGATTTACTTTTTAGATTTATTTACAGGGACTTTGTAACTCTTTATAAGCAAACTATTCTTGGTCCTATATGGTATTTTATTCAACCAATAATGATGATGCTTGCTTATGTCATTGTTTTTGGAAATATTGCTAAAATTTCAACAGATGGGATTCCTCAACCATTATTTTATTTATCTGGTATTATTGTTTGGAATTATTTTTCAGAATGTTTTTTACAAACTTCCGATACTTTTAATGAAAATCAGAATTTATTCGGAAAGGTTTATTTTCCAAGATTAATAATACCTCTATCAAAATCAATATCTGGCTTATTAAAGTTTTGTGTGCAATTTTTATTATTTCTGTTTTTTTTCTTTTATTATTTGTATAATGGGGTTATAATAAACCCTAGCTATTACATTGCTTTGTTTCCTTTATTGTTAATTGTTATGGCAATGTTAGGTTTAGGTTTAGGTTTAGTTTTCACATCAATTACTGTAAAATATCGTGATTTAAAATTCTTCATTCAATTTGGAATACAATTATTAATGTTTGCAACTCCAATTATTTATCCTTTAAGTTCTATAGGTCATAGTGCATCTCAATTGAAAATTAGAACTTTTATGTATCTAAACCCCTTCACACATATTTTGGAAACATTTAGGTTTGTATTTTTAGGAAAAGGTGAAGTTTATATTGAAGGTTTAATATATTCT
>Ga0315322_10001339_pt1 | contig 19049 bp, 12 predicted proteins | sample M110021515metaG_FD_203461 | JGI IMG/M metagenome (GOLD analysis project Ga0315322, IMG submission 203461) | Ammonia-oxidizing marine archaeal communities from Monterey Bay, California, United States - M1 100m 21515 | ecosystem: Environmental > Aquatic > Marine > Intertidal zone | place: USA...
TGAAACTAATCGTTGGACTGGGAAATCCCGGCAAGAAATACCAGGACACCCGACACAACATCGGTTGGCAGGTCTTGGCGGAACTAGCTCAAAGGCATGGAATCAGCAAGCCTCGGGCAAAATTCGAGGGGGAAGTAATAGAAACACAATTTGGTACTGAAAAGGGCTTATTACTTTGCCCCATGACGTACATGAACGCGAGCGGCCGAAGTGTTCGACCTGCAAGCGATTTTTACAAAATGTCCCCCCGGGACATACTCATCATTTGTGATGACATTAGCCTGCCGGTTGGTACGATGAGGTTTCGGCCTCAGGGTTCCTCCGGCGGACAAAATGGCCTGAAAGATATCATCCACAAACTGGGAACCCAAGAAATCCCCCGTTTGCGAATTGGTGTCGGACAGCCTCCCCCTCAGTGGGATACGGCGGACTACGTATTAAGCAAGTTCTCCAAATCCGAAACGGCCGAGATTAAGAAGGCGGTTGAGCGGGCGGCCGGAGCGGTGGCAGATTGGGTTCTTCGCGGAATCGACTTCTGCATGAACCAATACAACCGAAAACAACATACGAACTCACGCGAAAACTAACGACAACAAACCTGGTCTGGGAAACGTACTCCCAAATTTGTGTGACGAAGTACTAGGAGATTTTACATTGGCTGCAAACGTTTACGAATGCATGTTCATCCTCGATACCAATCGATATGCTCGTGACCCTCACGGTGTTCAGGAGTCTATCGACAACGCTGCGATCTCTCTTGGCGGAGAGATCCAAGTTTCGCGTCTGTGGAGCGAGCAGAAACTGGCTTACCCAATCAATGGCCACCGCAAGGGCACCTATTGGTTGACTTATTTCCGATTGGAAGGTACTAAATTGAGTGAATTTGAAAGAGCAATTCAACTCAATGACAACGTCATGCGAAGCCTGACGCTGAAAATCGACCCGCGTCTTGTCGATCACCTGATCGCACATGCCAAGGGTGAAACGCCGGAAGAAGAAGCAGAAGACACTGCAGAAGCAACGAAAGAAGTTGTTGCCAAATAAGGCAATTGCAGGAAAACCAATTCTGGTATTTTCCATTTGGCAGAGGCCAATTGATAAATACGATGATTTGCTTGCTCTTGTAGTTTTGCTCTGATACACTGCCCCGAATTGGCAAATGCATCACTTAAAAACTCAAGAAATTTAACAAAGGAGTGTTGGCAAATGGCGAGCTTTAATAAAGTTATCCTCATGGGTAATCTGACACGGGACGTCGAATTAAAGTACACATCGAGTCAAACGGCTGTGACAGAGGTAACTCTGGCGGTCAACGATCGAAAAAAAGGCCAGGACGGTCAGTGGCAGGACGAAACGACTTTCGTTGATGTCACTTTGTGGGGACGGACAGCCGAAATTGCCGACCAATACCTCGGTAAAGGTTCCGGAGTCATGATCGAAGGGCGACTCCGTCTCGACCAATGGGAAGACAAGCAAACCGGACAACGACGTAGTCGACTGCGAGTTACCGGTGAAAGGATGCAGATGTTGCCTCGCGGTGGCGGCGGCGGTGCTCCTCAACAAGGAGGATCTAGTCCAAATAGTCAGTCAACTAACGACTATAGAGGGGACTCAGGACCTCAATATGGTGGTGGAAACAGCTACAGCGGAACTCCCGCTCAATCTGCTCCTCCACAACAGGACAATGGTTCAGGATTCTACAACGATCCGCCAGCGTCGCCGGGAATGCCGCCAGCAGATGACGATATCCCGTTTTAACACAAATGACAACTGACACCCGATTTCAAGTGACATAGACTTATGCCAAGAAGCCCCGAAACAAAACGCGCATTCAAACGACTGCCAAAAGGTCCTAGTGGAGGTATCGAACTTCTGCTCATCCAGTCTGTCGATAACCTTGGTCGTTCCGGCGACATCGTAGAGGTCAAACCTGGTTTTGCTAACAACTACCTGATACCTCAGGGACTGGCAACAGTGGCTACAGACCACCATAAACGTATGGTGGAGAAGCACCGAGCTAAGATTCGCGCTCAACAGGAAGCTCGACTTGCCGGTCTTCGTGAGATCGTCGACAAAATCGCTGAAGAAAGCGTTACGATCGAATCTAAGGCGAACGAAGAAGGTGTTCTCTACGGCAGCGTGGGTATTGCTGAAATTGTGGGAGCCCTGCGAGCGAAAGGGATCACTGTCAATAATGAACACGTCTTACTTGATGGTCAAATCAAGGAACATGGGCTGTTCCCAGTTAACATTCGCTTGCACCAAGACGTAGAGAATGCTGAACTGAAAGTCTGGGTTGTCCCGCCAGCAGTTGAAGAATAACTTCACCAATCCCCAGAATAAATATGACACGTAAAGCCCTGCTTGGAATCAAGCGGGGCTTTTTTACGGTCTAGTGATCCCAACGTATTCTCCGCTTTCGATGATCGGGTACAATGAGGTTTCAAAACCCCTCTATTTCACCGATTCGTCTTAAAGACTAATGGCTACTGGCTCGAATAAACAAGACAATTCCATTCAGCGAACTGCGGATATCCTGCAACGTCAACCACCATATGATCTCGAAGCAGAGCGAGGCGTGTTGGGCAGTATTCTGTTGAAGCCGGACATCATCGACGAAGTCCTATTCGTACTGCACAAAGATGACTTCTTCGATGAAGCCAATCAGAAACTCTACGCTGTTATGTACGAAATGCATAATGACGCCAAGAAAATTGACGTTATGTTGCTCGTAGCTGAACTGAAATCACAAAGCCTTTTCGAGTTGATTGGCGGTACCAAATACCTTGCGGAACTTGGGGGTGCTGTTCCGAATGCGGCTCATGCAGTTTACTATGCAGAAATCGTTCGTGAAAAAGCGATTTACCGTTCACTTATTAATGTGGGTACGGAAATCCTTAAAGACGCATACGAACAGGCCATGGATTGCCGCGCACTACTAAGCCAGGCCGAACAGAAAGTCTTCAACATTGCTGACGACCGCAGTGGTCAGGCTGTTTCCAAACTGGACGAAATCCTTCATCTAGCTATGGACCGCATGGAAGCTCGCATGAGTGGCGAGCAGACCGAGGACGGTGTGGAAACACACTTTACGGAACTCGATCGAATGATGGGCGGTTTCCATGCCAACGAACTACTTATCCTAGCTGCCCGCCCATCCATGGGGAAAACAGCCTTGGCAATGAACATCTCCGAAAATGTTTGTCATCTCGGTAAAGCTCCTGTTCTGTTTGTCAGCCTCGAAATGTCACAACTCGAACTCTGTGATCGCCTCCTATGTAGTGCTGCCAGAGTGAACGGGCACAAGATGAGAAACGGTACAATTTCGAATGAAGATCGTGCGAAGCTAGTCGAGAAAGCTGGAGAACTGGCCAATGCGCCACTCTATGTCGATGACTCTCCTTCACGTACCGTCAGTGAAATTGCCTCAGCCGCTCGCCGAATTAAACGACAACACAACGACCACCTGGGGCTCGTCGTGATTGACTATCTCCAGTTGATCGAACCCGATAATCCGCGTGACCCCCGTCAGGAACAGGTTGCCCGTATCGCTCGACGCCTGAAGGGCCTTGCCCGAGAAATCAAAGTCCCTGTTCTCTGTCTTGCCCAGCTAAACCGTCAGGCAGAAGGAGCAGCAGACCATCGGCCAAAACTTAGTCACCTGCGGGAATCGGGAGCAATCGAGCAAGATGCGGACGTGGTAATGTTTATCCATCGTGAAGAATACTATCGACGCGGAGAAGATGCTGAACAATTCGCCGGCATGGCGGAAATTATCATCGCGAAACAACGTAATGGTCCGGTTGGGGAGATCGAAGTGCTTTGGCAGAAAGACTTTACAAGATTTGTCGACAAGGCCCCAGAACGCCTGCAAGCATTCGATGATTTCAATTCTGGAGCCGAAGCCGGAGTTGCGGGCGCAGACCCATTCTAAAGTCTCTTTTAATCGATTTTTTATCTTCGATTTAGAATAATTCAGACTCCAAAGGCGGGAAATCTGTCTTGCCTTGAATCTACATTTTCCGTTATTTTTGAGCTGACTTTCGGAGCCTAGATTGTGCTCTCCATTAAGGAGAATCCCATCTTTTGCTCTCCCAAATCAAATTGACGAAAAATCTCAGGTTCCATTTTCGCATGGCAAGATCGGAATGAATTACACGCGTCTGATGAAAACTTCTGCTTTTCCAACCCAAATACCGCTGAGTTGTTTAGTGTTGTTCTGTTTTGCAACTCAGGCAATTGCTCAAACTAATCCTGAAAATCCATCCGCATTCCGCCCTGGTTCCACGGGGCAGGTTCAACCAGCTAGTGGTCTACGTCCTGCTGGCCCACGCTTACCTCGAGTTCAAAGCCTCAATCGCCAACCCGGTACCCCCGGAACAAGAGGGCCCGCACAGAACAGCAATCCTCAAACTGTCGAGGATATCAAGCAGGAAGAACAGCAGCAACATTTGGAATATGATGGTTTACCAGTCGCTTCGATCGAATTCAAAGGAAACAGTTTCCTCACCGGCGAACGACTTTACGGGACCATTAAAACCAGAATCGATCGATCCTTCGATGCAGCCATCGTCCAAGAGGACGTGCGATCACTTTATGGAACAGGACTCATTCGTGATGTGCGGTTGCTAGTTAAGAAATCTAAACTGGGACTGCATCTGACTTTTGAGATCTTTGAACGCCCCACAATTGCCGTTGTAAGATTTATTGGCAACCGTATGTATCTGGACAAAAAACTCACCAAAGAAACCGACCTCAGGGCAGGCGACGCTCTCGATCTATTCTCTATTGAAGATGCCACCCGAAAAATCCAGGAATTGTACCGTGAGAATGGCTTCCCCAAAGCCCATGTAACGGTACTCGAAGGACTTAAGCCCGGTGAACGCGATGTAGTCTTCTACATCAGCGAAGGCCCTCGGGAGAAAATCGCTACTGTCGAAGTTGTTGGCAATGATCCCCACTTGGCTCAGGATGCTCGACTGCTCACACTTTTCGAGTCCAAAGCCCGGCTTAGCAACTGGATCATTGGAGGTGATTACATCCCCTCTAAAATCGAGAGTGATATGGAGAAACTGGTTGCTTACTATCGGAACCTTGGTTATTTCCAGGCAACTGTTGGCAGGCAAATTGACTATGACGATTCCGGGCACTGGGTAACGTTGCGATTCATCGTCAATGAAGGGCCGCGTTACCGAATTACGAATGTCAGAGTCGAAGGGAATGCTAACGTTTCAAACAATTCACTGGCCACATTGATTACCACATCTAACGGAGACTACTTTCTCCGTGGTCAACTAAATAATGATCTTGAATCTATCCGAGACCTCTATGGAAAACTTGGATACATTTACTCCAAAGTAAGCACCGATATACGTTTCCGCGAAACACCCGGTGAATTGGAAATCGTCTTTGATGTGGATGAGGGTGAACAATTTAAGGTCGGCGAAATCGCTGTGCATATTTCCGGCATCTCCCCTCATACTAAAAACTCAGTCGTACTCAACCGCTTATCATTAATTCCAGGCGATCTGGCCAACAACCAGGAGATGCGCTCAAGTGAACGTCGTCTCCGCCACAGCTCCTTATTTAATGATGGAGCCATGATGGGTTCACCTCCTACCATCGTCGTTCGCACGGAGGAAATTAAAACTCCGGCAAAGAAATCCGGCTTACCTCCCGCACCAAATCCAAAATCAGCTTCTGGACCAAAAACTGACACTATTCGTGGCCAAAGTCCAGGTTTTAAACTCAATGGTCAAGTCGATCGCACGTCGGCCTTCCCATTGCCTCAACCTAATACACCACGGATTTCAACAAAATAACACCATGATGCTCTCAATCATTCTTAATAGAAAACTCCCTTGTACGCTGGCCTACCTTTCCTTCATCCTGATAGGCCTGGGATGCACTTCCAAACTTTCCACTAACCCTGCCAGCTCGCAACAAGTAATCGGCGAGAGGCAATCGCTTGCACAACTTGCCGAGAAAGCTCCAGTGGTATCTCAATCCCCGCCCAAAATTACCGTGGGGGTAGCGAATCAAGAATCTACTGAGTCGGTACAGGATGTCGCTCAACCAACGATCATCACCCCCTCCGGTGACCCAAGATCTGAACGATCAGGGATAGAACTAGAAACCAATCCTGACGACACACTGATCCCGAAATTTGATGATTCGGCATTCCATTACGCGGATGAAGATATATTAATTCGAGGCCAGAGCCCTGTGACAAATGCCGATTTTGTCGAGCTATCTAATCCCTCGCAAATTCTTCGCGTTGATGACCAAGTGCAACTCGCACAGATCCAGACCCCTAATAACGAAGGGGCTCCCAACGACAACTCCGTTGTCCCGCTGTTCGATCCCAATGCAGCTATGAACACCATTCCTTTCGACGTGTACGTCGAGGAAGGAAGGACCGGGAGATTTATGTTTGGGGTTGGGGTAAATTCGGATGCCGGAGTTACCGGTCAAATCGTTATCGATGAACGTAATTTCGATTACTCTGCAGTCCCAGCGAACTGGGATGACTTTATAGAAGGTCGCGCATTTCGTGGAGGTGGTCAAGGGTTCCGACTCGAAGCCATGCCCGGAGAATTATGGGAACGCTACATGCTGAATTATTCGAATCCTTATTTCCGCGATACCAAAGTCAGCTTTAATACCAGCGCCTTTATGTATGACAGAATTTATCGCGACTGGGATGAGAAAAGAGCCGGTGGACGAGTTGGGTTTGGCTACCGACTCAATCCAGACCTTAGTGTCAATTTGGGCATTCGACTAGAACGCGTCAAACTCGCCGATCCATCTATCACGGGAGTTGCTGATCTTGATGATGCTTTAGGGCACAATAATTTGGTAGGACTCAAGGTCGGGCTCAGTCACGACACACGAGACACACCGTTTCTGGCAACCGAAGGATATTACTTAAATACTAACTTCGAACAGATTCTCGGCGATTATACGTATTCCCGGGGTAGCCTGGAGTATCGAAAATACTACTTGATACGTGAACGCGCTGACGGAACCGGACGACACGTATTCTCCTGGAGACTGCAATACGACATTACCGGAGAAGACACCCCACTTTATGACCATTACTTTGCCGGTGGATATACCACAATGCGTGGTTTCGAATTCCGGGGAGCTTCGCCAGAAGAAAACGGAATCCGTGTCGGAGGTCACCAAAGATTCCTCGGAACTCTACAGTATTTGTTCCCGTTCACCGCCGACGATATGCTTAAGGGAGTCGTCTTCACAGACTTTGGGACTGTCGAAAGAGACTACAATATCGACCCGGACAATTTCCGCGTGGTCGTTGGAGCCGGCTTGCGAATCTCCATGCCCTTTATGTCTCAGGCTCCGTTCGCGCTCGACTTCGGATTCCCGATTCACCATGCGGATACCGACGACAAGCAAGTCTTTAGTTTCTATCTTGGATTCAGCCGAGGCTAGTTCAAGTTAAGCATTACAAGCATTGTTAGAAGAATAAACAATGCTCCAATAGTCCAAACAATGACGTTTTTGTTCCGCTTAAACTGTAACTTTTCATCCGTTGTCCGACTTAGTAATTCGATTTTGCCTGCTCCATGGCCAACAGTACGAGGTTCGGATCGTAGCTTAATCGGAACAGGCTCCATGCCTTTCGGTTCCTTCGTCTCTCCTGTTTCAATCATCGGAGTTGGTAGGGCAACCTTCTCACCCGGCTTTTTCACCTCTCCGTCCAGCGCCTGAGGTAAAAAGCCGCTGTCAGAGAGATCTTCCCCAAAGGCTGACTCCAGATCCTCTAACGCTGCGGCGATTTCTTGTTCCGCTTCTTGTTCCGCTTCTTGTTCCGCTTCTTGTTCCGCTTCTTGTTCCGCTTCTTGTTCCGCTTCTTGTTCCGCTTCTTGTTCCGCTTCTTGTTCCGCTACGGATTTACTTTGCTGGGTTGAAAGCGGCTTTTCTATCGTTACATCAGAGGCCCGCTCTTCCTCAATAGCTTGACCTACTCTCACGTCTTTCGAGTCTGCCACCCATTCTTCGCCGTCTTTTTGCGTTTCCAGTAATTTTGATTCGTCTGAGTCGGCATGAGGAGGTTCTGCATGCTCCTTTTTCACCATAACCACCGGGGGCACAACATCTGGTTCTTCTGCATTCTCGGCATTTCTCTGCTTACCAAATCCTGGTGGTAACAAGGGTGCCGAAGACTTCACGCGAGTCACGGACAGTTCAACTTGACTGTGTTTAGAATCGACAATTTCTTCGGCGGCGGGAGCAGAATCATCCACCAGCCGAATCGTCTGGTTACAATGCGGGCAAGTTACTTCCATTGCGGATTCCTCCGCTCGGAACATACCTTCACAAACTGGACATTGAAACGTAAATAAACTCATATCATTCAATGGAACTAGTTACCGTTTTCCAACCCTTCCCCAATAGCATAGATTTCTTCGGCATCTAAAACATGATCGGTGGAGTTGAACAAGCAAGCAATTGCTGCTTTATGAATCTTCATTTTCGTTCCTCCAACCCCAATCGCGCCATAGACAATCCTGCCGTCCAATTCCTTCGCCTTATCCATCATTTCAATCCCTTCAATGCCCATTGGAGGTACTGCATTCAAATCGACCAAAATTTTAAGATCTTCACAATGGGACCAAATAGCTTTTGAAATTAATTGAATACCAGCGGCCCCTGCTGCAATAATTACATCAACGTCCCCCGCGGCAAGTGCTATCTCTTCATCAGAGGCAGTGCACACGCCAACCACCTGGGCCGATTCCACCTGCCTAGCAACACTCTCAGCAGCCTGCTGTGCCCTTTCACTTGAACGCGAACCCAACTTTACCTCAGCTCCCTGACAAGCCAATAAGCGTCCCGCACGAAGCCCCACTGGACCAGTACCTGCAAGTACGAGAACTTTCGCACCACGCAAGTCCATATGACGGGCAGCAGCTAGTACGGCCGCTGCGGCGGTTGTATTGGAACCATTTGAGTCCATCATTACGCTTACACGCATCGGACCAAAGAAACACTTCCTCGTAGCTTCCAGCAACTTTTCACCTTCCGATACGTTGGAACCTCCAATAAAAACAGCCGTTTGATGGAGATCTTGAGGGCCTCGGGTAAACATAGCACCATGCACCAGGCCTTCAACATCGTCGCTGGAAATCTGGCTGTATTGAAACAACTGATCTACACCGGAATCTACCGCCACGACAGCATCAAAGACACTGGCATGTTGATCACTATCTAATTGCACCAGAATCTTAGGTTTACTCATTGAATTTACTCTCTCTTTTTGCATGTCGCCATGTTACTTACATTTTATCTGATTCGTATCCAAACTGAATCAGTTGAATAACAATTTGTCTCTGCCCAAACGTTGTTTACCAAATCCCCTTCGTAAACAAGCGCATAAAAATACCCCGCCAGAGAACTGACGGAGTATCTTTGGATTCAATCAATCACGATCAGTCTTACCAATCGTTAGACTGGACTAGCAGCCCTTAAACGGGTGTGCTGCGCCGTCACGACCATCCAGCATCTTCTGTACCGATGGATCACCAGTCATGGCGTTACGAATTGACTGCAGAGTCGCTTCGTAATTGTACTGGAAGATTTTTGCATCATCTTCAGCTGCTGGGTGAATGAATACACCGCAAACAATTACCAGATCTTCCGCCTGATCTGCTGCGATAGCCCCTTCTTTAACAGCATCAGCTACAGCTTCAGCAACCGCAGCCTGAGCAGGACCGAACATTTGTACTGCTTGCTTCATACCCTTAATGGTTACTTTTGTAATCATTACAGTACTTGGCTTGACAGCCAAATTTGGTTCTAAAACAGCCAATAGATTGCTATGACCTTCACTCTGGCGTGCAAGTGCATTTGCAAATGCGTCACCGACTGGTCCATCTTTGCTACCAATTAATAAATCAATATGTGCTATCTCGTTGCCATCACCAACGAGTGCTTCACCGACATACATCGACATGTAGAATCTCCGTTAATCCTGAGAAAACCTAAAACTAATATCTCTGATGTGAAAATAGCACACTGTCGGCCAAATACAAGAACCTGTCATAGAATTCGCGATTCAATCGGGTTTTTGATTTAGTCTGGCTGACAATTAGTGCTTTAATCGTCAAACTTTATTTGACAGTAACTTACCTTCTGATACAACCAACCAACATGACTAATCTTGATATCTCTCGAATATTGATTGTCGGTGCATGCGTCCGTGCAGCCGCTCAATCTGCACATCAAGCTGGGTATCAAGTATATGCAGCGGACCTGTTTGCCGACAGCGACACTCAATTAGTTGCTCACTGTAAAACACTCACCGACTACCCCTACGACACCCTACGAGTCGTCGAACAGTTTCAACCCGATGCAGTCTGCATCACCGGTGCGTTGGAAAACTACCCCTCCATACTCGAAACAATCAGCCAAAGGACATTACTTTTAACACCTCCGGTTTCTGCCATCACCTTCGTTCGCTCCCCCAGACAACTTTCTTCTTTACTTCACTCCCATGGACTGAACTTTCCTGAAGTCATCGGAAGCCACGTGCCACAAGATGGGCGTTGGCTCGCCAAACCCTTCAAATCAGCGTCGGGCCACCAAATTAAGTTGGTTCGGCCCGGCATATCCTGTCCCGCCAACTGTTACCTACAACGCTATATAGAAGGCCGTTCCATGAGCGCCAGCTATCTACTACAACCCGAAATAACGACTCTACTTGGGACATCTGAATTATTGTCGCCACCATTTCAGTTTCAGTTTCAGGGCGCCGTGACGAAGACATTAGCACCGCAGCATACGTCAGAACTTGAAAGACTTGGAGACCTATTACGAAAACAGGGAATACTAGGCTTAGTCGGGATCGACTTCATTCTGACCGACGACGACAAACTTGTGATCCTTGAAGTCAACCCCCGCTATACTGCCACCATGGAGTTATATCGAGACTATTGGGAATCACCACTTATGGCTTACCACATCGAGGCCTTCAGAAATCCGAGCCGACCAATCTCGCGAACCATTGAATCTCCGGTCGCAGGTAAGCAAGTTTTATATGCCAGCCAGAAAATCAATATTTCAGCGGGATTACTGGAGCACCTGCACCAAATGGCGGCCACGCAGAATGTCAGCCTAGCAGACCTACCTCACGTAGGCACTACGATCCATAAAGAACACCCGATCCTAACTATCCAGGCGACTGGAAAGGACACCGGATTACTGAAAGAGCAACTGAATACCATCGCAACGAATCTATTGGATACCACGACACTCTAGTCGGGAATCTTATCCAACCAGTTTTTCCCTGCCATTTCTGGTTTCCAGTCTTTCAAACCAGCCAATTTTCCAATCTCAGCAATACAATGCACCGATACGCGTTGAAGTGTCGTCTTATCTGTTTTCCCTTCTGACAGAGCGACTACGTCGATTGGCTCACCGATATAAAGAGAGACTTGAGCGGGAGTATAAAAGGGCTGAATAATCTCATTCGAAAATGGGATATTCTGTAAGTAACAAGGAATGATCGGAACGCCAGCCTTTATCGCAACCATGATCGCCCCGGGACGACAAGCCTGCATAAAATGACGGGTGGTATTCAAACGGCCTTCTGGAAACATACAGATTAACCGACCTGCCTTTGCCTCTCGAATCACTCGCTTCGTAGCAGCCGTATCAACTCCACGACGTCCGGCTTTAATCACGTCCAGTACATCCATGATGCGACCGATTAGGGGGCCCGAAGCAAATTCACGAGCAATCATCCATCCAATCGGTCGAAGAGTTGCCATTTGCATGAAAAACGGGTCCGCACTACTGCGATGATTACTAATTAACACGCCCCCCTGTCGTTGCTTAGGTAGGCGTCCGTATAACCTGCCCCGCCAAAGAAAGGCAGTGAACATGGCTGCAGGCATCCACAGTAAAACCTGAAAAAAGTTCATCGGCGAACGCAACGTAAAACCGATTGCCAGCCAAAGAGGGGAAGACACTGCAAACACTAATACCACGTCGACAAATAGACTCTCGTTTCCTTCCACACCTAATCCTTATAATGGCGGGCTACCAAATTCCAAATCGTCAGTTGATTCAATCAACCTATTATAATCTGCCATCGTACATCTTGCCGCCAAGTCCGATATCCATGGATATCGGCCTGTTGAAATATTGAAGTCCTTTGATCCGGTCGCGGTCCTTCACAGTGGCTCCATCGTTTCATTGTAAATCCCTACATTGCTCAGCCAATGACCTGCACAGGATGTTTGCGAAAAGGTGAATTCACCGACAAAAGGACTCGAAACTGCTATTCTCTAGACGAGTTGCACAGATCATGAATCGGAGACATCACCATAGAAGGGCCTCACACGCATTACTACAGCCATCCCCCAAGCTCTTAATAAGGCGATCTCAGGCGGACGGTACGAGATTACCCATTACGGACATACACACTATTTCCATTTTCAAGCTTGGTGAAAAGCGGCTGGCTATTTGGCATGTCGAAATTTGAAAATATTTTAGCCAGCCATTCGGGTAATGCGATTAACCGGTTGTTCAACCTGCTCATCAACATACCGATGTTGCATTAAGTAAGCATCTTCCACGGTATCATCATAGAAGTTTCGTAGTACCGAAAGCGCTAGGAATTCCTGTCGTTTAAAGAACAACTGTGCTTCCAGATTTGTCTCTCGTACTTCCAGTACGATTCGATTGCGACGTTGATGAGACAATTTACTCTTTAGTTTCTCAACCATCGTTGTTCCCACCCCTAAACATCGGTGATCCTGATGAACCGCAAAGTTAAGTATATGTAATCGAGTTTTATGGAGTTCGTAAATCATAAAACCGACGATAGTGTCATCTTGCTCAGCAACCATGCCAATGCAGTTACGCTGTCTCAAACAGCGGACAAAATCATCTTCATTCCATGGGAATTCAAAACTGGCATTCTCAATCCCCAGAACATCCGTCATATCCCGACGAATCATCCACCTAATGTGAATCCCTATTGTCTGTGTTGGCTCTGCCGCCATATTGGACTCCTTCCAGTGCCGGCATTAATTCTACAGTCTTCCGAAGAGCTTTTTACTGGCTGACCTTCCCTGGTAACCATCAAAATCACCCCCAGCCTCTTAGTCATAACTGTGAGGCTACAAAAAATTATCACATCCGAGATTTTTTGCCAATACTAACTTCGCATAGCAACTGACTTAAGTTTTCTTTAGCCAGTGAAATCGCACCTTGATAAATCTGCGATCCGGAAGCAACAAGCCAACTAACGCCATCAGGATGAGTACGACACCGACGAGTTGAGGCGTAAAGAACGTCCACCAAACGCCCCCCAGCAATACGAGTGGACTCATAGGAGCGTGACTAACCCAATTGGCCAACCAACCACACTCCGTAAGGACATAAACAAATCCTGAAATAAGTAGCACTCCCAAAATTACACCCAACTGCCACCAAATTAGTACGGAGGAAGTGTGTAACTGACTGCGAATTAGAACTTGGGAGAGTGCTCCGGGCGTATAACCAGCCAATCTAATGCCTGGTGCCTGTAATAACTGGTAATCTCTATAACCAAAATCGACCTGAGGAGGACCGGTCAATTCCAAATCCCGGGTAGTTCTATCCTCCAAATCCTGTAACAACTGCAACCTGCTCTGATACTTCTGCCAATACTCCTGCTCTTTTGAAAGACTATCATTTACTTCAAAATTCCCAGCTATCTGTCGTGATACTGCATTTTGCCCCCATGCAACCTGATGCGAGAAAACAGAGGCAAAGCTACCGGACTGGACATTATCACTATCAAACTGAAGTCCTTTGTAATCCGTCTCTGAAGCCAGAATCTCTATCGTGGACTTCAGCACTTCACTTTCGGGCACTGGTAACATTAGCAGGCTTCTTCCCCCCGCGAGTGCCCGTTCCGATGCGAGGGTAAATACTACATCTACTTGTTGGTACTGCCGATCCGATAAGAGCGGAATGACGACCCGCGTCTGCTGTTCTGAAGTTGCAGTCCGAACGGCCGTTACCTCTGAAACAACCGGAGTCCCCTGGACTGCAGCATTTTCAAAATCCCACATCGCTGGCCAAACTAAAATCAGATCCTTTCCTGGGGTGGGAAGAACATAGAAGGTAGCAACTCCAACAATATGCTCAGGATCGATAACCGCAAGTTCATAACTGGCAACTTCAACTTCCAATTTAGATGAACTCTGGAAAAAAGCCTTGGAACGAATTTCTGTTTCATTGGTACCCAGAAAAACAGCGTGGCTCTTCGTATCTACGACTTCCGGTATCACATTGGTTGACCATCGCGAGATACGTTGCGCTCCCACCGATTCCCATTCGACCTGTTGCTCATCAATGCTATCTGGAGCGTAAAAGTACTGCTGGACATTCCCCCCGGGATTATTCGCGAATTCAAAACCGGGAAGTACTAAGATACCATCCGTTTCCTCCAATTCGAACTTCAGGCGAAATTGCACTGAATCAGCGATTAGCTGCATGGGTCGCAAGGTAAACAAATAGCTTTCTGGACCATTCTGAAGGAATTCGACAACGTAATTACCACTCAGTTCCTGAACCTGCTGAAACTGGAGGTTTTGAAGTTGCAATCGAATCTGATCCACAGCACCCTCTGTCACCTTCAAATCTGCCGCAATCTCAAATGTTCGTTTCCCATCTTCCTGAACAAAACCACCACTAGCGGCACCTCGAAACCTTTGTTTATTACGAAGGATTCTAATCGCACATTGACTTGCTGCCAACGAGGAATCAAAACTAGCCAGAAGCCTACCGCCTAAACTCTCAACATAACTGCCAGGTCCCAATTCAAGATTCTCGTCACTAAGAATCCTGAGTAAAGACCCTGCTTGTTGAATCACGTTGATGTTGTCATCAATAACGATCCCGCCCTCATGAGTAATCGTAGGAATCGGTAGAGTACGAGACTTCAAGCTTTGATTGCTGGATGAAAGATGAGCTAGAGGGAGTCGACCTCGCAATTCAAATGTGACTTCACCTGTCAAGCCATCATCGGTAAAGACACTCAGATAACCGTCGGTGGAATGCTGAACGCTGGCTTCCAAAACGGCTCCGTCTTGATGAATCGTGGCTGACTCAATAATAAAACCTTTGGGAACACGATAACGTTGTTGGAAAGTAAGGCCATCTTCGATCAACAATTCTGCATGGTAAAGCATCAAAAGTTGATCAAAACCAACCACCAAGTTGCTGGATTGAACTACCTCTGACTTCACAACTCTCGGTAACGTCGTAATAGGCTCAATAGGCTCAGACCCAACCTCACTCAAGGCATACACGGCCTGAGGTACGTCCGTTGTGCCCCATCGAGAAATCAGATCCTGGCTTAGGTTCTCATCAACCATCTTTAAGGGGCTATGCCAAGTCAAATCCTGTTCGACACTTAAAGCCAGCCAACGTTCTCGACGTCGCTGCACGACGGGAGTGACTTCTGGAACTGGCACGTTGCCAATACCCGATACATCCTCAAGATAAAACGACAATTGAACTTCAAACGAGTCTGAAACAGGCCGCTGTAATGAAAAGTACAACGTCTTCGTTTCGCCGTCACGGATCCTTGGAGTGCTAACAATCATCTGACCAGGACGTATAGGCAGCAACCTCAAGCGAGGATCAACGTTCATACTGAATTGCTGTGTTGTCCCAGCAACGACGTCTACCTTCATGCGTACATCCAGCACAACTGAATGCGGCGCTATCTTAAGCCAATAGTACTCTTCCGACTCCAGTACCGAAGCCCCGGCGATTTCAACATCACCAATCCCCCAAATGACGCCCATCCGACGAGTGCTACCTAATGCAGCAACTAACCGGCCTCCCAATCCATCAACTCGAGTGCGCCCCTGAACTCCGGAAAACAACACCTTATGCTCTCCCGACACAGGAGAGGTTTCCAAGGTTGCCTCCGGAACCCCAGGAATATCAATTTCAAATCTTTGCACATCATTGGCTGTCTGCACAACAGGTTCCAATTCAATTTCAACTGTCGCAGGACCGTCCTGAGAAATTTTGATCTGCACTGCTTTACGATCAGCCTGAAATTGATATTCAGTAGTTTCTCCTTCGATCGTGATACTCTGAATCTCCCCTTGCTGTGCGTCAAACGGTAGAGTAACTTGCTCCACACCCTCCCCCAGTTCCATTTGGTACTTGATCTGGAGAACCGGGGAAACGCTATCACCGTCCGGTGTATCGGTCACCCAATTGACCTGATATTGGGCTTGAGAGATCAACCAGTTCTCCGTCGGCTTATCAGCCCGCGCATACCATTTCCTTAACTTCTGATAAAACTCGTCCGCCACATACAAATACGCTCCCGCGTCCGAACCGTCGTCATCTACCGGCAAATAAACGCTATGCACTGTTGGGATCTTATTCTTCCGCTCCAGGCTCGCTTCATTTTGACTTAAGGATTCTTCCGGTTGCTGATAAGCCTGCGAATCGAGAGAAGAAAAGAGTACTAAGGCCAGAACTAACAAGGGAGTGGCGAATCCGGGTCGGGCTTGCAAATCGAATTCCAAGTCCGGATCCGGATCTGCCTTACGAACAATGAACAACGTCTTCATTCTCGAAATGATGGTGCAAACGGTCACTACCAGAGAAGCAACAAAGGCTTGGGCACCAAACTCAACAAACGCCTCTTCAACAAACATGGTAAACGCAGCCATTATTCCTGGCAGGAGAAACGATAGTTTCCAGTAACGTCGGCTTAACCAGAGTAACAGGCCAATCCAAATCACCAGGCTCGCCCAGGCAGCCGTAACCAGTGAGGCCTTGTTGTAAACAACCAATGAGATTCCAGCGTCAGCCTGCTTCACTCCCGATTCATACGTCCACATCAAATCCTGACGCAGAGTCTCATGCAACTGTCGAACTTCCAATTCAGATAACAACGAAAGGACACGGCGTCCCAGAACCCAATCTTCTAGCTGAACAACTGATCCCCCCGCTAATTCGTAAGTCGTAAATACGGGACGGAGTGTATCGCTAACAATAATCACTCGATCAGGACTTAGTGCATCTTTATCAATCCAACGATCGGACGAAAGAATCAATCGACTGTCATCTCGAACGAAAGCCAGTCCGGCATTATGAAGCCATTGTATTGCCGAGGTTCCGCTTGTTTCGCTAACGTCAGAACTAAGCTGTGTCATGGGGTCGATACCGAGGGCATCCAAAGCGACCACATCAACGGCAAGCTGAAGATCTTGCAACTCCTCGGATAATAAGAACTGGACATTACGTAACCAACTAGCCCAAGTGAGCTGAGTAGATGAGTCTGAGCTCTGTCGCATTGAAGCCGCTCGTTCAAGCAATGAGGTCACTTGAGCAGCTTTCCGATCCAGCGAATTATCTAACTGGGAACGCGAAGCGTATCGCGGGCTAATATTCAACTGTTCATTTTTCAACCAAGGCCCAAAAAGACGAGTTGCGACTGAATATTCAGTGGATTGACTCGCTAATCCAAATCCTGGTGGCACAGCTACAGACCAGTACGACTGTAAAATTTTTGCATTCACGATGGGAAGCGGCTTCTGCAGTTCCGTCCTAAATCCCAATGCCTCCGAGGTGGTCTTGAAACGAATTCGTACTCTCGCGAATCGCAATTCTGTTTCCAAAGGAATCCGCAATTGGCTTGGCGCACCCGAACTGCGAATTGAGGCTAGATAAATTCGCTGACCATCAACCCAAACACTCTCTACTTCAACTTCCTGAGGCAAATCAACTTCGAGATCCTGTAACCCCGACCGCTCTACTACATAACGAAGTTCATGACTACTAAACCCATGGACGAGATACTTTGAGTGCACATGAGCATTCCAAATCACATGTTCCAACCGATCCGAATCAGAAGTGATGGATACCTGAGGAGGCGTTCCTATCGGCATGCCGTATTTAAAGGCCTGACGAAAGACAGTTGCCTGCCTTCTAAGACGCTCTGGCAATACACGCTCCATGGACGGTTCTCGACTAATCTCAACCGCGGAATTTTCACTCCAACCAATTTCCACAGAGCCCGAGAATGACTGCGCTCCGTCAACGCGATACAACGGCAACCTGACGAATTGCTCTGTATTGAATGACCGCGTGCCTATCAACTTAAAAGACGTCACGCGTGCTTCTACCAAATCAATTTGCCAGCGTTGCCAGCCATCCTCTTCGGTCAGGCTTACATTAGAAATCTCTTCAAACTGAACCAAAGAATCGCTGTTTTCTTCGAGCCGCCACTGCATATCCATGGCTGACAATCCGGAACTATACACGACCACCTGCTTGACTGGCGTACCTAACGGGCTAACTGCGATTCGAGTTTCTTCAGTCACAATGTCCAATACGGTTACGTCCGTTTCCAGCTCGGCCTCAAATGCCTGAGCTGCCGAAACAGACGAAATCTGTAATCCCAACAATCGACTAGTGGAATCAAATACAATTCCAACATCACGCAACAGAGGTTCGCCAGAGACTTGTTCACTCGCTGGATCGAGTCTACTAAACGGTAAACCTCCAAGTCCCAATACCTGCAAAACATTGGGCTGCTCTGCGGTTAAACCAAGAAGATGCTGCTGTAAAACCACCTGTTTGTGTTGTAAAGGTGACTCCGCAATATTGGGGTAGGAGATTACGTGTAGCAATTCACCCGACAGTATCTTCCCTTTGAGTTGATGAGATAAATTAAGTCGCAAAGTGACTGTTTGCCCGGATTCCACACCTCCCTGCAAGTCAATCTGGAGGAGCATTAAGCCTCCTCGCTCAATCTTTACTACTCGGGGAATAAACTGCTGTGAGCTAAAATTTTCTCCAGCGAGCGTGACCGACTTGAAATCCCAACCTTCCGTAATCTCCAAATGTAACTGGTGCAGAGGCTCCGCCGCCGCTGTCATTCGTATCTCTGTCTGCAAATCCACTTGGTTATCAACAAATTCATATCGAGAAACCTGAGAGATATGTAATTCCGTCTCCTGATGACCAGCAACAACGACAATGTATGGATTAGG
>Ga0315322_10001345_pt1 | contig 19018 bp, 17 predicted proteins | sample M110021515metaG_FD_203461 | JGI IMG/M metagenome (GOLD analysis project Ga0315322, IMG submission 203461) | Ammonia-oxidizing marine archaeal communities from Monterey Bay, California, United States - M1 100m 21515 | ecosystem: Environmental > Aquatic > Marine > Intertidal zone | place: USA...
AGATGGATTCGATATAGATATGTTCGAGATGCGGGCCGGGGTTGCTTTTAGCACTATAGGAAACGGGGTAGAATACCTTTGCTCTAGAGCATTGTTGCAAAAGCAGGACAGGCGAATACGCTGTACCCACAAGGGATACACAGTACTGAACAGTATCTTGGAGGAATTCTTGTAGGTGGATAATTTGGATCAAAATCTTTTTCAACGACGCTGCAAGCCTTGCCAGCTCGGCTCTCCCGTTGTAAGCGAAGAAGAAGCAAACGGATTGTTGGTTAAAGTACCAGCCTGGCGCAAGGAGTTCCACGATGGAGTGCAAAAACTTACTCGTGAATTTTATTTCGTCGAGTTTAAAGACGCCTTTAGTTTTAGTTACAAACTCGCTAGTTTGGCAGAGCGTGAAAATCATCATCCCTCCATCATGACCGAATGGGGGAAAGTGACAGTTTACTGGTGGTCACATAAAATCAATGGCCTGCATGAGAACGATTTTATTATGGCGGCCAAAACTGACATGATTGCCAAACTTATCACGAGACCCTGACATCTCGTAAACTGTTTCCTTACAATTTAGTGCTTCATAACCGGTGTAGTCATGACTGTTAAATTTCCAGATCTACTCTCTGAGCTGGACAAGGTTGTCAATCTGGCAAGCGTCAGCTCTGCTGACAAATCGTTCGACATGAGCAATAAAGCCATCATCGACCATCTTGCCAACCAGTTTGAGAATACGGGCTTCAGTTGCGAAATAGTCGAAAGCCATGGCGACCATAATGAGAAATTCAATCTTATAGCCACGCTGGGTTCCGGGCCTGGTGGTTTGGTGTTGGCTGGCCATACCGATACTGTGCCTCTTGATGAAGAGCTCTGGGACGTGGACCCCTTCAGCCTGACCGAAAAAAACGGCAAGATTTTTGGCCTGGGTATTACCGACATGAAAGGCTTCTTCCCCATTGTTATGGAAGCAGTGAAACCTTTTCTTGAAGCCGAGTTTCGCGAACCGCTAATCGTATTAGCTACAGCGGATGAAGAAACTTCCATGCAAGGAGCCAGAACTTTGGCCGAAATGGGAAGACCCAAAGCCAGATCGGCTATAATTGGTGAGCCTACCGGACTGCAAGCGGTACGCGCCCACAAAGGAATCATGATGGAGTCTATTCGTCTTATTGGTCAGAGTGGTCATTCATCCAATCCGGAGTTAGGGAACAATGCGCTGGAGGCGATGCATCTTGTAATCGCCGACTTGATGCTCTTTCGTAATGAGCTCAAGGAAAAGTATCACAGCGATCTATTCGAAATCCCGTACCCCACGCTTAATCTTGGGGTAATACACGGCGGCGACAATCCCAACAGAATTTGCGGCCATTGTAATCTTGAATTTGATATTCGACTGATGCCGGGTATGCATATAGAATCCCTGCGTCAGGATATTCGAACAAGAGTAAGTAGTATTACTGATCCGCTTGGTATCGATTTCGAATTACGCCCGCTGTTCGCGGGTGTACCCTCTTTCTTTGCCAACGAGAATAGCGCTATCCTTCAGATGGCAGAGGAGCTAACCGGGCACGGCGGAATAAACGTCGCATTTGGCACGGAGGCGCCGTTTCTTCAGGAACTAGGTATGGATACTATTGTGCTGGGACCGGGTAATATCGATCAGGCACACCAGCCAAATGAATATATGTCACTGGATATGATCCAGCCCGGTATAGACATACTGGAACAGTTAATTAGACGTCACTGTATTGCATAAAATAGAAGTATCGGATGAGTGAGAATATCAGCGAAATCATAGATTGGTTCAGATCTTCCACCAGTTATATCAATACGCACCGCGGCAAGGTGTTCGTAATGCTGCTGGGCGGAGAAGCGCTAGCGGATAATAATCTGTCTAATGTCGTTTCTGATTTGACCCTATTGCATAGCCTCGGAGTTAAACTGGTATTGGTTCATGGAGCTCGCCCGCAAATTAGTGCCGCGCTCGAAAACAGTGGCAAGAAATCCAGTTATCATAAAAACCTGAGAATCACCGAAGCCGAATGCATGTGTACGGTTATGGGTGCAGTGGGAGCCGAAAGCGCAAAGCTGGACGCCATGCTTTCCATGGCTTCAGGCGGTTCCTCCACCCATGGTACACACGCGGGTTTAAGTCGCGGTAATTTCGTTACAGCCAAACCGTTGGGCATACATGACGGCATCGACTATCACTACACCGGGAAAGTCAGAAAGATAAGAACTGACGCAATTCAAAAACAGCTAGACCAGAACAATATTGTGCTGATGTCTAATCTCGGCTACTCCCTCACCGGCGAAGTATTTAACTTAACCGCCGAAGAAGTTGCCACCGAAGTGGCCATAGAATTAAATGCCGAAAAATTCATTCTATTTGTTCCCGAGCCGGGAGTTGTAGACGACAACGGCGAACTGGTTCTCTCTCTGAACGAATCCGATGCTGCAGCTTATGCCCAAAAACTCTTCAAGCTCGACGGTGATTCTGTATGTGTAAGTCACGCCCTCGAAGCCTGTCTGCGGGCCTATAATAATGGCGTACATCGTTCCCATCTGGTGAGCTTCAAAGAGAATGGCGCGCTGATTCGCGAATTGTTTACCCGCGAGGGAAACGGCAGTTTAATTAGTAGCGACAATTTTGACAGCCTCCGCGGAGCGAGTATCGATGACGTTTCGGGAATATTGAATCTGATTAAGCCGCTGGAGGAAAATGGGACTCTGGTGGAGAGATCCAGAGAACTTCTGGAAACAGAAATCGAAAATTTCAAAGTGATCGAGCTGGAAGAAAGTATTATCGCCTGTGCTGCGCTTTATGATCACGGTGATGGCTTCGGCGAAGTCGCCTGCATAGCTATCGACCCACACTTCCAGAAGAATGGTTACGGTGACCGATTGCTTATAAGCCTTGAAGAGGAAGCTAAAACGAAAGGAATTAGTAAATTATTCGCACTTACTACGGTGACGACTCACTGGTTTCTTGAAAAAGGCTTTTGCGAAAGCAAAATTTCCGAACTGCCACAACAGCGCCAGCAACTCTATAACTTTCAGCGAAAATCTAAAGTACTCACCAAGACCATCTAATAAAGGACTAGCTAATCCTCGGTCGTCTAGCCCTTTTTCTGCAGCAAGCAGATACTGTAATCATAGGCATTCTTTTCATCCTTGAAGAATTCATCTCTTGTAACTTCCTGCCATTGTGATTCGTCAAATTCGGCAAGGGAGACGTCTCCATCTACTTCGGCGTGTACACGAGTGAGGTGAAAGCGCGAGGCAAACGGTAGTGCTGCCTGATACAAGCTAGCTCCACCAATTACAAATGCTTCTTCAGAGCCATCGAGAAGGGAAATACTTTCTGCCAGCTTGATGGCTTCTTCCAGGCTATTAACGACCTTCGCCCCTTCTGCCTCGCAGTGAGGGTTTGAAGTAATGACTATATTGGTTCTCCCTGGCAAAGCACGTCCGATAGACTCCCAGGTATTGCGCCCCATGATGATGCTGCATCCCATAGTCGTGCGCCGAAAATATTTCAGATCTTCCGACAAGTGCCAAGGCAATCCATTATTCACGCCGATAACCCTGTTTTCGGCCATGGCGCAAATCAGAGACAATTTCATACTAAATAATTCCGTTTGTGGTTAGTGCTCGTCTAGACAGAGAAAGGGTAGCTGATGGGTTCGTGGTGCTGATACCCTTCTACGCTGAAATCATCGAGGCTTACCCAGGTTTCGATATCCTTGAGACTTTTGATGTCAGGGTTGATCAACAGCTTCGGCGGCGGAAACGGGTCACGTGTTAATTGTACGGTACGCATCAATTCAACTTGGTCTTCGTAGATGTGCGCATTGACAATTTTGTGATATGACGTACCGGCAATTTTTCCTGAAATCTGCGCTACTAAAGCCAATAAAGTGAATACCTGAATCTGGTTAAAGTTCAAACCAAGAGGCACGTCGCAGGAGCGCTGGTAGCTGGTGAGGTAGAGAGTGTCACCTAACAGGGAAAAAGTATGGGTGTGCATACAGGGCCTGAGACAACCCAGCTCAAATTCACCCGGGTTATAAAAAGTAAAAATTTCCCCCCGGTCATCCAACCCACGGGAAAGATTATCGATTATCTTCGCCAGTTGATCGAGTGTGCTACCATCGGGCTTCCGCCAGCTACGCCCCTGCACTCCGTACACCCGACCCATGTCGTCCTCGCCCTTTCGCACAGGATTGTTTAACCACACCTCATTTTCATTGGCATTAGCATCCCAGGACTTGGTTCCCAACTCGCGGAAATCTGCGGCATTATCATAACCGCGCAAGTAGCCTAACAGCTCAGCGATGGCAGCCTTCCAATAGCTTTTTCTCGTGGTAATTATGGGAAATTCATTTGCCGCAACATCATAGGAAAGATCTGCATTTATTGCCGTCAGGCACTTTTTGCCGGTTCGTTCATTCTCGATCCAGACTCCCTCGTCGATTAATCGCTGACACAGTTTTAGATATTGATGCATAACTTTCTTCTCACTTGCTGGCTATCGGGTTTTGATAAGCCCGAAAAACAAAATACATGCCGATTAGTATCATCGGCGCAGACAGTAGCTGACCCATCGTCAGCCACTGAAAGGCAATAAAACCGATATCCGCATCCGGCTGTCGAAAAAACTCTACAAAGAAACGAAAACAGCCATAGCCTATTGCGAACACACCGGTGACCGCGCCGCGGGGTTTGGGGCCTGAAGAATAAAGCCAGACAATGGTAAATAACACCACGCCTTCGAGCGCAAACTGATAGAGCTGTGATGGGTGTCTGGCCAGTTGGTCCACATGGGGGAAAACCATACCCCAGGCAACATCGGTGGGCCGGCCCCAAAGCTCGCCCCCAATGAAATTTCCAATGCGACCTGCGCCCAGTCCAAATGGAACGAGTGGTGCAACAAAATCCATCACTTCGAGAAACTGTTTATTAATGCGCCTGGAATACAAATAGAATGCTAACAACACACCCAGCAGCCCGCCATGGAAAGACATACCGCCTTCCCAAACCCGCAGTAACCATAAGGGGTCGCCAATAAAGCGCTCAAAATTATAGAACACAACCGAGCCGAAGCGCCCGCCAAGAACCGCGCCAAGGGCTCCATAAAACACCAGGTCCGAAATCTGTTCGGATGACCAATGTCCCGGGTCAGTCTTTGCCCGATGGGATGCCAGCATCCATGCTCCACCAAAGGCAATAATATACATAATGCCGTACCAGTGAATGGCAAGTGGCCCAATTGCCAGGGCTACAGGATCAAACTGGGGAAATGTGAGCATAGATGCATACCATCAAAGTGCATGTTTCAGGGAAATCCTAGTATACAAAATCGCAGGGCTTATTTGGGTAATCCGTGCTAATTATCTGCAAATTCATCACCCCGCCGATGCTGTTTCAAATTCACTGGTTTTAGGTCAAGTAGCTGTGCGAGTACCACAGATTACTGAATGTGGTGAAAGAAACCTATAGAATTCATCTTCCTTTTCTACATCCTGAACCCTCGGCGCTGATTCAGAAGCCGCCTGTCCTGAATGGCTTCGATGGCCGCCTGGCTAATAGCGATTAGCCGGCAAGAGAGAGCTCGACACAATGTGTTTAATTATTTTCTCCTATCAACCAGACTCAAACACCCCATTATTGGTAGCTGCCAATCGGGATGAGTTTTTTGCCCGCCCAACAGATCAGGCACACTTCTGGAAAGACGAGGCCAAAGAGGGGCAGATACTGGCGGGTAAGGATTTACAGGCCGGCGGAACCTGGTTGGGTGTAAGCAGCTCCTTGCGCTTTGCAGCGGTTACTAATATTCGTGATCCGTCACAAACTCATCCTCGACCCATGTCCCGGGGAAAATTAACCAAAGGCTTTCTTCAGGGCAATGAATCCGCAGAGCAGTATAGTCACACTCTGGCAGACAGCTTCGATCAATATGCTGGCTACAATCTATTGTTGTCCGACGGCGAATCGTTTTTCTATGTAAATAATCAGCAGAACGAGGTACGAGCTGTGGAACCCGGAGTACATGGTCTTTCAAATGGCTTGCTGGACGCTCCCTGGCCCAAGATAGAAAAGGGCAAATCCATCCTGCAAGAATTACTGGGCTCTAAACAGGAAATCCGCACCGACCAGCTTATCGCCATGATGAATGATAGGGAGCGAGCCGAACACCAAGACTTGCCAAACACAGGCGTGCCTCTCGAGTTGGAAATTCTTTTATCTTCCGCGTTTATCGAAAATTCCCGGAGAGGGTATGGCACTTTATGCTCAACCGCCCTGATTCAAAAACGGGATGGCAGCCTTCGATTCGCAGAACAGAACTACGATTCCACCGGTAACCGGGCTAAGCACCATTTCTATCAGTTTAACAGCCTGCTTGCAGAAACCGGCTCAGCCGTTTAACTCAGCAATAGGGAGGACGCTATGCATATACCAAATCACTTTTCAGTTAGCGATAAGAACATTATCGATGAATTTATTCACAATAATGCTTTCGGGCAGATTATATCCATTGCACAGGGAATCCCGGTGGCCACACATTTGGCATTTATGTATCGCCCGGAAGAGAATAAATTGCTCGCCCATATCGGTAGAGGAAATCCCCAATGGCAAAACCTTGAAGGACAGAAAGTATTGCTTATTCTGAATGGTCCCCATGGCTATATCAGTCCGACCTGGTATGACAACGCCGGAGTGCCCACCTGGGATTACCAGACAGTGCATATTTACGGCACAGCCCGTTGCACCGAATACCCTAGTGTCCTGAAGGAATTGGTGGAAGAATTGAGTTCAGTTTATGAGTCTGGCTCAGAGAATCCCTGGCAGGCAGACTATAAGCCATCCATGCTAAGAGGAATAATCGGGATAGAGATCTGCATTGAGGATATCCAATGTCAATTCAAGCTCAGCCAGAATCAGACTCCGCAAGAACAGCAAAATGTAAGCGAGAAGCTACACGCGGAAGGCAATATAGATCTGGCGAACGCAATTCCTTTTCTTCCGTGAGACAATTTGGTCTGTGAAATAATGTAGATTCTTACGATGAATCAACAAGCCTGGGCTAGAGCGGGGCATACTGGGTAATGTGAAACTTAATATCAATGGAGATAGGATCATGAAAGAAGCAGTACGTCGAAGAGTCCGCAAAGGAATGAAGGCGACCCTGTTCGCGGTTTGTGGTCATTCTTAACAGCTGCGCCCAAACTGGCACCCAGACCGGCACATCTCTCACTCTCTGCTGCCCGGGAGACTACGAGAATTACGAAGTGTTTGGTTTGGAGACCGTAAATATGCCCATATTCCTCAGAGACTATGTGAGCGCAGAGTTTGACGCAGTGGTCCAGAGCAAAGGGTTAGGCCGCGACGACCGTATTAATGACGTCAGGGCAGTGCTAACCTACCGACATATTAATCTCGATCCGGAAACAGAAGATATCGACCCTTTTGTAAGAATCGAATCCCTTAGCGCCGAGTTAAGCTATATTGCCCAGATCGATGTTGATATCTATGAAACCAGAAGTAATGATCTGGTTTGGGCGGGTTCGCTCAGCCGTATCCATCAGGTTAGCCTCGGTGAATACATGCACGAAGACAGAGCCAGACCTTCCTTCTATCAGGCATTCGCCGGCTTAATGGCAAACTATCCGGCACAGTAATTCTCCTAGAGAAATCGTAGAAGCAAATACTTCACAAAAACCCGGCTACTCAATTTGTTGCTGGGTTTTTTGTGTCCGCTTTTTGCGAAGCGAAGCAGTTTGCAAGCAAGTGCTAATACTGTATGTTTATCATCACCAGCGCAGAGCTATGCTTTCGCGTTGATGCGAATTTAACTCTAGATTCAATAAAAATGGAAGATACAAATGACCCCGGCGGAACAGGCGCTTTCGAGACTCAAGCAAGGCAATCTTAATTTCCTTTCCGGTGACAACCAGCATTTGGAATCTGATGCTCTAAGCCGCTCACAGCTGTTGACAGAACAGAAGCCATTCGCCATCGTGTTAGGATGTTCAGATTCTAGAGTGCCCGCAGAGATCGTACTCGGCCAGAGTATAGGCGATCTATTTGTTATTCGCGTTGCGGGTAATGTTGTCGCTCCTTCACAAATAGGCAGCATCGAATTCGCCGCTGAGAAGTTTGAGACACGTCTGGTGGTTGTTATGGGTCATAGTAATTGCGGTGCCGTTGAAGCCACACTGGACCAATTAGCCAAACCTGAAAAAGGCAGGTCTCCAAATCTTCATTCCATTGTCAAGCGCATCACCCCGGCAGTAGAATCATTGGTTAACGGGCAAGGCGACAGCTCCAAAGAAGAGTTGATGAAGAAAGCAGTACGCTCAAATATACATGCATCAGTAGTACAGCTGCGTCATGGTTCGGAGATCCTGGAAGAGCTTATTCAGAAAGACGGTTTAAGAATTATAGGCGCTGAGTACTGTTTGGAAAGTGGTATGGTGGAATTCTTCGACGACGAGTAGTCACTGCTGTTGATAGATAAATAGATTGGATTCTACTTAACTAGTTAGTTCGTGATGAACGAAGTAGCCGATCTACACCCGCATTGAACAATGCCAGATCGACAGCCGAACGAATCATCTGCGCATCATCCAATTCCATTACCTGATCTAGCAAGTCCTGTGCAGCATCCATGGTCATACTGCGAATTACCGATTTAACTTTAAGAAGAGTCGCTGCGTTCATAGATAACACATCGTAGCCCATGGCAATAAGTAATATCGCTGCACCCGGATCTCCGGCCATTTCTCCGCAGATACTTACTGGTTTTTTCTCCGCCTTTGCTTGCTCCACCACATGCTTTAGCGCACTAAGAACGGCAGGGTGAAAAGCTGAATACAAGTTTGCTACTCGCGGATTATTTCGGTCCACTGCCAATAGATACTGGGTTAGATCATTGCTGCCCACGGAAATGAAATCCACCATCTTGGCCAGAGTTCTGGTTTGATAGACTGCTGCGGGCAGCTCAATCATCACACCCACCAGCGGATACTTCACTTTAACCCCTTCCTGAATAAGCTCTCGATAAGCCTTCTTGATCAATTGCTTGGCGGCCGTTACCTCATGAACATTACTAATCATCGGCAACATAATCTGCAGATTCTCCAGACCCACACTCGCTCTTAACATGGCTCTAATCTGAGCAGTGAAAATTTCCGGATGATCAAGAGTTACCCTAATGCCGCGCCAGCCCAAGAACGGGTTCGCTTCTTCAATAGGAAAGTACGGCAGAGATTTATCCCCGCCTACATCGAGGGTACGCATGGTCACAACTTTAGGCGCAAAGGCTTCAAGCTGCTCGTGATAGATGTTGTATTGTTCCTGCTCACTTGGAAATCGCTCACTCAACAAAAAAGGAACTTCGGTTCGAAATAAGCCAATCCCTTCCGCCCCTTGGTCAAGCGAATGTATAACATCTGTCATTAGGCCAGTATTTACCCAAAGATGAACACGGTGATTGTCAGCTGTTTCGCTAGGCAGATCCTTGATATTTTCAAGTCCACGATTGAGTAAATCCTGCTCTTCGATGGTATCCTGATACTGGCTGCGAAGTTGATCGGAAGGATTGCTGATTATTTCGCCTTTATAACCATCGACAATAACTTCCTTGCCATCTAATTGGTTATAGGGAAGATCGACTGCGCCCATTACCGTAGGTATGCCCATGGTTCGAGCCAGAATTGCAACGTGGGAGTTACCGGAACCCTTAATGGAAATAAGCCCTTTTAGCTTTTCCTTTGGCGCCTCCGCTAACATCGCCGGAGTAAGTTCCTCACTCACCAAAATAGTGTTGTCGTGATACTCCGTCTCTATAGTTTCTTTTTCTTGCAGATAAAAAAGAACCCGTGAACAAAGATCCTTAATATCGATAGCCCGTTCGCGCAGATACTTATCGCTCATGGATTCGAAATTATGAATGTGTTCATTTGCCACATAGGCTAGTGCACTTTGTGCCCAGTCCCCCATGCGAATTCTTTGCACGACTTCGTTACCAAGGGCATTGTCATCCAACATTCGTACATAGACATCGAAGAGCTGACGTTCTTCCTCGGCCACATGGCCGGCCAAACTGGCATGCAACTCCCGCATATCTTCACGTACCGCCTGCAGACAGCTATTGAAGAATTCAATTTCCTTCTCGATGTCTTTTGCCCGTCGTCTTGGAATTTGTCGCAGGTCGGCGTGGGGGAAAACAATGACTGCATTACCAATGGCAACACCCGATGAGCCAGAGACTCCGGGAAAGACAGTGTCTGATGTTTTCTGCCCCGACGGACTTACACCTTCGATAGCACCGGTTGCTTCCGCATGGGCGATAACCCCGGCAAGCTGCGCAGAAAGTGTTATGAGAAATGCTTCTTCGCTTTCATCGAAGCGGCGTCGCTCTTCATGCTGTACAACCAGCACACCGAGTACCGAGCGGTGGTGTATAATGGGAACCCCGAGAAAGGAATGAAATTCCTCTTCTCCGGTATCTTGTAGATAGTGGTAACTGGGATGCAATGCAGCGTCTTGAAGATTAAGAGGTTCGGCATGCTTGGCAACCAGGCCAACTAGTCCTTCACCGGTTTGTAAGCTCACATGACCAATGGCTTCCTGATTGAGCCCTTCCGAAGCCATCAGTACATGGCTATTTATATCGGCATCGAATAGAAACACCGAGCAAACCTGAGTGTCGAGTGCATCCTTAACCCGGCTTACAATAATATCCAGCGCAGATTGCAGATCCCTGGCCGCATTAACTTTCTGTACGATGCTGCGCAATCTATCCAGCATGTTATTAATCCGCTCCGTTATTGCACAATGACATGTCAGCTAGATCTGATCATCGCACTTGTTATTATTTGCCAGCAATCCATTGCCGACCACTCGGGTTTGCAGAAAGTCTACTTCGCGCTTATATACGCCTCGAATGAGCCCGACAGTTGCTCAAGAGCCTTGCGGTAAACATCCCGCTTGAACTCGATCACCTGATCCACCGGATACCAGTAATTTACCCAGCGCCAATCATCAAATTCCGGAGCCTTCGATCTGGTTAGCTTCACCGAACTCTCTGGGCAGTCAAGACCCAGAAGAAACCACTTCTGCTTTTGACCGATACAAAGTGGTTCGCTTCTGTGGCGAACGAAATTTTCAGGAAGACGGTAATGTAACCAGTCACTGGTCTGATGAAGAATAGTCACATCGGTTTCAGCCAACCCAACCTCTTCATCGAGTTCTCGATACAATGCATCTTCAACAGATTCGCTCTGCTTGATTCCTCCTTGAGGGAACTGCCATGCACTCTGACCAATTCTCTTCGCCCACAGTAGTTGTCCCTGCTTATTGCAGATGACAATACCTACATTGGAACGGAAGCCTTCTGAATCAATCACACTCATAAATCCTTTTGACCTGTGAATGCACCCATTGTTTCACAGAATCTCTCCCCTGTTCAATGTCTGATCTTTGATGAAACTCAATAATATTCCGCAATTTCAGTAAGTTATCTGATATGCACGGCCATCGAGATAGGGTTCTGAAAAATTTTATTGCCTCTTGTGTCTCTCAGCTGCTGCAAATCAGTGAATAAAGCCAAAACACCCGAAGCTTCTCATAGACTGTGACGATATAATCCCTGCTGCTCTGTGCATTGCGCGGCTTGCCATTCAATAATTTCAGGACAGATATGGAAAACAGTACTACACAAAAACTGGCTCTCTTCGATTTGGACAATACCCTGCTAAATGGCGACAGCGATCATGCCTGGGGGGAGTTCCTCATTAGCCGCGGACTGGTCGATGCCGACCAACACCGTGCCCGGAATGATTTCTTTTATGAACAGTACAAGCGCGGCGTTCTGGACATCCATGGATATGTTGCCTTTACACTGGATTCTGTCCGACACCTGAGCGCTGACGAGCTGCAAGGTCTCCACGGAGAATTCATGAGGGAGTTGGTCTCCCCGATGATGCTCAAAAAATCTCTGGAGTTAGTTAACGCTCACAAGAAGGCCGGCGATTACTGCGTAATCATTACCGCGACCAATGAATTCATTACCACACCAATAGCCAAATTATTCGGCATCGACCACTTGTTACCTACCGAGCTTGAAACAGTGAACGGTAAATACACCGGGAAAATCTCCGGCATCCCCTGCTATCAGGATGGCAAAGTTGAAAAGCTGAGCCAGTGGCTAGAGGGTTTCGACGGGAAGCTTTCGCTCTCAAATAGTATTTTTTACAGCGACTCAAAGAACGACCTACCATTACTTCAGGCTGTTGAGGTCGCTGTTGCGGTCGATCCCGACGATGAGTTAAGAAGTTTTGCGGAACAATCAAACTGGGGAATTATCAGCCTCAGGGATTGAAGAATCCTGAAGCGAGTGCAATATCCCGCGGGATCAGACTAACTCAAGCTTATTTCCACAATCAGGTCATCGGCAAGTTTTTCCAGCTGCGCCTGTAATTCGTCCACTTCAGTCGCTGCCGGGATATTAAGGCTGGCGTTTGCCCTGAAAAGAAGGTCACTGGACATTGGCGCCGGTACGCATTCAGTGGTCAGCTGCTCAACGTTAACCGACATCAAAGACAGCGTCTTGGATATTTCCCGAATTATGCCTGGCCGGTCATTCCCTACTAATGAAAGCTCGGCAGTTCTGGATCCGTCCTTTTCTCCAGCCTGCCCAGCCTTTTCTACCACGACGGTGAGGTGACCGGAAAGACCGTTTAAATCACGGATTAGACTGTCCACTTGACTTTCCGGTACAGCAACCCGAAGAATACCGGCAAATTTTCCCGCCAGCTGGGCCATGCTGCTCTCCAGCCAATTCCCTGAGTTGTCAGCTATTGTTTTTGACAATGCTTCCACAAGGCCAGGTTTGTCATCTCCAATAACGGTTAGCACCAAATTACTAGTCATATATTCCTCAATATGAGGCGCGGCCTCAAAATAGTCCAATCTGTTTGTTCAGTATTTCATCCATGGAAGAAGATCTAAAACCAAGAATTGAATCTGCAATAGGTTGTAATTGTTTATCGATATAAAAGTCAAAGTCTATAGCAGAGAGCCTGTATTGTCTCGGTTCCGGTCCATTAACAGTTATAACGTATTCTATCCAGCCACCGGATTCATATAGACTGGGCAATCCTCTTTCTTTTCTAATGGCCTCGGCCTTACGCGCAGCCTGAACATGAGGGGGTACATTTTTAATATAGTCCCCCAACTTGCGACGCAATCGCTTTCGTAGAACCAGTTCATTTTCAAACTTGCCATCTGTTAAATCGCTCACTACCGATTTAATGTACTCTTCATAAGGCTGATCCATAAATATTTTCTCATACAGTTGCTGCTGAAATTTCCTGGCCATCGGTGACCAGTCACTGCGGACAGACTCCAGACCTTTAAATAGAAGGCGATAGCCTTTTTTTTCACTGCTGTCTTTTATTACTCCGGCGTAACGTTTCTTGCTTCCGGCATCAGAGCCGCGCACCGTTGGCATAAGAAACTTACTGAAATGAGTTTCAAATTCCATTTCCAGATTACTTTCAATTCCGTATTCGTTCTGTAACTTTTCCTGCCACCATTCATTAAGCTCTTCTACTAACTGTTTAGCTACAAATTCCACTTTCGATTCGTCTACTGAGTCGAGCAATACAAATACCGAATCAGTATCTCCATAGATAACCTTGTATCCTCGATTCTCAATATAGTTTTTACTTTCTATAATTATTTCATGCCCCCGCTTGGTAATTGAGCTCACCAATCGCGGGTCGAAGAAGCGACAGCCGAGAGTACCGAGAACTCCATAGAAAGAATTCATGATTATCTTAATCGCCTGAGACAGAACCGCATTTCCCTGAGATTTCGCCTTGTCTCTGGCTTTCCAAAGAGTCTCGATTAGCTCCGGTAGAATGTATTCATTTCTGGAAAAAGTGCCACCGTCAAAGCCTGTTATAGGATCTTCTTCTTTTCCTGAGGCCGCTAAGGCCAGCGGGTCCACATGAAATGTCTTTATGATACTCGGGTATAAACTCTTGAAATCGAGAACAACAACATTATCGTGAATTCCTGGAACCGAGCCCATCACATATCCTCCCGGGCTTATGTTCTCGGCAGTATCGTGATCTACCGATGGCGCGACGAAGCCCTTGCGATGAAGTCTGGGCAAGTAGAGGAAGTCCAGCGCAGCCACCGAGCCTCCATAACGGTCTACTTCCAGGCCGGTAAGCAGACTTCTTTCAATAGCAAAGGCAAGCAGCTGCTCTGTTTCGAATATGTCCCACACCAGTCGGCAATCTTCCAGATTGTACTTTGCAAGAGCAGGCTTATTTTCCTTAAACAGCGTAGTAATCTCGGCTCCACGTTGATCAACATCGTCCACCAGCTTGCCTCTACCAAGTATTTGTCGGGAAACATATTCCAAAGAGAAATTCTCAAACTGATAGGTGGCCGATTTCATCAACTCAATACCGTCTAATATGGCCCTGCCCGGTGACAGCGCGTAGTAGCGGTCGTTGCCATCACGCGCCTTACGCCAGATCACTGGCTGCTGATCTCTACCCAGCAAGAATGGAATCCCCAACCTATCGGAAAACTTCTGCAAACAACGTAGGTCAAAATTCACGATGTTCCAACCCATGATTACGTCAGGATCGCTGAGCTTTATCTCTTCGAGAAATGCGCGAATAACAATTGACTCATCGGCGCAATATTGAAGATCGACTTGAGATCTGTTTTTCTCACCGCTTCTATCTCTCTCTTCATTTCCAACTATGAATACACGGCTAAGGGAATCAGAGTACATGCCAATTGAATAAAGTCGGCTAGCTTCGTAGTCGGTTTCAATATCTATTGAGACTGCATTCAGTTTCGGTCGATATTCGCAACTAAACAACTTGCCATTGCGTATCTCGTCAAATTCTTTGTTTGAACGAACGTTGCCGGCACTAATATTCCTTGAATCTATTTCTACGGAAATCTCGGCGGCACCGGTGACGAATCGCTCCATTAAATAGCGATCGGTGGGTTTCAAGTCTGACTCTACGACTGCAATATCTGCGGCAGCCAACTTATCGCGATAGTCAAACAACTTTCGCTGACTCCCGAGATAAAGGGCTGACATCGACTGATGTTCGAAGTTTTCTAGTTTGGTTGGGCTTGTGCGCCAATTTCCCGATTGGGGAAGTACATTAGAGAGTTGATCGGTCTGCTCAGTGGGGAAAAAACAAACGGCTTCCTGACGGTTTACCCGGAATCGGAGAGGGCCCGATTCCGTTGCAAACCAGAATACCAGATCGAGACCTGCGGAGGTCTCCATCCATTGTCGCGTGAGAATAAAGCCTTTCAGATCGAATTACTTGACAAATATAAAACGCAAAACTAAATGCTTACGGTTCGCGGAAATTGACCAAAATCTTCCCAGTAACTTACCTGCTCCGGCATTTCTTCCAGGGTTGCCTGAACATTACCGTTGATGTCTGTTACACGGGATATAATTGTATGCTCGCCGGGTGAGGGGTTATTCCAGTCAAAGCTGAATAACTTCCACGAGTATTTGGTTGATCGAGGATTGATCTCGGCGCGCTGCCAGGGACCATCATCAACCTTTACTTCGATGCTCTGCAAAGGTGTTCCATCATTCAGTGCGAAGCCTTGGATCTTATACTGCCCCCCACCTGACTCAACAACTCTGACTATGGAAGATTTGAGATTCATAGTGGTAACGGAGTTCTCTACCCATCTTTCGACACCGCCTACATCTACCTTCTTGAGCGTCACATAATCTCTTCCCATGAAACGACCCATATAACGGGTGTCTTGTACATGAATCTGGGTAATCCATTTCACATTAGCAACACCGTACCAGCCAGGTATAAGAAGTCTTACTGGTTTACCGTGATAATGGGGAAGAGGCTCGCCATTCATTTCAAATGCCAGCATATTCTCCGGGCGCATTGCGTCTTCGACCGAGAGCGCTCTGGCAAATGCCTTGTCGACTTCTGTTTGGCGAATTTCTTCTGTCGCGACATCCGCACCAAAGAAAACTATTTCCTTTGCACCATCCTGAATACCTGCTTCTTCAAGAATTTTTTGCAACCCTACGCCACGCCAGTAAGCATTGCCTATTAGACCTTGGAAGAGCCTACGACCATTTCCGCCACATTCAAAACCGGCTTGCTGCTCGAAAACTTCTCTGTCCATTAAGTCCTGTAGACTGAACTCCAATTCGTTATCAACCATACCGGTAACGCGAAGCCGCCATGATTCATTATCTACTTCTGGCTGGCCATAATGCTGCACCAGATAGAAATCGTCATTGTCAGTAAAAAAAGTAGTGATTTCCCGCGTGTCCAGATAATGGGTCGAGTTAGGCCGAACCGGCCTAACGTTAAAAGTATCCGGTACGTCGGTAAAAGGAACCAGTCGCTCGCCCTGCGCGAGGGCTGGAAAGATCAAGCTAGGAACTGCGGCTGCTCCTGCTGCCAGCGCTCCGGTACCCAGTGCTCCCTTCAATAGTTCTCTTCGGCTTTTATCTTCTGGTTTCATGACGTTCCCTCTTTCGGATTTCTCTTATGCTCTTCTTAGATGAACTTCTCAATATGGCCGGACACATTTGTTCAATGATCGCGGCACTCTGCATTGTGACCTCTACTGCGCTAAGCAAATGACCTGATCAGTTGAACTTGACCCACAAATTCTGAGCGTCAAACAATAACACATCATGCTTATTTGTACCCAATGAAACAGCGGTTCATAATACTGCCCACATCCATTACTGATCATCAGCGAGCCATGGCGCAAACCCATACCCTATCCTGCTCTGCCCTTTTCAGTTGTGGCAGTGTAGAAGAGAAGCAATCACCAGACGAATCTGCAATTGCCGACCAGCTTTGGAGCATTCTCGTTGACTGGGATCGTTGGAAAAATTGGTGGCCAGGGGTAGTTCAACTCAGCCGTCTCGATGAAGGTATCGTAGGGCGCGGCTCTCGGTTCCGGGTTTACAAGGGCCGCTCCGCCCAGATGTGGGTCATCAACTACTGGAAGCCCGGCCATGCTCTTGAGCTTATAGTCGACAGCAGGAAAAAGCCGCATGCTATCAGAATTTGCCTCAGCAAAGACCCGCTCGCCAAAACAGTCAACGTTGAGGTGAACGGGGAGTATGAACTCTCTGCTTTTCAGCAACTTATAGCGCCATTGCTGTTATGGCGCCTTGCCCGTCAACAAAGAACTATCCTTGAAACAATAAGGCAGCAATTAAATAACAGAAATGCCGGCTAAATTGACCCCTACCACTATATTTAGTGGTTAAACCGATTTTTAGTCACAACCCACTGAAGAACCACTCAAGCTGCTGATTTATAAGTAGATTCTATGTAATATGTGATAGATCACAATTACCAGGCATATTTCTGTTATCTTCAATTCACACAAAATAATGAGATCTCAATCATATTTTTGAATAACGAGATTAAAGATTAGAATGGGCTCATTGAGAGCTCGTTAAAAATTGCAATAAAGGCCCATAATAACAGCTCCAAAATAAGTAGCGCTTATGAGTTCATATCCCACAGACTCGCTCTTTGCCAACATCGAAGATGCCCAAGATATTCAGCTTTCTGCCAGAGGGCTGTCCAAGGGCATTGATAATTATCATACCGATGTAAAACTTAGTAAAAAGTTCAGCTCTGACATAAAGAAGCTAGTCACTCTACTAATCTCGCAGCTAGCGGTACCCAGACCAAAGTCCTAGGATAATTCAAAACTCTTGGACAAGGTGCGGGAAAGCTATCTGGACCTTTCCACAATTCTTATTCACAGAGTAAAAACTAACCTGACTGCTGATGAAGTCTGTCTGCTGCAATTTGCTCCTATAAAGTTGATTCTCAATGCAACGCGAACACAGCTAAATACCGATGTTGAGAATGTAACTACCAAACTGTCCGAGCTAAAGCAGAAAGGATCGACTGAGGCGCTCTCTAGCGATCAGCGGTTGTTCTGGCTGAAGAAAAACTACGACGCCATTCTCTACAGCGTTAACAAACAAATTTCTGCGCATTTACTGCGGGCAGAGGAGCGTCAACTTAACATTGTGCGTGAGCAATTTCTGGGTAGAAAGTTTGAGTTTATGCCCGAAGCCCTCTTTAATTCGCTGCTGTTCACTTCGAAGCTCAGTGCGCTACCGATTTTGTTTAATGAATTCAGCATGTGGAGTTGGAATGGAGAGAACTCCGGATTCGTTAATCTCAATTTCAAGCTGGAAAAACTGCTCAACAAAACCATCGATGAATTGCAGGTTGTAGCTTTGCGAGATAGCGGCGAAGCTGCATCAACTACGGAAATTCATGATGATCTAGGCGGACTTTTCAAGACTCAGGATTTTATGGGGCCAGCAGCTGATTCCAAAACCAGGCTCGAGGAAGGTTTATGCTGGTTCGAGATTCCAGAGAACGTCGATACCCTGTTTAATATCAACAAGAACAGATCAATGCTTGCAGGCAATAGAAAAGAACTGGGCTTTAAATTGTGGTGGCAACGTCGGGGCGAGCTTGATCGGCTTGAGAAAACGCTTAACAGATTCGTCAAACTTGTTAAGAAAGATAAATTACTACCACAGCTACTCGCTACTCACTATATGCGCCGCTCGCTTAACCCGCTCATTCTTGAAACAGTGGATCTAAAACTGGTCTGTCAGTTCTTGTGCGGCCAAACTGATATTGAAAAAATTCAAGCCAGCATCAGCAGTGAAAGTAAACTGTCCGCCGAGCAAGTAAAGTCTCTGGAAAGCCTGCGAGTACAAATCAAAGAACAGATTTCAAAGTCCGATAATATCGATGCCCTAAAATTGATTCTGGATATTAGTCAATATCGCAAGCAGCTCAAATTTTACCTACTGGCGCACCATGCGTTTAACAGACTCAGTCTACGAACCGACGAAGATGAACTGAAGCTTTCCCAATCTGCATGTACTTTGTGCTCGTTGCCCACACAGGGCGAGATCGAGGAA
>Ga0315322_10001347_pt1 | contig 19003 bp, 15 predicted proteins | sample M110021515metaG_FD_203461 | JGI IMG/M metagenome (GOLD analysis project Ga0315322, IMG submission 203461) | Ammonia-oxidizing marine archaeal communities from Monterey Bay, California, United States - M1 100m 21515 | ecosystem: Environmental > Aquatic > Marine > Intertidal zone | place: USA...
TAGTAAATTGAGGGCGATCTTGGGGCCAATTCCCGATACTTTATCCACGATCATACGGAAGAAATCTTTCGACTCGCGGTCGATAAACCCATAGAGGGTTTGGGCATCCTCACGGTATACAGCTTGGGTGTAGAGCTTGATTTCCCGTCCGAGTGCAGGCAGTTTTTCCGAGGTGGTGAGAGGAATATGTACTTCGTAGCCAATTCCTCCAACTTGTATAATCGCAAGGTTAAGTTGGCATTCGATTAAGTCTCCTTCGATAAAGGCAATCATAGTCTTGGTTTCTAGGCTTGGAGGCCGAGGACATCCTGCATGGAATAGAGTCCGGCGGGTTGGTTCGCTACCCATTTGGCTGCCTTGAGCGCACCAGCGGCGAAGATTACACGGTCGGTTGCTCGGTGAGTGAGTTCGATCCTCTCGCCAATCCCTGAGAACATTACAGTATGCTCGCCTACGATGTCACCTCCGCGTAGGGCATGGGACCCAATTTCATTATCCTTTCTTTCCCCAACCATTCCTGACCGGCCATGTGAAATGTCGTTATCGCTGAGCTGTCTTGAGTCTTTGAGTATCTCGAGCAAGCGGTCGGCCGTTCCACTGGGTGCGTCCTTTTTCAAACGATGGTGCATTTCGATAACTTCGGGGTCGAAGTCTGATCTGGAGTCAAGAACACGGGCGGCTTGTTGCGTAAGGTAAAAAAGAAGGTTTACGCCAGTCGAAAAATTACCAGCCCAGACCATCGGGATATCCGATGCAACCTTCTCGATTGCGGTTTTGTCCTCTTTATCATGACCGGTCGTACCAATCACCATCGGTTTTCCATGGGTTCGGGCTAATTCAGCTAGGGGACGGGTAGCATCGCGTAAGGAAAAGTCGATTATCAAGTCACACCCAACGATCACCTCGGAGGCATCGTCGCCCAAGTCTATCGGGTGAGAAATTTCACAATCATGTTGACCGGCAATGGAGCTAATGGCTTGTCCCATTCTTCCTCTTGCTCCGCTGAGTAGTATTTTCAAGCTCATGATTACTATTGGATAGATAACGACTGAGCAATCTGGCCAAGGAGTTCAGCGTTTTCAGAAGAGGGAGGTGTCAGCGGAAGACGGACTTCGGCTGATGATAAAATCCCTTTGGCATGAAGCAGGGTCTTAATAGGTACAGGGTTGGGTTCACAAAAAAGATCGTTGAATAGGCTGTTGTGCTCGAGGTGAATGACTCTGGCTTTTTCATATTCGTCATTAAGAGCATGCTGAACGAGTTCACTGACCACCGAAGGAATAAGGTTGGATGCGACGCTTACCACACCTTTGGCCCCGCAAGCCATAAAGGGTAGGGTGAGCCCATCGTCCCCGGATAGAGTAACAAATTCGTCACCGAGCGCACAAAGAGTTTCCGATACTTTGGCCGACCGACCCCCCGCTTCCTTCAGTGCACAGACATGAGGATATTTCTCATGAAGGCGGGCAACCGTTGAGGTGGCTATCTCGATTCCGCACCGCGATGGGATGGAATAAAGGACAATAGGTTTTTCGGTGCACTCGGCAAGGGCTCCGAAATGGGCCAGTAAGCCAGCTTGGCTGGGCTTGTTGTAATAAGGCGCCACGACAAGAAAACCATCGGCACCAGCCTTGTCGGCTTCCTGGGTGAGATGAATGGCTTCTGCGGTTGAATTAGCGCCTGTCCCAGCAATGACTGGAACCTTACCTTCGACGAGGGAGACCGTTTCAGTTATAACCCGAAGGTGTTCCTGTTTGGAAAGGGTGGGGGATTCCCCCGTCGTTCCGCAAGGTACGACACCTGAAATGCCTGAAGCAATTTGGGTGCTCAGGAGCGTGGCGAGGTCGTCGTAGGAGACGGCCCCGTCTTTCATGGGAGTTACGAGAGCAGTGTGTGCTCCGTGAAGTAGTTTCTTGTCCATTTCTAATAAATATGTGAGAAAGTTGATTCCCGCGCTTAATTCTCTTGTCCTTTCTCAGCAGGAAATTTTGAGTGGTCAACTTTTTAATGGTGGAAACTCACAAGATTCGTAACTTTTGTATTATCGCTCACGTCGATCATGGCAAGACGACATTGTCTGATCGCTTGCTTGAACGTACCCAGACGGTCGTTGCCCGCGAGATGAAGGAACAGCTTCTCGACTCGATGGATCTGGAGCGGGAACGGGGGATAACGATTAAGTGCCACCCCGTTTCCATGAATTATACCGCCGAGGATGGAACGGAATATCTGTTCAATCTCATCGACACTCCAGGTCATGTTGATTTTTCCTACGAAGTATCCCGTAGCCTGGCCGCTTGCGAGGGAGCTTTGCTTTTGGTGGATGCTTCGCAGGGAGTCGAGGCTCAGACTTTGGCCAATGCACAATTGGCTGACTCGCAAGGACTCGAAATTATACCTGTTATCAATAAGGTCGATTTGCCAAGTGCCGATGTCGATCGCGTTTCCCAACAAATCGAGGATATTCTGGCTATTCCCGCCGAGGAGGCGATTCTTGCCAGCGGTAAATCGGGTATTGGGATTGACGAGATCCTTGAGGCGGTCGTTCATCGTTTGCCTGCACCGAGATGGGCTGAGCACCCCAAACCAAGAGCCCTTGTTTTCGATAATCAATTTGATGCCTTTAAGGGAGTTATTTGTTATGTGCGGGTTTTTTCAGGTGAATTCAAAAAGAACGGAAATCTCATGCTTATGAGTGATTCCAGAAAGACTCAGATCAAAGAGTTGGGTAAGTTTTGTCCGCAACCTGTTCCCCTTGACTCTCTCCAGGAAGGAGAAGTTGGTTATGTGGTGACGGGCATCCGAGATGTTTCGGAGATCAAGATCGGGGATACCCTGACCCTTTCCGATTCAGCCGCTGAAGAGATGCTTCCTGGGTATAAGGAGGTCAGACCAATGGTCTTCAGTGGCCTTTATCCAATCGATACGTCGGATTATGAGAAACTGAAGAAGAGTGTTGGTAAACTTCGCTTGAATGATGCGGCTTTCACTTATCAATCGGAGACTTCAGTCGCTTTAGGTTTTGGGTTTCGCTGTGGTTTCTTAGGTCTTTTGCACATGGAAATCGTGCAGGAGCGTTTACGCAGAGAGTACGATATCGATTTAATTTCTACTTACCCAAGCGTGGTCTACCGTGTCCACTTGACGGCTGGTGGAGTAATCGAGATCGATAATCCCCTTGAATTACCCGATGTCACAGGGGTACTCAAGATTGAGGAACCGACTATTTTAGCTCGCATTCATGCACCCAACGATTCGATTGGAGACTTGCTTGCTTTGATCACCGAAAAGAGAGGTACTTGTAGCGATACTGAGACGATTGATGAAACGCGGGTTATGATGACCTGTCATTTGCCTCTCAATGAAATTCTCGTGGACTTTAACGACCGTCTCAAAAGCGTGACGCATGGGTACGGTTCGATGGATTACGATATGGCCGAATATGTAGAGTCCGCTCTAGTCAGAATGGAGATCATGGTTAATGCTGAACCAGTGGATGCATTTTCTACCATTGTTCACCGTGATAAGGCAGAGACTCGGGGTAGGGCGCTTTGTTCTAAACTTAAGGACATTCTTCCCCGGCAACTCTTTAAGATTGCTTTGCAAGCCGCTGTGGGGGGGAAGGTCATAGCTAGGGAAACTATCAGTGCAATGAGGAAAGACGTAACGGCCAAGTGCTATGGCGGTGACATTAGCAGAAAAAGAAAACTACTTGAAAAGCAAAAGGAGGGTAAAAAGCGGATGAAACAGATTGGAAGCGTCAATATCCCCCAAGAAGCCTTCGTGCAGATTTTAAAAAGTTCGACCTGAACACACACTTTTCCAATGAAAACCGAGAAAAAAGCCACCCGATCCCAGAAAAAAGGAGCTAAAGAAATCCTGCGTCTAGGGCTCAAGGCATTATCTTACAGGCAAGATATTCTTCCCCTGGATGAAGTCGATGCTCTAAGCTCGTCATCCGGCGCCTTGCAGGAGAGCTTGTCCACGAAAGCCGTAACGAGTGATGAACTTGAGGAGAAGGCCAAGGCGGTCGACGAGGCTTTGCAAAAGTCAGGTGGACTTTACTATCACAAGAAAGGCTGGGTCGAAAATATCGAGATGTTATTGGTTGCCGCAATCGTGGTGATCGGGATCAGGAGTTTCTTCCTTCAGCCGTTCATTATACCTACGAATTCCATGTATCCTTCCTTCTACGGTATGCAACCCCATGTTTATCAGACTGAAGATGCGGTTCCAAATTTTGCTCGGCGTGCGGTCGATAAGCTTTTGCTCGGAGCATCTCATTACAAGTTGGAAGCACAAAACTCAGGCAATCTGTATCTAGTGAGACAAGAAGGGGGAAGAACCCATCGCCAAGTAACCAGCACATTCCCAAATGGCAGGTTTTTTATAATTCCGACGGTCGTGAGCGAGTATGTTTTCGAAATCGGAGGAAAGGAGCATCTTCTTCAGGTACCAGCCGAATTTGACTTGAATGAGTTATTGGCCCAAAAATTTGCCGGAGTCGATGACCTGAGGAATTTGCCCTTGATCGTACCACAAGATCAAGGGTATACGGGAAGTAGAATGAAGCTCTCGGAACATACTTTTAAGGAGGGCGAAGTTGCTTTGGCCTTCGACATTCTTCTCGGAGACGCTTTGTTTGTTGATCGGTTCACTTATAATTTCATTAAACCTACCGCTGGAGATCCGGCGGTATTCCGAACGGGTACGATCGATAAGTTCAATCATGAACTTGGAACTTTTCCGGGTGATACTTATCCGGTACCTCGCATTGGTGAAGATAAATACTACATTAAACGCCTAGTCGGTGAACCCGGAGACGAACTCGAGCTAAATGTTCCTGCCGAATTCTATACGAGCGAATACACCAATAATCAAAGTTTTGGCCGACTTTTTATTCGAGGAGAACCAAGCTTACTTTCCAGAAATAATAAGCCCATTGAAGGCTGTGAAGCTTTTGATGGGAACCGGCTCTTTGTTGAATCCTTGGTCAAAGATCCGAATTCCTTAAGCAAGTACGGTTATCCTGGCTATCGAGCAGAAGGACTTTTGGCGAATGGTAGAAAAGTAAAAATCCCAACCCGGGATTCTCCTGATAACCCGACTGGCCAAAATGCTTACTTCGCCATGGGTGATAATTCGACCAATAGTTTGGATGGACGGTCATGGGGTTTTGTCCCCGAAAAAGCAATCATCGGTCGAGCTTTGCTTGTCTATTATCCTTTTACTTCTCGCTGGGGTCTTTCAGATTGATAATGTAATGATATTTCATTCAAAATCTTATAAGGCAATTAGGCGTAGGTAATCCTAAAGCCAACTTCGCACAATATGCGTTATGTCTAATTGGTGTTTTTCTATTCCGTTATGAAATCTAGCCATTCTCTTCCAAGCTGGTTTTCAAAGAGATCATCAGGTTCTCTCCTTCACCTGTCTTCCTTACCAGGTTCGTATGGAATTGGTAATCTCGGTCAAGATGCCCGGGCTTTCGTTGATTTTTTGGCAAGATCAGGAATTCGTTTTTGGCAAACCTGCCCGGTCGGACCTACTGGTTATGGAGATTCTCCCTACCAAGTCTTCTCTTCCTTTGCTGGAAACCCATATTTCATCGATTGGGATCCTTTAGTTGCAGCAGGATTAATCGACGAAGCGGAATTGTCCAGTCTCAGGGAATTGCCTGCTCACGAGGTTGATTACGGACGCCTTTACCAAGAATTCCTTCCTTGTGCCCGACTTGCCTTTTCACGCTTTTCTCAAGGTAAGGAAAGCCTTCAAACTCTTTATGGAGAACTGGAGAGCTTTTTACAGGAAAACGAATCCTGGTTGACTTCCTATGCCTCCTTTCAGGTTCTTAAGCAACGAGAAGACGGGAAACCTTGGTGGAATTGGTCTGAGACATCAAAAAGAGCTGATTCCTTTCTACTCTCTGAGATCAGTGCTCATGAGGACTTCTCTTTTCATATATTTTTGCAATATGTATTTTGGGGGCAATGGAAGAGCTTGCGTGCATATGCTAATGGAAGAAATGTTTCTCTTCTTGGTGATCTTCCCATTTATGCCGCTCCCGACTCCTCGGAGGTTTGGCAGAGGCCTGATCTTTTTCAGGTTTCTCCAGATTCCAGTTTTTCTCATGTTGCTGGCGTGCCCCCTGATTATTTCAATGAAAACGGTCAGTATTGGGGAAACCCTCTTTACGACTGGGGACGCCATGAAGCAGAAGATTACTCTTGGTGGATGGATCGACTGGCCATTCAACTTAAGCTTTTCGATGTCGTAAGGATCGATCATTTTCGTGGATTCCATGATTATTGGAGTATTTCCACCGAAACGGATGACGCTCGTCTGGGTGCTTGGTGCGATGGCCCCGGCATGAAATTTTGGGAGGTAGCTCGCAAAAGATTTCCCGCCCTTCCCTTTCTGGCCGAGGATCTAGGCTTAATCAGCGAGGATGTGCGCGATTTGAGAAGAAAGGCCGGTCTTCCCGGTATGGCTGTTCTGCAGTTCGCTTTCGATGGAGATGAGCAAAACCTTTACCTCCCACATAATTTGGAAAAAGATCTCGTTTTATACACAGGTACTCATGACAATGACACGACTGGAGGTTGGTATGAATCTGCCGAGGAGGAAATCCGCGGGAACTTCCGCAGTTATCTAAATGTGGATGGCTCAAATGCATCGTGGGATCTGTTGAGGTTGGCCTACCGTTCGATTGCACCTTTGGTTGTTGTTCCCGTTCAGGACCTGCTTGGTCTAGGTTCAGTTGCTCGCTTAAATGAGCCCGGTTTTGCAATGGGCAACTGGACATGGAGATTGACGAGGGAGCAACTTAGCCTGCTGGAGCGGGAAAGTGCTTCTTACCTAGCCGAGCAAGCTAAGATTACGGGCAGACTCGCAATATCTGGTGAATTAGGGTAGCTTTAAGGCTTTTGATATGAACAAAAATATGGAGAAGAAAGAAAGAACGCTCGGAATGAGAAGCCTTTGGCCTTATTTTAGCCTTCTCCGTCCTCATTGGTTGCCCTTTCTCGGGGCACTTTTTTGCGGGGTTGTATACGGAGTGGCGAGCGGATTCGGTCTGCCCACGATGATCGATCAGGTCTTTCCGAAAATCTTTCCTACCCAAATTGGTACGGATCCCCCCCTCTCCTTCTGGCAACTTTTTCTCTATGTTTCTGTGTTTCCGGGTGTCTTTTTGATTCGTGGATTGAGCGGTTACTTCAATACATACCTAATCAATTTTTGCGGAATACGCGTTCTGGAGCAAATCAGGATTCGGGTTTTTGGAAAACTTCAGAGGCTACCCATCGCTTTTTTTCATAGGAACAAGGAGGGAGACTTGTTGAGTCGGGTGACCAATGATACTGGGCAGTTGCAAACCGCGATCATTACCATAAGTAATGACTTGATCCGTCAGCCCGTTACTTTTCTCGGAGCTATATCTGCTTTGGTTTATATGGCTTTGCAACGTGAAGGGATGGCTTTTGTCTTACTGTGCCTTGTGGTCATACCGATTTGCGTATTTCCCATCCGTCGGGTGGGGGAAATTCTCATGAAAAAAGCATTGGGGATGCAAGAGCGGGCGGGTGGCATGACCGCGGTGCTGAGCGAAAACCTTTCCGCTCCGCGTGAAATTCGCGCCTTCAACCTGGAGGATCGAGAGAACAAGAGATTTCGGGAGTCTTCGGGGAAATTTTTCGAAGCCAGAATGAAGGTCATCAAGTATGCGAATATGCTTACACCGATTATCGAGATCATTACGGCTGCGGGAATCGCTGTGGCCATCTTTCAAGCCTCCCGCAAGTCCATTCACCTTGATGCCGTTGTTCCGGTGATTGTTGCCCTCTATCTTTCTTATGAACCAATCAAGAAATTGGGAGGGATTCAGAACAAGTATAAGCAGGCCTTGGCTTCCCTTCTGCGGATTGAGGAGGTGCTTGATGCAAAGGAATCCATACATGACTCCGAGCATCCAGTGGAGCTATCTAAGGTTAGGGGAGAACTTCGTTTCGAAAACCTTTCTTTTTCCTACCCCAACGAGGAGGAGGGATCCGAAGAGAGCACTCCTGCCCTGAGTAAAATCAACCTATCTATCCCCTCGGGGGAAGTCGTTGCCTTGGTTGGACCGAGCGGAGCGGGAAAGACCACTTTGGCCGGTATGCTTTCGCGCTTCAACGATCCTTCTGATGGATCCATTTTACTCGATGGACTTGACTTGCGTAGCCTTTCCCTTCGGGACCTAAGAGATGCCGTTGCCTTGGTCCCCCAGAAACCTTTCCTTTTCGATGCAACGGTCCGGGAAAACATAGAGATGGGTAAATCACCCTACACCGGTTCGACCATTGAGGAGGTGGCCAAGGCTTCTCATTCATCTGACTTTATCGCTGATTTCGCTGAGGGCTTTGATCAAAGACTCGGGGAAAACGGGAGTCGTTTGTCAGGCGGGCAATTGCAGCGACTCGCCTTGGCCCGGGCTTTCTACAAAAATTCCCCTGTGCTCGTTTTGGACGAGGCAACTTCTGCCCTCGACACCGAAAACGAGGAAAGGATTCATGAAGCTATGACGGAGTTGTCTAAAGGCAAGACCACTCTCCTGATTGCTCATCGCTTCAGTTCGATCCGACTTGCAACCCGGATTGTAGTTATGGACAAGGGGGAAATCCTGGCTGATGGCCCTCATGAAGAGGTCTATGAAAAATGCGAGCTTTACCGAAACCTTTACGATAGGCAGCAAGACTCGGGGTCTTAGCCTTGTTTCTTTTATTCCCCGCTGTCCTTACCAGACAATAGCCATAGAAGCTGTAAGCCGTCGCTAGGTGGGCCTTCGGGGAATTGTTCAGTTGGTCGTAATCTCGATGGTAAACTTGCCCGAATGAAAGCGAGGGAGTTTGCGCAAAACCAACTGATTCCTGCAATCTCAACCCAAACTGGAAGGACAGTGTTGAGTAAAAGCCAACCGATAAGGCAACTCATTCCGAGGGAAAAGGAAGGCCCTCCCAGGATGATCAAAATCTTCGAGTAAAGGCCAATGCCTTCGTCGCAATAAGAAGTGTTTCCGCAAGAAGATTTTCGTAAAGAGAATTCAATGCATACTCGTTTGCCCTCGTACAAGGGTTTGCCATTAAGTCTTCCCACGGTCAGCGTGATCGGCTCTTTGGTGAGAATAAAGGCAGTCCAAAAATGACCTAGTTCGTGGATTAATGTGGCAAAGGGCTGAAATACATAAAGGCCGATCCATGCCATCAGAACCCACGGGAGTCCTTCCACACTTAAGTAGTCTATGGATGAGGCAAGGTTCATTGTCGGTCAGTTTTTTGGATTGAACTTGATCGATGCGATGCGTTGCGCAAGGTTTACGATTCCTTGATTGATAAAGTATGTTTCGTTCCCTTATGCAAGCCTTCTCGGGTAAACCAAAGCTCGATGTACGCGTTCCTCATTCCAGGGGATTAGCTATGACTGATCACATCAAGTACGGGGAACAAGCAGAATCTAGGCAGTGGATCGGTGTAGATTTAGATGGCACTTTGGCTCAGGCCGATCCTTGGCAAGGTTTCGAGCATATTGGAAAACCAATTCCCAATATGATGAAGCGGGTCAAGATTTGGTTGGATCTCGGTTATCGTGTAAAGATTGTAACGGCTCGGGCTCAGGATCCCGACCTGGCAATTCCGCCTATTCGGGAATGGCTCAAGAAAAATGGTTTGCCGGAACTTGAAATAACGAACGCAAAAGATATGGATATGATTGAGTTGTGGGATGATCGTTGCGTACAAGTTATTCCTAATACGGGTAATCCCGTCGGGCCCAATCCCGAGCCTTACCGAAGATAAGAATTACTTGATTGCTTGGCCGGCTTCCTTATTGCAATGAACTTGCATAAGAGTAGTCATTGTCCAATATGCCTGCTTGATTAAGGCGACAGTATGGAAATCATTCGATAGGATTGGCATGACCCTTTCGATGGCTTGTGCCATCCACTGTCTAGCAATGCCCTTACTGCTTCCTTTGATTAGGTTCTTTCTGGGTGGGTGAGATCACCGAATTGGTTATCGTTATCATAACTCTTTTGATTGCGGCCCCTACCCCCTTATGTGCATACTTAAAGCACCTGAAGCTCAGGGTGCCTGCCATGCTTGCTCATGGGCATTGGCATGGACACCAAGAAGAACTTTTGCATTTTGTATTTGCTGCCTTGGCCGGTTTTCATTGGCCATCGGGCACTGGGTCAACTTAAAGCTTTGCAAAAGTTGTCCCTCCTGCAAAGAGGAGGATTCGATTCGTTATTGCGATTAATCCAGTGAAACAGGGAAACGGGTTTGACCCTTTGGGTTTTCCCTTTTTGTTTAATCGCTAATGAGAATTGCTTTCCTTTCCATCTTGCTGTCCCTTCTTCCCGTTCTTGGGGCCAAGCCGAATGTCGTGTTTTTCTTCATCGATGATATGGGTTGGACAGATCTTGGTTACATGGGTTCTAAGTACTATGAAAGCCCGCACATCGATCAACTGTCCAAGGAGGGCATGGTATTTATGAATGCCTATGCGGCGGCACCCAATTGTGCTCCCAGTCGAGCATGCCTGATGTCTGGTCAATATTCCCCTAGGCATGGTGTATACACGGTATCGAATTCAGACCGGGGTTCCTCCAAGCACCGAAAACTCATTCCGATTAAAAATACTATTCATTTGGCAGAGAAGTTTATTACAATAGGGGAAGCTTTCAAGGCGGGCGGTTATGTGACTGCAACCATGGGGAAATGGCACCTAGGAGACGATCCGACTACTCAGGGCTTTGATGTTAATGTGGCAGGGAAGTCTTGGGGTAGTCCGAGCGGTGGTGGCTACCATAGTCCCTATAAGTACCCGAACTTAGAGCAAAAAGAGAAAGGGGAATACCTCACGGACCGACTCGGCAAGGAAGCGTGTAAGTTTATCGAGAAGAATAAGGACAATTCATTCTTCCTGTACCTCAGTCACTACGCCGTACATACCCCGATTCAGGCTAGGCCGGAGCTTAAGAAAAAATACGAAGTGAAGAAAGCATCCAAGAACCATAAAAATGCTTCTTATGCAGCCATGATAGAAAGCACCGATGACAGTGTGGGAGCGGTTCTTGGTAAGTTGAAGAATCTTGGCCTTTGCGAAAACACCATCATCGTCTTTTTCTCCGACAATGGAGGGCATGGTGGGGTGACCTCCAATGCTCCTTTGCGCGGTTCCAAGGGAATGCTCTACGAGGGTGGCATTCGCGAACCTATGATCATCAAATGGCCCGGTGTGACCAAGCCTGGTTCAATCTGCCAAGAGAATGTAATAGGCGTCGACTTCTACCCTACCCTACTTAAGGCAACTGGTACGCCTGCACCCAAGGACTATATTCTTGATGGGGTTAGCTTGGTTCCCCTGCTAAAGGATGCTAGGACTAAGCTCAGAAGAAAAGCCATTCACTGGCATTTCCCTGCCTATCTGCAGGGTTACACTGCACGTCATGGTCACTTTCGAACTACCCCAGGAGCCGCTACGCGAATGGGTGATTGGAAGCTAATCGAGTTCTTCGAAGATAATACGCTGGAGCTCTATAATACGAGCGAAGATATTTCGGAAACGAAGGACTTAGCCAAGGAAATGCCGACCAAGGTAAAGGAGTTACATAAGGCTATGCTTGCCTGGCGAAAAAAAGTAAAGGCTCCTGTACCAACCAAGCTTAATCCTGAATACGATCCGAAGGCCGCCAAGATTTCTCCTAAGAACAAGGGTAAGAAGAGGTCATAATATGAACTGGTGGGGAAAAGTAATAGGTACTGGAGTAGGCATGCTGGGTGGTCCAATCGGGGCCTTGGCGGGAGCCGCCCTTGGTCATCTCTACGACGACGATGATCCCACTCCTCAGAACGAGCAAAAAGCCCGCATTCTATACTTGGCTTATTTTTTTTCCTGTGCCGCCAAGGTAGCTAAAGCAGACGGTGGTATCTCCGCCGAAGAGATCGGGGCGACTGAGTCCATTATGGACCGGATGGGGCTCAATGAGAGAACCCGAGACTTTGCCAAAAATGTTTTTCGCAAAGCGAAGTCTAGTCGCCGATCGATCGATGAAGACTTCAAGGAAGTAGGTCGCTTGATTGGTTACGAGCCAACAGTCGCTCAGTCTTTTCTTGGCGGCTTGTATGAGATCGTGCGCTCGAATGGCAAAAAGCTTAATGAGATGCAGATTCGCTATCTTTTGAGAGGAGAGGAGCGCCTTAGGTTGCAACCGGGGACAGTTCAGGCTTGGATTCGAGGTGGCTATGCTCCACCTCATCAGGACGCCAATGTATCTGCACTGTCCCTCGATGAGTCTTACGAAACCCTTGGCGTGTCCAAGACCGCAAGTGAAAAAGAAGTCAAGGTAGCATACCGTGCCCGAGCAGCTGACTTTCATCCCGATAAGCTCAAGAGCAAGAACCTCCCTGACGAATTTATTGCTTTCGCCAATGACCAGCTCGCACGTATTAATGAAGCACATGAGATAATCCGCAAGGCCCGTGGGCTGAAGTAATTAAGTTCTTTTTATGCACAAAAAAAATCCTCAACGCGGTCTGTTTGTTATTATTTTATGGTTCCTTTCTACGGCCTTTGCTAATGGTAATACAACAGGTGTAAGCTCAAAAGCCCCTGCAGTTTCCTTTTACGCTGGCATTGGTGAAGGTGCTTTCGGGGAAGATCCGCATGCTGTTCATGGTGCTCAAACTTCAGACGGTGGGTATGTCGTTGGAGGGAAAAGCCTCGATGCGGGTGGAGCCTGGGAAGGCTTTGTTCTTAAGGTCTTGCCCACTGGGTTGTCGGGATATCTTGACCTCAGCACTCCAGGCGAAAGCAATCAATCCTACGCATGGTCAGCGACTTTTGGAAGTAGTGGAAAAAAGGATGGGGTCAATAACTTAGCATCGGTCGGCGACTTTGTTTTCGCCGCCGGATTCAAAAGCGTTGCCGATGGGAGTCAGGATGCCATTCTAATGAAGTATTCCTCCTCGGACGGAAGTATAATATGGGAATCGCTCTTGCCTGAGGCATCAAGCGGTTTGTCCTCCGCTTACGAGGTTGTGTCCACAACCATAGAGGGGGGCTTGATTACAGGCGGTCTATTCGATTCGCCCAAGGATGGCTTGGAGGGGTTTAAGTCTTATGGCAACCCGTCCGCTGGAAAGGCTTTCGTGGCCTATTATTCTTCTGCTCAAGTTTCCTCTTCCGCTCCTCCCGTTTCTCCGACTTGGAGAAAGGACTTCAATGCATCCCTGACCGTCAAGGGAATCCGTCCAATCGAGAATCTTGGGGGATACATCCTACTGACCTCCCAAAATCAATCCTCCAATGCGCCGATTCTCACGAGGCTTGACGCACAGGGCAATGTCCTTTGGGAGCAAGTTTACCCTACGAGGGCGGAGCCTGCAGATGTCTGCGTGCTTGCCAGCAATGGTACTTTGACCGGATTTGCCTTCTGTGGTCATGGCAAGAAAAGCTCGGGCGAGCTTGATTCGTACCTCACTGTCGTGGACCTAAACGGATCAGTTCGCTGGACCCGCGAATTTGGTGACCCTGTCGGAGGTGTTGGCAAGTTCGCAGGGCTATCTTCAGGGAACTCCAAGTTGATCTACGATGAAAGCTGGGGTATACAGTCTACTGCGGACGGGGGGATGCTGGTAGCCTCGGGCACGGGTATCGAGGGTTGTGACCCTTGGCGGGCTTCTGATTCCAACCAGTCGAGAATTGCCATTCTTACCGAGTGTCTGGCTGACCCGAGAACCGACTGGCGGGGAATGATCACGAAATTTGACGCTAATGGTACGCAGGTTTGGCAAAGGGTTGACTCCTTTATGCCTCCCGAAGGTGGACAAGTCTCCTCGACAGCATGCGAGTATGTTTTACTTCTTGCAGACGGCAAGATTCTCTCTGTTAACGACGAAGCATTTGGTGTGGGTTTGCTTGTTCTGGATGCAGAATCCAATGAAACTTTCGTAGGCGACCTGCTTGCCTCCTCAACCACCGATGTCGGCAACGGTTGGAGAAGCTCGAGCTGGCTGGGTTATTTTCTCTCCTTTTCCTCTGGTTGGAAGTACCACTCCACTCTTGGATGGATTTATTCCATACCAACTTCACTTGATTCGGTTTGGTTCTACGACCAAGCTTTGGGCTGGTGCTGGACAAGAAACTCTACCTTTCCCTTCATCTGGAGGAATGCCGCTTCCGGTTGGCTCTATTTCTTAAAGACTTCCTCGCCACGCTCCTTTTATGACTATTCGGACAATACTTGGAAGCAACTATAGCTTTGTCTTTTCTTGCTCATGACTGACGATGAGGCCGTCTTGCATGGGAAGGTAATGGTCGCAGCGTTTGGCGAGGTCAGGATTGTGAGTAACGAGCAGGATTGCAATTTGCTGCTCCTTTGCGAATTGTTTGAGAAGTCCGAAAACTTTTTCCGAGTTCGCACTATCTAGGTTACCCGTAGGTTCGTCGGCCAGGAGAAGTGAAGGTGAGTTTACCAGAGCTCTGGCAATAGCTACCCGTTGTTGTTCCCCTCCGGATAACTTGTTGGCAAAACGTTTTGTCTTTTGACCTAAACCGAGCCGGTCCAATAGTTCATCCGCCTGCCCAAGGGCTTTACTTTCCCCTACCCCACTTTTACGCAGTGGCAAGGCGACATTCTCCCTAGCAGTTAGTTCCTTGATCAGAAAATGAAACTGAAAGACGAAGCCAATTGATTCATTGCGCATGGTAGTCCTCGCTTCACTCGAAGCTTTGGCCATGGGTCTACCTTGAAAATAGACCTCGCCTGATTCGGGACGATCAAGTAAGCCGAGAAGGTAAAGAAGAGTGCTTTTTCCGCAACCTGATTGGCCGACGATGGCTGTGATTTCAGAAGTTCTAGCTTCAAAGGATACTCCGCGTAGCGCTTGAACAGCTGATTCCCCTTCGATAAAGGAATGCTTGATTCGATCCGCTCGAATAAGGGGTTCCCCTAATTTTACACTATCTTCAATCACAAGCTTTCTCTTATTATTTTAGCTGGCTCGATCTTCGCTGCCCGACGGGCAGGAATCCAACTCGCTATGCTTACGAAGATTGTCGCAATTACAATGGCCCATAGGTAGTGGGAAAAGTCCCAGTTCACAACAAAGCTGTCAGTTGAGAAAATTCCACGGATTCTCAGGGGAATCTTCGAGATTCCATAGGTTGCAAGAAAGCCGGTTGCACTACCTAGAATAATTCCACCGAGCAGCACGATTGCACCTTGCCAAAGAAAAACTGCTGAAACATCACGAGGAGTAAATCCGATGGAGCGGAGGATAGCGATATCCCGGTTCTTCTCGATTACCATGATGGCAAATACATTGAACATCCCTAAGCCTGACAACAGTAGGATGCTTGATACCGTGATGGCGGATGAAAGTCGAAGTGCTTTGAATACTTCGAGCCAAACTTTTTCCCTTTCTTGCCAACCTACTACTCGGTGACCAAGCGTTTCCTGCATTTGAGCAGCTAGCTCGGTCGCATTCTCTGGATTTTGAACTGAAACCTGAAAGACCGAACCTCCGAACGGTTTTCCTACGAAAGATCGGGCTGTGGACAAGTCAAGGTAGATACGGTTTTTGTCAATCTGACTGACGCCCGTCTCGAATACTCCAACAACCCGAAGTTGCTGGTTCTCAGTGCCTCCAATGAGGGTGACGCGGTCTCCAATAGAGAGCTTAAGGCGGTCTGCGATTCGGTTACCAAGTAACACGCCTGAACGATCTGAATCCAAGCTGTTTATGCTTCCTTGAATAAGTTGGTTTTGTAATTCCGAGACCATAATGTGATCCTTGATTCGAAGGCCATGAATTTGAACGGATTGCTTGCGGGATCCGGAGTCGATGATGCCTGTACCTTCAATGACTTCGGATATCCCGGAAACCTCGGGGAAATGCCGTAGTGCTTCTCGCACAAGCAACGGATATTCAATTCCTTCGACATAACGGGCATTTTCCCGGGAACGGAATACGAAACTTTCGCTACCGTTTTGCGATACTTTGCTGACTGTGCCCTCCATGTCCTGAAATCGGTCGGAAACTCTAATTGCTCCGTTTGTTCCTAGGATCGTGCGAATGAAGAATACCTCGAAGCCTGAAGTTTGAGCTTGGGTTACGACAAAGAAGGCAATGCCAAAGACGATCCCTAGCAGACTCATCGACATTGCTCGTTTACGGGCAATGACAAAGCGGGTGGCAAGTTGTAGAGCGATGAAACTCAAGTCTGTACTGGTTTGGTTACTGAATTGAAGACTCCACAAGAGAGCTTTTTACGCTTTGACCGGAATGAAAGAGATGCGGGGTTTGGGTGACCACATGGTCGCCTTCCTTTAGGCCTTTTATAATTTCAACCTCGTTTAGGTTTCTTGCTCCAGTTTGAACTTCGCGTATTTCAATTAACCCGTTCTTCTCTACGAATACAAGGTTTCCAACCAAGGATTTGCGGGGAATAATAAGGGTCTGCTTGCGTACTCGCTTTATGATTTCAGCCCGACCGGCACCTCCGGTAGGTAATTTTCTTTTCGAATCCAGTTTCAGGTATAATTTTCTTCTGCCAGTTTTGGGTTCTACAAGAAATGAAAGTCGATCGACCTTGGCTTCGAATACTCGGTTCCCATAGGAAAAAAGACTAACTCCTGCAGGTAATCCTTCTTTCATACCGGCAAAATCCTCTTCGTTAAGGGATACTTCAATCAAACGTGTATGTGAATTGATCCTGCCGAGAACTTGTCCCTCAAAGACAATGTCGCCTGGTGCAACCGATGAAGATACGAATTCGCCGCTGATTGGGCTTTTGACAATTGTTCGTTGCAATTGTGCTTCTAGGTCTTCCAGTTTTGTTTGGAGGCGATTCCCTTCGTCGTTGAGATCGAGTTCCTCTTGCTTTAGTTGAGCACGGAGCTTTTGGACAAGGTTTTGTTTTGTTTCTAGGTCAAGGGATGAAATTTTCCTTTCACGGGCTAAAATAATTAGATCCTTGAGTGTTTTCTCTTCTAATTCCAACTGGATGGCAGTCGGTTGAGTCGAATTTCTTCTCTCATCGTAATTCTTTTTTGAAAGAAGAGTTTGCCTAAGTTGGCGTTTCAAATCTTCTGTGTCCAATTGAACAAGAGTCTCGTTCGCATCTACCTCGATTTGCTTACCAAATGGAAGTAGGGCTACCTTGGTTACCATACCCTGCATTCTTGACCGTAAATCATGGCTGGAATCGGCAAGGACTCGGACATTTCCACTTACTGAGTCGGTGATTTCACCAACCCGAACCTTAGTGACAAATACTTCGGCTTTCCATTTGTTTTGTATAACCAAAATTACCGAACCGATGGCGACGATAGGAAGTACGATGATAAGGATTTTACGGATCATCTCGCAGTTTGCTAATTCTTCATGAAGTTCGTTCGCTCGTCGTAGAGGTCTCGAACTTTAAGGTAATGGCTCACTGTCTTGGCAAGGTCCAACTTCGATTCGTCGAGAGTAAGCCTTGCCTCGAAATGAAGAGTTGGAGTGATTCGGTTTTGCTGGAATTCAAGTATGCTTTTTTCATATCGATTGTCCGCAACTTTAACGAGCTGTCTGTTTACCTCGATTTTTTGGCTAAGGCTGGAGATTTGATTGTATAGATCCTCTACCAGTAGACGCAAGGATCGTGAGTGCCTTTGCAGGCTCATTTCATTCATTCTTTTTCTGGATCGAGCTGCCTCTTTTTTTCCTTTGCTCAAGGATGAATCCCATATATTCCATTGTGCTTCAATGCCGATAAGCAAATTATTTCGATTCAGGCTTTCATTGCTACTGGCTAGATCTACTTGGTCCTGATAAATCCCTCCGATCAAGTTTAGCTTTGGCTTAAGATCGGCTTCTGCTATTCGGATATGATTATTTTCTTTTTCGATTTCATTTCTCAAGTTTTGGAGTTCGGGAGAACTTAATCGCGATACGAGAATGGCGGGGGAACCGGAGAAAACATGTTTTTCGCAAAAATCTGTGAATTGTGGAGTCTTGGTAAAAGTAAGCCCTTTGGAGTATCCAGTCTCAAGGTAAAAAATCCTGCCTTGGTAGTTTGCCTTCCTCTTTAAGTCGGAAAGCTTGATTGATTGTTTTAATCTAGAAAGAGTCGATTCATAGACAGTCAGGTCCGATACCAACCCTAGTTCACTGCGGCGAATCAAATCCAATTCGTTTTCCTTAGCCAAGGAGTAACTTGCTCGAGCTAAGTCCTCTTCATAGCGCAAAATTACAAGGTCGAGGAAATCACTTCTGGTCTTTGATTCATATGATCTTTGAAGAGATGCATATTGTATCTTGGAGTTTTTTTCAGATAGTTCAGAAACTCTACTAGCTGCATCAAGGGCACCCCAATGGTAAAGAGGCCTTTTTAAGAAAACTGAGCCTAAAAGCCTAAACCTATGGTTGAAACCCTCGGAAGGTCGGTCTTCATGAAGGGATTGAGCTTGTGCATTAATTCCTACCTTGAACCCCTTTGAGCTATCAGAAATGACCCTCCCGGCACGTGCTTGTATGACCAATTCTCTCTGCTCTTCCAAAAACGGAGCTTTCTCGCCAAGTCCGGAAAGTACAGCAGAGAGCTCGGGGAAGAATATCTCTGGCTTGTTGGGATACTGCCTTGTTGTGTTATTCTCAACAGCCAAAGTTAGGCTAAAGAAAAAACTCAAAGAAAGAAAGGTGGTACAAAGATATGTCAGAAGGTTTTTCAATGACACCAAGTGTGAGGGGAAGGCACTAATTACTCAACCCGAATAAGACGGGAAGATGTCGAATGTACTTTATTCGCCTGAAATACCAGACGGGAAAAGAGCCTTCAATTGTTCACCAGTCCACTGATCGACCTGACCAGCCGATTTTTCACGGAAAGTAGCAACTTGTTCTTTAGTCACTTCAGATGCAGTATTGCCCCAAGCTTGGCGAACATAGGTAGTTACATTCGCGATTTCTCTGTCATCGAT
>Ga0315322_10001350_pt1 | contig 18981 bp, 12 predicted proteins | sample M110021515metaG_FD_203461 | JGI IMG/M metagenome (GOLD analysis project Ga0315322, IMG submission 203461) | Ammonia-oxidizing marine archaeal communities from Monterey Bay, California, United States - M1 100m 21515 | ecosystem: Environmental > Aquatic > Marine > Intertidal zone | place: USA...
ATGAATGAAATGCAATTTCAGGTTCATAACTGGTATCACTTCAATTGGCTCTGTGGTGACCACATTTGCGAACAGCATGTTCATAACATTGACGTTGCAAACTGGTTCCTCGACATGCTTCCTGAATCGGCCTATGGGGTTGGAGGAAAACAGAACAGAGTGGTTGGGCAGCCAAGTGAGATTTACGATCACCATGCTGTGAATTTCAGCTATCCCAATGGCGTTCGCATTGCCAGCCAATGTCGACAATTCCCAGGAGGCCAGAACCGCGTGAATGAAGAATTCCAGGGAACAAAGGGATTTGTAAAAATTGGTGAAATAACAGATTATTCCGGGAAAGTTCTTTGGAAATACGAAGGACCGACCAAGTCAAAGAGTAAAGATGCCGGTGGCTCCACGAACCCGTATCAGGTTGAACACAACGAACTCCAAGCCGCCATTCGTAATGACACGCCACTCAATAACGCCTACTATGGGGCCACCTCAACCTTTTCCGCAGTTCTTGGTCGAACGGCAACGTACAGTGGCAAGCCACAGGAATATGAGAAGCTCTTGGCTGCTGATTACAATCTGATGCCTGATAACCTGACGTGGGAGTCAACTCCTCCTGTCGTTCCGGATAAAGATGGCAACTATTCGTTGCCCATGCCAGCGACCTATAAGCTTGCGAAGAAAATGACCTCCTAAGTTACGGAGGCACAACGCATGAAAATTGGTATCCCAAAGGAAACGAAGAAGGACGAATATCGCGTCGCGATTCTTCCTGTTGGGGTCGAAGAGTTGGTGCGGGCCGGCCACACTGTGACGCTACAAAAGACAGCTGGGAGTGGATCTGGACTGTCTGACAGTGCATACGAAGAGTGCGGTGCGACTATCGTTGACACCGCGGATGAAGTTTTCGGCTCATCTGATCTCATTGTCAAAGTCAAAGAACCCCAACCAAAAGAAATATCACTCATTCGGCCTCAGCAGATTGTATTCACGTACTTTCATTTCGCTGCGGACCAGGAATTAACAGAACGTTTCATCGAGACAGGAGCCACTGCCGTCGCATACGAAACACTTCGTGACGAACAGGGAGCGTTACCACTGCTAAAACCGATGAGCGAAGTGGCTGGAAGAATGAGTATTCAGGAAGGTGCAAAGTACCTTGAGAAACCCCAAATGGGACGGGGCATTCTGCTCGGTGGTGTTCCGGGAGTACCGCCTGCTAATGTTCTTGTCCTTGGAGCAGGTACCGTTGGGGCTAACGCGGCAAAAGTAGCAGCGGGTTTTGGCGCGAACATTGGTCTCCTAGATACAAACCTTGAACGGCTTCGCTATCTTGATGACGTCACACCGCCAAATATTGATTGCCTGTATTCTGATCGTCATACCATCCGAGAATGGCTTGGCCGTGCTGATCTCGTAATCGGTAGTGTGCTGATCCCTGGCGCCCGTGCACCGCACCTCATTGAACGCAATGATTTGCGTCTTATGAAACCTGGGTCTGTTATCATCGATGTTGCAATTGACCAAGGTGGCTGTATTGCCACGAGCCGGCCAACATCACATGCCGAGCCGACATTTGTTGTTGATAATGTAGTTCACTATTGTGTGACAAATATGCCTGGGGCTGTCGGACGGACAAGCACATATGCCTTGTGTAACGCTACGCTCCCCTACGTTCTCACACTTGCCAACCAAGGGCTCACGGCCGCAGCACATACGAGCAGGGCGATTCAAACGGCCGTCAATATCTTTGATGGCAAACTTATACAGCCGGCCGTAGCAAAATCATTCCATCTCCCCTGCAGCCCCAATCCATTCTCCGACAAATAAGTAACGCTGCTACTGTATCATTCTAGTACAGTATCTTTTCCAGCGAGAATCCATCATCGGCACTTAGTAACAGATCAATTCAATCACAATGAATACAAGCCTTTCAAATGAAATTAACGCTGTCTGCTGGCAGGGTGACAGTAGCGGCCATCTTGAAATTCTCGACCAGACCAAACTTCCAACCCAGATCAAAAATATTGTCTGCAAAGACGTTCCGGCGGTAGTTGAGTCGATTAAAATGTTGAGGGTGCGAGGTGCACCTGCAATTGGTATTGCCGGTGCCTATGGAATGGTACTGGCAGTTCATCAAGCCGTAATCCTTGAGGAGTCAAGCAAGAAAAAGATCGCATACATTCAACAACGTGCAGAGGATCTTGCAACGTCGAGGCCGACCGCTGTAAACCTCCGCTGGGCGATCCAACGAATTGAACGTCTCATTCTAAATGCAGGTGAAAATCCCGATTTTTCAAAATTATCAAAGGATGTTCTTGCTGAAGCGAAGCGGATTCAGAAAGAAGACCAGCATCTCTGTGAAAAAATTGGTGACTATGGTGCTTCAATTCTTCCCGATGGCGACATTCTGACTCATTGCAACACAGGAGCTTTGGCAACAGGTGGCATTGGCACTGCACTAGGAGTGATTGTAACTGCTTGGGAACAAGGCCGTCGCTTTCACGTATTCGCCGACGAAACCAGGCCTTTGCTGCAAGGCGCTCGACTTACAGCCTGGGAACTCACTCAACGAAAAATACCCGTAACCGTGCTTGCAGATGCAGCTGCCGCGCACCTTTTGAAAACGAAGCACATAGGCTGCTGTATTGTCGGAGCTGATCGGATTACGGCAAATGGAGATACCGCAAATAAAATTGGGACATACGGCCTCGCTCTATTAGCCAAGGCTCACAATGTTCCATTCTTTGTTGCAGCCCCATCGAGTACATTTGATCTCGCCCTGCAAACCGGAGATAAAATACCGATCGAAGAACGCGATGAAGATGAAATCCTTCAGCCGTTTGGCTTTCAATCAACTCCAGCAGCAGCTCGTGGCTATAATCCGGCCTTCGACGTTACACCAGCTCAACTCATCACAGCGATAATCACCGAGCGTGGTATTATTAGAAACGTAAATACACAAACAGTCGCAGACGTACTTCACGACTGTCCCTAGCCGTCCTTGAAAAATCAATCATCCCTGCGAACACCCACAGCATGTCCTCCTCTACTCAGCAGGTCGTTATCGTCGGTAGGCCAAACGTTGGAAAATCAAGCATTTTCAATTGGCTTTCTCAGCGACGAATCGCAATTGAAGACCCTACTGCAGGTGTTACTCGAGACCGCCTCACGCAAAGGATTGAATGTGGCGAAAAGATAATTGATCTCATAGACACCGGTGGCATGGGCTTTGACGATCCAGATGGATTGACTGAGCAAATCGACATGCAGATAGAAGCTGGCTTAGCTACTGCTGGAGTAGTGGTTTTCGTAGTTGACATCCGAACTGGTCGTGTTCCAGCAGATGGAGAAGTGGCTTTACGCCTGCGACAGTCAGGCGCCAATGTTCTTCTGGTAGCAAATAAGTCTGATGATGAAAAATATGATGTCTTAGGTCATGACTTTGATGAACTCGGCTTTGGTTCACCAATTGTCACAAGTACAAAACAGAACCGTCACCGTGATGAATTAGTTGAAGCTATTACAACACTTCTGCCGGCGACCACAGAAGATAATGACCCGACCACAACAGCCCTACCAGAAATGAAGGTAGCAATTGTTGGCCGCAGAAATGTTGGAAAGAGTACGTTTGTCAATGCTCTTGCAAAAGAAGAACGAGTAATTGCTAGTCCTGTTGCAGGGACTACACGTGACAGTATCGATGTTCGTTTTGAAGTAGACGGACACTCTTTTCTTGCAATTGACACACCCGGACTTCGAAGAACAAAAAGTCGCAAAAGTGATATCGATTTTTACTCAACCCACCGTGCTGAAAGAAGTATTCGCCGCGCTGATGTAGTTCTCATGCTTTTCGATGCGACAGAGCCTGTGGGGAAAGTTGACAAACAACTCGTTGATCTCATTGTCGATCAGCAGAAGCCGGTTCTTCTCGTCGTGAATAAGTGGGACCTATACGCTGGAGATGTAGAAAGAAGCGAGTGGGCGCAATACCTTCGTGACACTTTCCGTACGATGCCGTGGGCTCCTATTGCATTTGTGACCGCCACAACCGGACGTAATGTCAAAGCAGCAATCGATACGACGCAACGACTCTTTCGCCAAAGTCAGGCTCGAGTCCCAACAGCAGCGCTGAATACAATCATTCATGCCGCCACTCAGGCCACCCGACCACCTGCCGATCGCCGAGGCCGGCCTGTACGCATCTATTTCGCAACGCAGGTAGATACTGCTCCACCAACTATTGTCCTTTCGACAAGCTCCCCCGAAAGCCTCACTGCACCTTACAAAAGGTATCTTCTTTCCTCACTCAGAAAAAATGCCCCATTCACTGAGGTGCCGATAAAACTTTTGGTGCGTAATCACAAATCTCGTGAGTAACCCTCTACTTGTTGGTGAAGTTTCCTCACGACATCAACATCTTCTGGTGATACTGGAACACCTTCCAGGAAACAATCTGGCTGATCTTTTATTTCAGGGACAAGTGTTTCAAGTACGACTTGTCTAAGACGCTCTATTCCTTGGCCAGTACGAGCAGATGTTGGAACCAATGGCTTCGAGAGGGACTGGCCGTACAACTGCTTGTTACCACATAGATCTGACTTTGTACCAACGCTGATATATGGCGGAAGATCATCGCCTAGCAGAAGATCATCGCTCAATTGTGCCGCTGTGAAACCGTCCACTACCGACTGGTCTAATGATTGAACATACACTATGAGATCAGCATTCGACGCTTCCACTACAGCTCGACCTATCCCCTTTTTTTCAATTTCATCAATTTCTCGCTTTTGATAATCGGCCAGGTGGAGACCTGCTGTGTCAATAAAATCAACTGACCACCCATCAATCACAACTCGTGTCTCCAGAACGTCACGTGTTGTGCCCGCATGGGGTGAAACAATGCTTCGATCATATCCAGCGATCGCATTTACCAGACTGCTTTTCCCAGCATTAACAGGTCCCAACAAAATGACACGCCAGGGTTTGGTCAAGCGTAAACCAATTCGGGCAGCGTGTTCCAAACGGTTGATGACTGACTTTGCCAGGACGAGTTGGTTCGGGCATCTTGGAGTTGCCTCAAGTGCTTGCTGAACTCGCTTGATATCTTTTTCAAAGGCACCCGCAAGCTGCCTCGCAAGAATTTGAGCTTCATAAGATCCATCGACTTGAGCAAGCTGTTTCCGAACGGTGGTGTCCCGTGTGTCTTTTTGCATGCAAGCCAGCCATTTATCCCATGAAACTACACTAGCCCCTGCTGATGCAAAAATCTCAAGAAAAGACTGAACAACGGCCATGCCACCATGAGTATGGATTTCCCATCTTTGAATTCCTGTGCGAACCAAGACAACACATTCCTGACTCTCCTGAGTCGGACTACACTCCTCCTCAGATGAGTGAACACCTTCCCCATTGGTCACAAGTTCGTGATGCCAATGGCCAACTGCAATACAACCAATGGCTAACGATTCGATCGAAGTGCTTTTAAATGCATGAAAATAAGCATTGAGAATCGGGCATGCTCTGTCTCCAGAAATGCCAACAATGCCAAGAGCTCCCGGTTGTAACGGCGTGAGCCGTGAAACAAAAAACTGGCCGGTTTTTACCGAAACAGCAGTATCTTCGGGGGGGCAATTTGACATTGAAAACTACTAAAAGTAGAAACCTACGATCGGGGTGGGGGAAGTTAGGCTACTGGACTTATTTATCCTAACATCAGCCTAATGGAAGGCCATTAGTCTTCTGCGCAAAGGGAACAAACTTACTTGCTACTCATTTGAAGTTAACTCCTTCTTCTACACCGTTTCGCTTTCAAACTATCCTAACGCATCCTGAATTCTAAAAGGGCAGACAAATGACTGATAGTCAACCTTCTGACACACCAAAGAATCTTGAAAAGCTTTCCCAGGCAATCGATAACCTCGAAAAAAATCTGGACAGTATTAGTCGATCTCAAAGTTCTGGCCGAACAACAGTCTTGATTGGTTCCTTATTACTTCTGGCGATGATTGGTTTCTTTGGAATCAATCTCTTCCAAACATTAAAAACGCAAATCAATGAAGAGACACTCCAAGCCGCCTTGCAGGCAAAGGCTGATGAGCTACTCCCGACTCTCCAAGACAAGTTTACAAAAGCCGCTATGGAGGCTGTTCCAACATATCGTGAATTAGCACTGGAACGCCTCAAGACGCTTCGTCCTAAGCTTCAGGCCATGATTACAGAAGAGGCAAAATCACTGGCTGATCGCATGCCTGTAATGTTGCAGGAAAAGGCAAATGAAAGCCTGCAGAGAGTTACTGATAAAGTCGCCGCTGATGTCAAAGCTGAAATTCCTAGCCTCACGCCTGAAAACGTCAAAAGACTTTCTGATATCACCGTCGAAGGGATGGCGATTGAGAGCGAAAAACTTCAGAAACAAATACAGACTTTGACGAACGTCGAAGTCGAACGTATCAGTAAATTGCTTGACGCGCTTCCAGTGGATGCGGCAATGAATATGAACGAAGAACTGCTTCAGCAACGATTCATGCACAACATTTTACTTATTGTTGATCGCACTGTCGCGCCTACCATGTCGGTTCTTAAAACAGATTCACCCTTCAGTACAAGCGATGACCTATAGAACTGAGAGCGTTTAGCTTCACACATTCATCTATTCACCCAATTTATATCATGGAGATTTCGAGCAATGTCTAACCCAGATTTAGCTACTATTGAGAACCGCTTACAGGCCCTAGATAATCGTGTGGCCAAGAATGCCGCAAAGGCTAAAAGCCGTGCAACGCTTACTGTTGTTGTCATGGCATGTCTTCTTGTTGGAGTGTTCTTCTACCTTCGTTTTCTATCTACGACCATCGCAATTGCGGCTGAGGCACCTACCTTGGTTCAACTCATTGCCGATCAAGTCGAGCCTCGGCTCCAACAAGCACCTGCAAAACTTACTGAGTCACTCAAGGCTCAAGCACCAATGGTTGTCGACCGAAGTGAAAAAATGATTCTCGACGCTCTACCAGAAGCGCTTGATCAGGCTGACTCCTTCCTTGCTAGTTTCTTTGACAGAGAATTCCAAGAAATTGAAAAGAAGGCCTACGATGTCATCCATGAAGGGTTTAATGATGTCATCGCTCAAGCCAAGGAAAAAAAACTGGATCTATCAAAAGAAGGTGAACTCGAAGCAGCGGTAGGTAAAATTGCTCCGAATCTTCGAAAGATGATCGAGACCATCATTGAAGAAAACATGAAAGAGTTTGAATCTGGCACAAATGAGATTTCAGCGTATGTGGGTCGACTCTCGGCGAATGAGAACCTCACGGATCATGAAAAAGCTCATAGGGAAATTATGATTTCTGGCCTTGCACTTATTAAGAAAATGGAACAAGACCCATCAAGAGCTCCAATCAAAGGAGTGCTTCGTGGCGATGTTCCAGCGAAGCAAAAACCGGCACCGCAGACCAACTAAGCTACTTCGGTAGTACCGACACCTGCACGAATCAGCCTGGATTGCATGTCTGGGCTGGTTCGTTTTTTTAGGAATGAAATCAGCTTGAACGAGCGATAGCCTCTAGCAACAGATCGACTGACACTGAAAAGGGTGGCATGGTTTTCAGCACGCACGTTTTTCAAGGAGAAATGGTAGGCATTTCGATAGCCTGTATGTGCAGGATATCTCATTAAAAACGCCTGCTGTTTGAAAACGGAACACTAGCTCGAATCCGAAATACTTCGGATCGGCTTTATTTCACTCGGATGCACGACCAGTGTTCTGTGAAAAAGCAAGTTCATCTTGCCACTTTTTCAGACTTTTCTCACACGCCTTATATTCCCCCGCAAGGCTGGCATGTTTTTCACTGAGCGTTTTTCGTTTGGATACTGCATTCTCCAACTGCTCATTGAGTTGTTTAACTTGTGAATTTACATCAGCAAGTTTTTTCTCTGCAGCCTTCTGCTCTCTTAGAGCAGAAGCATTTATATCTCGTGATTTCTGAAGCTCCTGTTCAGCACGTACAACGAATACCTGAGTTTCCATTGATGTCTTCTTTGCGGCAGTCAGGATCTTTCCGGCAACCTCTTTTTCTGATGGTTCGTTCGTATCATCTACTGTCTTCTTAAGAGATGAGACTATCTCACTTGCCTTCCTAGCCTTTGTTTTTGCTACAAGAAGTTGAGACTCCGCTGTCTTCACTCCAGCAACAGCTGCCTCAGCCAGAGCCTTCTTATTTTTCTCTTCGCCACCTGTAATACCAAGACTTTTATTAGCTGCGGCGAGCTGGGAGACAAGACCCGCCTCGGTCGTTACTGCCTTTTCTTTTTCTAGAAGAGCCTCCTGCTCTTTCTTTTTTGAAGCAACAGTTGCTTTCTTAGCACGATCTACGCGTTGCAAAAGTGGCTCTGGATTGGAATTAAGTTCGCCTAGCTGTGCTGGTTTAGCAACGTCATAAACTGTGATTTGACCCGACCAGTCTCCGGCAAGCACGAGAGGGCTCCCTGAGGTGACTGCTACTTTTGTGCCAATATCCGAAAGAGTTCCTAATTCCTTCTCGAGGCTCCCATCAGATTTCCATACTTTTACTTTCCGGTCGCGACCCGTTGATACAAGCCGCCCATCATTGAGCCACCTTACATCGGTTGTTCCACCACCATGGGCAGACCAGGACTTCAACTTCTTAGCAGCATCAGCTTCCCAAAGATGAATCGTGCCGTCTTCGGACGCTGTTGCGAGTACAATCCCGTCTGCTCGCCAGTCAATCGCAGTGACACCAGCTTTTTGACCTTTGAGATCGCCCCAATGACGGGCACCAAAAGACTCCCATAAAAAAAGATTACCTGCCCGATCACCTGTCGCAAGTAGCACGCTGTCAGGGGAAAAAGCCACACTGGTTATCCAGTCCGTGTGTTTCGTTATTTCACTTTCGACAGCACCATTTGATGTCTGAAGAAGACGTACAACCTTCGCCGACCCTCCCAAAGCGACCAGACGTTGATCAGCAGACAGGTCCGCAGCCAATACCTCGTCAAACTCATCACCGAGTTCCATTACTCGTTGAGCACTGGCTACGTCCCAAATCACTACGCGACCACTTTTGGCCGCAATACCTCCTCCCGAAAGAAGAAGTTTTGCACTCCGAGAAAAACGAAGGTTCGTACACTCGCCCTCAGGAAAAGGCAGCACACCAATACATTCACGTGTTCGTGGCTGAAACAATAAAACTTGCTGGCTACTTCCAACTGCCACAAGATCACCATGAGGCGAGGCGTCGATCGACCGAATCGTTGTTGGCCGCAGTCCGTGGAAACATGGCTCGAGTGACAAGCGAGGTGGCATAATCGGTGGGCCACTAGGCTTCACAATTGAACCTGAATCAAGAGCGAGCGAAGAACTTGCCTTCTGAGCAACAGGCTTTGCCCCATCCCGCTCAATTACTCCACCAGCTATCCATTCTTTTATCACCTTCAACATCGCATCAGGAATACGGTCGGCATCGGGTGGCATCGTTGGCTCTGATTCATGACTGACAACCTGCCATAGATAGGATCCATCAGCGTCTCCACCAGCAACGACATCACCCGAATTACCGCCGGCCATCATTTGCTGGTAGCTCGTCAAATCTAGCCCACCGGCCTTCCGATCTGCATTGTGACAACTACAACACTTCTCACGAAAAACTGGCAAGACATGATCTTCGTACGTCGGAGGCTTGTCCTCCGCCATTGCTGTTGATGTCAAAAAAAGAAATGCCCAGAGCACAGCATTCAGAAACCGCCACGTACATGAGTACGGCAATCCTCGCCGGTCATTTCTTTTCATCAGATTGAAAAATCTATTCATTGATTTACATACTCAAAACGTGGCTCAGCGTGAAATGAGACCAGGGTTTGAGCAACTAATGGTTAAATATAAATTCAGGTGAATTTAAGAGTGCCCAGAAAACATCTTCGAGGGCCTGCTTACGTCCTACACCGGCATGAACGGCTACGAGTGTCTCGACACGCTCTCGCTCCTGAGGAAATCTTCCGTAGCATCGAATAAAGAGTTCATCAATGATTTCAGTATCGGGTCGCCCTTCTTTAATCCAACGATCAATGACGCCACCCTGCTGAATTCTTTGATTCCCAACATCTCCATTAAGCAGATGGAGTGCCTGCGAAAGACTTGGATCCATACTCACTGCACAGGAACAGACCTCTTCCCGAGTCGCCCTTCCGAAAGTGGTTAGAAAATACGTTGATGTACGACCATCGGCTACCTGAACCGCTCGTGCTCCTTCAGGAAGACCCGGGAACTTGTTTTTTGTTTCGGTTACCTGAGCGAGAATATCGAGAAGCACCTCTGCCCGAATTCGTCGCACGGCCGAATGTGAAAAATTTGAGTTGTCGAGCACATTTGTATCGTTTGTGTCGCATGCTCGCTGATATGTCTTTGAATTTACAATCTCCCTGACAAGTTCTCTAAAGTCCCACTTCGACTTCACGAGATGACTTGCCAGAGCATCAAGCAACGGGCCATTCACCGGTGGATTGCTTACACGGAAGTCATCTGGCTCATGAACAATGCCTCTGCCAAGAAAATGAGTCCACACAAGGTTGGCAATACGCTTTGCAAAAAATGGATTTTCGGGTGATACCAGCCACTCTGCAACAGCTTCTCGCCTGTCTCGATTCGTGACCTCTGCTTCACCTCCTCCTAAATATTTTGGTGCCACCGTCTGGCCAGACACAGGATGCTTCATCCCACCGCCACCAGAGTTGTAGATAATGGTCTCCCGTGGATCATCTGCCCGCTTTCTTCCGATTTGGGCAAAGAAGGCTGCGAACCCGTAGTAGTCATCCATTGTCCATCGATCAAATGGATGATTATGACACTGCGCGCATTGAATCCGCATTCCCAAGAAGGCCTGTGCAACATTTTCGGTCAACTTCAGGGTATTTCTTTCAGCCTGATAATAATTTGTGGGAGGATTTTCAAAAGTACCACCGGAAGCCGTTACCAAGTCCCGCACCATTTGATCAACTGGCTGGTTTGAGGCGATGCGACGATCAAGCCATTGGTGATACAGCAAGGCACCCTTCTTATCCACAATATTATTGATCGAGCGAATCTGCAGGATTTCTGCCCATTTCATCACCCAAAGATCAACAAACTCTTTTCGACCAAGCAAGTGTTCGATGTACTCTGATCTTTTTTGCGGGGATTTGTCCGCAAGAAAGGCGTCCCTTTCTTCTTGGGTAGGAAGAAGCCCAACAAGATCAATACTAACTCGACGCAAAAAAGTTTCATCGCTACAAACTTTGGAGGGTGCGATACGAAGGCTCTTGAGCTTTGTATCCACGAGGTCATCAACCCAGGTGTTACCCTCTGATTCGGGATACTGGAAGATGAGATTCTTTGGAATAACCACAACTGGAACGCCGACCGTTATGGTGTCGTATCGGGCCATAACAAACGACTCTCCTCGCTGGCCACTAGCAGCATTCCCAGATGACGTGATGCCTACAGATGAATCATTATTTGATCCATACCAGACAAGATCTGTTACATCTCTATCAGTACCATCTGAGAATCGGGCAACAGCAACCAATTGCTGGGTAGCTTGCTCACCTTCAAGAAGAGTTGTGGGTGGGTACAGATCGACCGCCTGTAATTTTGGAATATCTTTACCAGCATTTGGATCGTCCTGTGCCCCTGCTGTAATCCAACGAATGAGACGATCTGCAAGTTCGCTATCTTTCTCGAAACGCTTGCCACCTGTATGAGCAACCGCGCCTACCGCTTTCTGAACGACCAGACTCCCCTCAGGATTCCCAAGATTAATTCGCCGCCCGGGCATTTCACGCGTCAATCGGTGGTAATCGCCAGCCGGGTCGAAACCGAATAAGGAAAGTCGAAATCCGTCCTTCCCGCGAGCTGCCCCATGGCAACTTCCCATATTGCACCCTGCACGGGCAAATACGGGCATGACGTCCAAACGAAAAGACAGCGGAGGTTCCTTTGCTGCCGATTGAACGCTGACTGGAAGTTCAGCTTGATGCTCACCATATGTAATCACCAGCACAGTATCGCCATCCTGCTTCGGAGAAAGTCGAATGGAAATGCCGGCATCACCATCAATTCGTTCAAGCGTGGCACATTCCGGATTTTTAAAAGCCATCTTGGCGGAACTCGTGACGTCTTCCGTCACACTATCTTCACGCGTAGCCTGAACAATAATTGTCTGAAAATCTCGTGCTGAATCGAGCCGTACTGCGGGTGGGAAAACCTTTATTTCCTTGACTGCTTTTTCTTGAGCCGACAAAGAAGTTGTAGCAAGGCAGCAAAGTAATGATCCGATGCACTTCCAAAAAATACGGTGTCTCATCGAGTATGTAAATGCTCCAGCTTCATCGTTCACTGAGCGGCTCCTTTGGATTCTTTCGCTGGACCAGACTGTGAAACCGCCCGTGCCTGAATTCTTAATTGCTCACGACGTGAAATTTTCTTCTTCTGTTGTTGTGGCTTTGGTGGCTCTGGCTTTGGAGCAGCTGATACTTTCGCTGGTAGTGGCTTATCGATTCGAAATTCAGTCGCAGCCATGCGATGGACAATCTGATGCCCCTCTTGAGGAACATGCACTTCACAGACAATATTTGCATGCCTACCAGCTGGAGCATCGGCGGCGACGGTGACTGAAAACTCAACCTCTTTACTCTCTGCTGTAATCACAAGGGGTTCAGACGTTGTTTTAGCTGGAAGTCCCAGCAGGACAGCCTTCGCTTCACCTGCAAAGGCTGTTGGGACGGTTACTGTACCGGTGAAGGTGGTGTTCTGTCCCTGCTCTGCCATTCCCTTATCTAACGCCACTTGAACAAATGGCTCAGCCACGGTGAGCTTTATCGGCTTTGATGAGATTCGTATTGTCGGACGACCCTTCGCATCTTCTCCCTGAAATGTCACCGTCGCAGACACAACAACATCCCACTCCTGAATCGGAGCTTTATCGCTTGCATTAATCGGAAACACCACTTCAGTTTTGTCAGCGGGCACGTCGACGCCAGATGCAGCACCAATTCCAGGCGGCTTAAACGGAAAAAATAACCGAACCTTTCCTGTAAACCCTTCGTCTTTATGAACACGAACCACAAGATCTGCTTTGCCATTTTTTACAAGTGGAACAGCAGGCTGAATGAGTTCCAGTGAAATTGGAACTTTTTCAACCACGGCTACGGGCATTTTTGTACTTCGACTGTACCTCCACGGAGTACGATTTGGGTTGCCATGGATCATCTCGGTTGCTTGCTCAAGCCTCCCAAGATTTTTGTTTTGATCAGCGGCATCGACCGCTTTGCAGGCGACCATTCCGGCTTGAATCGGTGCATCCTTTGTAGCCTCAAAGACGATGAAACTACTTGGAGTACCATTCTGAAATGGTGGGCTGGTCACAGACACACCTTCTGGAAGACCTTCAGCAAGCAACTTTATATCACCACTAAAATTACGTCGCGAGGCATTGAGAACAACCGTTGTTCGGCCTCCCCGCGGAACTTGTGGAAACAGGTCATCTTGTGATTTTGTCCGTGAGGGGGGGACTGAAAACGTAACAAGGGGCGTGATGGGCTCGACTTCGAGCCACCAGACAAACATTTCTCCTCCTCGCTTCTGGTGGTCACTCACCCGAATGAGAAATGAGCCTTCTTCTGGTGTTGTTACGTTCATAAGGCTGTCGGGCCCCGACGAATCATCGTTGCCTGTTATCCGAGCGTGCTTTTCATTATCTCGGTACGCATTCAGGGTCAAATCAATTGGTGATCCGACGCGTCTGCCCCATCCTTTGACAGACCATTTTGATCCTTTTGGTGCTTCGATGCGTATCCAGTCAGTGTCGTTCTCCTTCTCAAGGAGACCCCAGATAGCAGCAGGGGCAGGAATCGATGGATTCCCATCGGGCGAATCATTGGAGTCGGTCTCCTTGCTCACCGGAAGATTTGTCACTCGAAGTGGAACGGCTTCAGCCGCAATCACTCCGTCACGCCGCGGATGCACCGAGAGCAAACGGCTTATTTCAGAGGACGCACGGGGAAACGTGTTGGGGATTTTTATCTTTGACTCAAATCCACCTGCTGGATCACCAAGCCATTTCACTACCACTTCAGTCCCCGGATTTGCTCCCGGAGGAAGTGCGACTGATGGCGTTGGAAATCGGCCAACGTGCAGAAGATAGCTGCACGCTGAACTGCCACCGTAGGCACTTTCGCGTACCCGAACAAAAAAGTTTCCGTCTTCGGGGGCCGTGAAGGCCATAATCGCATCTTGTTCCATCAACGGATGGTCATCGCTCGCGGTGAGCACAAAACCATCACCATCAACAATGTCGATATAAGGGTCAAATGGCGTGTAATTGAGCCGAACGCCGTCGACTGCAACCGAGAGGCGATTACCTTTTTTGAGCTCTACCTGATAACAATCGACATCTTCTTTTTCCACGACCCCAGCAATTGTCAGCCCACCGACCTGCGGGACTTGAATCGCTTGGGCTTCCTCTACTGTGTTATTAGAGGGCTTTTTCTGAGACGAATCGGTCTCCGCTTCAATCACCTGCGGGAAAGGCCCCACTCGAAAAGTACGAAGCTGTGAAAGACCTTTTTTGGTGCGAACTCGAAAGCGGTGATTGCCAAAAGGGGCATCCTTCGGAACGTTCAGAACCACTTTCAACTGCTTATCGTTTACGGATTCGATCTTTGTCTGCTGAACAATTCCGTCTTCAAAAAAAAGAGCCTGTGGGTCGTGCAGATTTGTGCCGAACACAAGTACTTCAACTTCACTTCCTTGCGTTGCACCAGCGGGCACAATTTTCCCAATAGTTGGCGCGGCTCGGCATACATGAGGGAGAAGCACGAAACTACAAAGAGTGGCTGCAGCTATTCGCACAACTTGCTTACAACTTTTCCTATTTTCCATCACACGACTATTTTCTTAAGGAAGGGGGGGGTGGATCAGAAAACACACATCCATACAGCAGTGACGGGTCAGACGAGTAGCTCGTGCCGAACCTTCCCGCCATCAACAATCTCAACCGGACGCGCTCCAGGAGCCATCAGTTCCTTTTCTGCGACAATTCCGAGGCAATGGTAGACCGTTGTTGCAAGATCCTCGATTGTGACCGGGCTATCAAATGGCTCTGCTGCTATCGAATCAGAAGAACCATGAATCAGTCCTTTCTTTACCCCGCCACCAGCCAGAACAGTACTGAAAACTTTTGGCCAATGGTCACGTCCAGAATCCTTGTTAATTTTTGGCGTACGACCAAACTCGCTTGATACCATAACGAGTGTTGAATCGAGCAGCCCACGTTGTTCGAGATCATCAATCAAGGTGGCAAATGCTTGATCAAACGGTGGAAGTGTTCGATCGATTCCTTGCTTCACTTTCTGATGCATATCCCAACTGCCATATGACATGGTGACAAAGCGAACACCTGCTTCGACGAGTCTTCGAGCTAGAATCATTCGCTGCCCTGCTTGATTCCGACCGTATCGGTCTCGTAATTCTTTTGGTTCAACATTGATATCGAACGCTGCCTGCGCTTTAGACGAACTCACCAGGTCGTACGCTCGCTGATAGAAGCTGTCCATAGCTGTAATGTTGTCAGAACCTTCAAGGCGATTAAAGTGCCTACCAACAACGTTCCGCAGGTGACGGCGTGACTCAAACCGCTTTGCATCAACGCCGCCGGGCAGAGAAAGATCCCTGACTGTGAAGTTATTGCTCGCTGGATCTGAACCGAGGGTGAACGGACCGTACGCACTTCCCAGATATCCAGCCTCAGCATCAGGCGCTGGCAGGTTCGGTAAGCAGACATATGGAGGTAGGTTTGCTCGTGGACCAAGTTCGTGAGACACAACGCTACCGAAACTTGGATAGGTAACTGCAGGGCTAGGACGGTACCCCGTAAACATATTGTGAGTACCTCGTTCATGAGCCGCCTCACCGTGTGTCATCGAACGAATGACTGTTATTTTGTCTGCAATCTTTGCCGTCTTTTTGAGGTGCTGATTAAAGCGGACACCCGGCAAAGCTGTCTCGACTGTTCCCATCTCACCTCTGTACTCAAGAGGTGAAAGTGGCTTGGGATCAAACGTTTCCTGCTGCGACCACCCACCAGGAAGCCAGATATGAATAACACTCTTTGCTGTGCCTTCGAAATGCTCGAACTGCTTTGCATCGGCTTGGGCAGCCCGCATACTCAGGAAGGACCCCAATGACAGACCAAAGCCGCCCAAGGAACCAACTTGTAGGAATTCTCTGCGGTTCCCAGACCTTAGTTGACGGAAAAAATTACAACGATTACCCACCGCATGCGAGAGGTCATGAGGATTCACGGTCTGTCTCCCTTACTAAGTAGTCCCAAAGCAATAGTTTACGTATACTCATCGAATGGTGCGGATACCTGCATTAATGTTAGCTATCCGTCACCTATTACGCACCAATCGGGGCGTCAAAAACGACTAGATTCCTAGTGCAAACAGCTGGTGCAGTATCGAAAAAACCAGCAGAACCACCATAAAGAGGGGTAATTGTATGGCTGTTCAGGTAACCAATCTACAAAACGACCGAACCATCGAAGTCGCTACGACCGGAAAACTAACCCGTGCCGACTATGACGAATTTGTTCCTGTGATCGAATCGGAAATGAAAAAGGGGAAAGTTAAGATTCTGTTTTCAATGCATGACTTTTCCGGCTGGGATGTCGGTGCACTGTGGGAAGATATCAAATTTGACATGAAACACTTCGGAGAAATTGAGCGGGTTGCCATGGTTGGTGAAAAGAAATGGGAGCAGGGTATGGCATGGTTTTGTAAGCCATTTACGACAGCAAAAATTGCTTACTTTGATCAAAGTGAAATCGACACAGCCCGCTCCTGGCTGCAGGGCGAATAATTCGGCTCTCGGTATACAACGACCAATCCGCATTATTCCCGCTGGCACCGATCAAATCCATCAGGTGTCATCGGCGAGTGTTCGTTTGCCTCGAAGGAGATGATGGTAGTGCTGGGCAAACCGATGGGCTTCATCACGCACATATTCCAACAAGCGTAATGAATACGCATCTCGTGACAGACGTAAAGGTTCTGATTTCCCGGGCAGGAAAATCTCTTCTTCCCTTTTGGCAATCGACAGAATACATGGGGGCACGACTCCCAACGAATTTAACGCATCAAGAGCAGCAGACAGTTGACCTTTGCCACCGTCAATAAGAAATATATCCGGAAGTGATGCTCCTTCTCGAAGCAGTCGGGAGAACCTTCGCAAGACAACTTCGTGAATACTTTTGAAGTCATCGATGCCGTCAACCGTTTTAATTCGGTATCGCTTGTACCCTGGCTTAAAAGGAAGACCGTCAATAAACTGAACAAGGCTGGCAACTGTTTCATTGCCAGCCAGATGAGCGATATCAACACCCTCTATGACTCGTGGCGTCCCCGAAAGACCTAGAACTTTCTCAAGGCCCGCAAGCCCTTTTTTTGGATCAACAAGAAACACCTCGGGTTGGACATGCTCTTCGAGATCACCACGCTCATGAAGCCGTTCAAGGAGTCTGATTTCGTCACGAAGCCTTGCCGCCTTTTCATATTCAAGCCCTCGCGATGCCACTAACATTTCAGCGTGCATCTCTTTCAAGAGCCGTTTTTTTCCACCCTCCAAAAATGTCTTCAGTCGGTTGATATCTTTTCGATAATCCGCCTTTGTGATCCGTAGATTACATGGTGCCGTACATTGATCGATCGATGCTAGCAGGCACGGGCGAAACCACCGCCACTGTGGATCATCTGCATCGATATCGAGCGAGCACGTACGGAACTTGAAAATCCTCTGAAGCACAACGATCGCTCCACGAAGACTCCCTGCACTTGGAAATGGACCGTAGAGCTTCACGCCTTTGGAGGCGGGGGATCGCGTGAATTCGATCCGAGGGAAATCTTCGTGCGTGGTAATCTGTAGATAAGGAAACGTCTTATCGTCTTTGAGCAGCGAATTAAATCGTGGCTGCACATCTTTGATCAGCCGACTCTCAAGAAGAAGTGCATCCACTTCACTATCTGCCTCCAGATAGTCAATGTCTCGTATTTCACGAACAAGATCGGCCGTACGTCGATCAACTTCTGCCGCCTTGAGAAAGTAACTCCCCGCCCGGCTCCGTAAATTATTCGCCTTTCCAACATAGATTACTCGACCGGCACTGTCCTTCATCAAATAGACACCCGCCGACTGTGGAAAGTCTCGAACCTTCTTCGCCGCTGCAGCGAAGTTGGGAGTCGTGGACAATCCATCGGTATCTGCTGGAGATGTTTCGGAATGTAGATCAGAGGAATCGCTCATCCATGCATTCTATGAGGAAAATACCTTTTGCCATCCACCTTAGATGATGATTGGGCTCAAAATGCCTTCCCTTTCGACCTCATGGCAAGTGCATCTCTATTCTTACACTCCCACTCGACTCCGTAAATCTTCTTCCAGAAGATTTAGCCGGCGTTCCAACACAGCCTTTACAGCCGGCAGTTCTTCTGGGGACGTCGGTTGAGATGCTGCGAAAAGATAAAACTTGATTTTTGGCTCAGTGCCAGAAGGTCTGGCCGCGACTGCATTGCCGAGTGGAGGAAATAGAAGCTCTGAATCTTTTTTCCCTGTACTTTCAGCATCAATAAGATCAAAGATAACGAGGTTCCCCTGCTCGCCCTCAAATGACAACTCCCCTTGATCAGAATCATGGACTTTCAGTTGACCGTAGTCTCTTGTTCGTCTCACGGTCAGGCCTCCCAATTCTATTGGCGGATTGGCACGCAAGCCCGTCATGATCTCCTGCATTCGATCCATCCCTGCTGCTCCCGGCAATTTGATCGCCACCTGTCGTTCAAGATGACACCCATGTGTGCAGAAAAGATCATCAAGTTTTTGATGCAATGTCCTGCCTTGTGCTTTGAGCTCTGCTGCTAGCTCAGCAAGAAGTAACGCTGCAACAC
>Ga0315322_10001351_pt1 | contig 18981 bp, 14 predicted proteins | sample M110021515metaG_FD_203461 | JGI IMG/M metagenome (GOLD analysis project Ga0315322, IMG submission 203461) | Ammonia-oxidizing marine archaeal communities from Monterey Bay, California, United States - M1 100m 21515 | ecosystem: Environmental > Aquatic > Marine > Intertidal zone | place: USA...
CGGAGTTGGTGTCGGAGTTGGTGTCGGAGTTGGTGTCGGAGTTGGTGTCGGAGTTGGTGTCGGAGTTGGTGTCGGAGTTGGTGTCGGAGTTGGTGTCGGAGTTGTAGGCATTAATTGACTTACAGAGATCAGGACAAACCCGAGAAAAAATAACATATTAGAAGGTTTCCGCATGGGACAAAAAATGAAGTCCGTGAAAGTCATTTTTCTCCCTTTGAGTCCTAATTTTTTATGGGTTCCCCTGGGTGCATCTTCGAAAGAGACATTGTAACGAGCACTTAACCACGTTAAAACGGATATAAATATCAAGGATAAACCACCAATTGTTAAAATAGTACTTGTTTTCATTTATTATAAAGAATAGTTTATTTGAAACGTTAGACTTTTCAGTATAACGTTTAGTTATAGTTTACTCCTATACCTCACCAAGTCTTTTTTTTTAATCCCCAACACAAATAACTGTTTTTCTGACAATCCTCTGATGAATTTTTCTAACCATCCATAATACAGTTTTTGCGTGAAAGAATTCCAATTAGATATCGGCGCGTCTTCTAATGCCCACAGAAAGTTATGCGCGTATCTTATCTTGTTTTTATTAACAGGAGTACCTCTGTGCCAAAGATCTAAGCGATAAACTAACAGATCTCCTGGCTTAAACCATGGCCGAACTTCGGTTTCATAACATTTCTTTCTTAACTCCCAACCTTCTGGATCGTATAGTCTCATTAATTCCTCAGCATCTTCCCGATTATTTGCGAATGGGATGTTTCCTTGACCAGGCATCATTGCTTGCGAATTTTTGTACAAATCAGGACGATAGGGTACAACAGAAGTACCACCACCTGTCTTAGTAGTATCACTATAATATAAGATCATAGCTACTGCATTTGGCTTATGCCATGGGGGAGGATAACCCCACATATTGTTTCCATAATCCATATGCATTCGTTGATCTTCGTTATCTCCTCTATCCCCATATTTAGCCCATGCGACGGATTGACGTAATTTTACACGACCTTGAAGCAAATTGGATGCTACATCAATTAACTTTTCATTCACTGAGATATGATTAAATGCTTCGTAATTACAAGGAAAGGTGGTCTTTCCATCATTACCAAAATCATGTATTTTCTCATCTCGTCTACTCGGTGGGTAGATGTTGCTCATCGCGTGGATTTGCGGAGCTACGTTTAAGAAATTTCTAATAATCATGTATCCTTGTTCTCGCCACATTTATTACTTACGACCTTTCTTTTTTTTCTTAGCCAAATAAATTATCCCGACTGCAATTCCTAATACGAGTACTATACCCCCGACCGAGATTCCAACTACAGCGGGAGTAGACAATCCCTGAGAATCGGTTGATAGTCCTGGAGATGGTGAGTGGCTAGGTTTTGTGTGATGTGATTTTTTCCGAGCGCATTTAGATTTAACACAATTTCTTGAAAAACAATCATTATCATTAGCACAATTACTTCCAAATTCACCGGAGGGTCCGGGTGCTGGTCCTGGTCCGGGTGCTGGTGCTGGTCCTGGTGCTGGTCCTGGTCCTGGTGCTGGTCCTGGTGCTGGATCTGGATCTTCACAGTATTTCTTACACTGCGCACCAGCACCAGCACCGCCTGACCAACACTTATTATTATTTTGGCTACATGATTTAAATTTTGTGCCATCACTACCGGTGCAACCATCCCCGACGTTCCCTATCTTTTCACATAACGTGTCGATGCCCGGTCTGCATATATAACAGTTTCCCTTGTCCGGCGCTGGCGTTGAATGCGGCGTTGGTCCCGGTGCTGGTCCCGGTGCTGGTCCCGGTGCTGGTGACTCGCATTTTTTACGCTTACATATCAAGTTGCCATCGCATTTTTTTTTACCCTTTTTACATTTACCTCCTAACTGACCCGGACGTGGCCCCGATGGTGGCGATGGTGGCGATGGTATTGGCGCCGGACTTGCTATGATCCCGTTAGCTACTAATGCATTATAACATGGGTAAACCTTACCGGACTTGCAGATCCCATACTCAATGCATTGCTTGGGCGCTTGTGGCCAACTGTTGCCGGCACCCGCCATATCGCCCACAGCTATACCACAAGCAGCATAATTCCCACCTGTGAAATAAGGATTATAATCTTTTTGTTTTATTTCAACGGCGCAGCTGCCGGGATAAAAGATCTTTCCGCCTTCTTCATTGGGGTTGCAGCCTCGGCCTCCAGGATTGCCGTTAACATCCTTGCCACTAAACTTGCATCTCCAGCTGTCCTGTTCCGTTTTTGGTTGTGATGCACTTATTAGACGACCATAGTTCAGCGCTGTGATTGTTGGTGTGTTTCCATTGTACCAAAGACAACCCCCGGGGGTTGCACATTTAGCGTAAGCATTGCATACCGCTATCGCAGTCTGATTCCCGCTCGGTTGCGGTGGTGGTCCAGATCCTCCTGGACACTTACCACCACTGGCGCTAATACAGGCACGGTAGTCTGGACCTGTACAATCACTATCAGTGTTGCACTGTCTTTCATTGGAACTCCCTTGTGCTAGGTCATAACAGAGACAATCCGACGATGAATTATCATCTCTCATAACATATTTAGAATTAAGATTTCTAGTTGTTTTCATTTTATTATAATAAATGAAAAGTTCTAGAAAAAGATGCCCAACTGGGTGTGTCAAGAAAAGACAGTCTTCTAAGAAAACAACTAAAAAGTCTTCCAGGAAAAGAAAAAAGTCATCTCGGAAAAAAAGACCGCGAGTATACAAAATGACACAAGTGGAATTAACCAATCTAAAAAAGGGGCAGCGCCGTCTCACTAAAATCTTTAAATTCTTCGATAAGGTTTGTCGAGAGAATGGGATTAAGTATTGGTTGAACGGTGGGACGTTGATTGGAGCTGTTAGACATAAAGGTTGGATTCCACACGACGCGGATATCGATGTATCCATGACGAATCGTGATTTCAAAAAACTACAAAAAGTTATGTATAAAACTAAACTCCCGAACGGGATGTGGTTTCAAGACGAAAAAACAGATCCCTATTACGAGGAGGCCCGAAATCCAGATATATGGGCTAAATTGAGAGATCTAAACTTAGCTTACGTAGACGAGAAGGATCATAGTATTCACAACGGTATACAATTAGATATCTTTGTGTTTACTAAAAAGGGGAAAAAGTTAATTGTCGAACATGAATATCAAGCTCCCGATATTTTTAATTACAAGTATAGTGATATATTTCCACTAAAGGAAATAAAATTTCAAGGATTTCCCGTGTATGTTCAGAAAAATTATAAATCTTTTTTGAAAAAGATATATGGCGCTGAGGTACCACCAGAGTTACCATTAAAAAAATGCTATCCACACGAAGGCCGGATTGGGAAGACCCAGAAATGGCAGAAAGAGAAGTATGATTGGTTGTACAGTAAACGACACAGATTCTCGATGAACGGTGGTAGCTATGCCGCCCCAATGTTTTTCACTCCTACTTTTGGGGGAGAACCATCTACTTTTGGTGGAGCACCATCTACTTTTGGTGGAGCACCACCTACTTTCACTTCACCATCTACTTTTGGTGGAGCACCACCTACTTTCACTTCACCACCTACTTTCACTTCACCACCTACTTTTGATGGTTTTGGTGAAGAATCGAGTCAAAAAGAACTTGAAAATAAGAAAAAAGTAAATATCTTAAGAAAAATATTACGCATAGCAGTAAGAGAAGTAAATAAAAACAAACGACGATCATTCAAAAAATTCAGGTTAAAATTTTTAAAAGACCTTCCACCGGATTCCGTTCTAGGAACTTCTGATTGTTTTGGGTATAAACCAGATCCGTCGCGTAAAATGTTAATTGGAACCATCATAATTAAAGATACATCGAACGGTAAAATCGCTAGTTTACTTATTTTAAGTTATGATATTGATTATGATTTGATAGATTTTTCTTTCATGTGTACAGCTACACGTTACAGAAGACTAAAACTGTCTACTTTAACTACGATTCCTCCTATGATCGTGGCATTAGCTAATCCAGATTTAGTAAATGGTGTAGTTGCGTCTACTATAACGAGAATGAACGAAGAAACAATTCAACGAGAACAGGGTCAATTCATAGCACCTTCTAAAAGGTTATTCATCAATAAATTGAACTTTTCTTATTTACAATTAGATGGTCTTCTAGCACCTAATATGGTATTAAAAGATCCAAATAGGTTAATAGCAAAATGTAGTTGCCCAGAATTTCTCAGAAAGAATAGAGCAAATTACCGACATTTTTTGGGTAAATACAAAAGTGAAGGTAAGAATTTTACCATTGATATAATATACAGAAACTACAATGTGTTCTTGTTTACCAGTGGTTCTGAGCCATTGGAAATATCAGATTTACCTCTGTTTCAACGAACTTTAGCCGCATACATAGCCTAATTTTACACAATATGTATAAAATTAAAATTTATCTTTGTGATACGATAGAAATATCATACTAATACCAAAAGTAGTACCCTGTAAAATATACACTGGTAAGTCCAAATCAATGACCAACATACACAGTATTGACATCTGAAATATTGCCCATAGAATGTATGGAAACAGGTATAAGCTCAAAACTTTAGCAGTAATAGGGATTAAGATAACATTACCGGTCGTCACTATGAATGAAGTAAAAAATAACTGATTGTATTTGCGTTGATGAATACCTGAATGTGCCCACGTAAGTAAAATTATTAACACGATGACATTACATGATAATAACAAAAACCAAGCCGCTAGTTCATAATTTTCTTTGAAATCAGCTACGTCATCTACATCGTCTGAAAGAAAATCAGAAAAATTATCAATGTTATCATCTACTTCATAATTAAACGGTGCTAAACATTGTTGGCATCTGTTTCTATTAGAATGCTCGGCATGATGTCGAAGTCTCCATTCATCTAAACAAGTTTTATGTACGTATTGTAAAGACCCACGACAATTACAAGGACTGACGAAATCAAAGGGATAATCTTCAAGACAAATCCGACAGGTGTGTCGTTGAACATTTTCACCTCTCATTTCTATTTCAGTCGTCGTAATTTCTTCTAAAAATTCTCCCTCTTCGTCAGAGGTGATTATTTTAGAACTGTCTGAATCGCTAGACTCGCTCTCTCCTGACATTTATTTATGAAAACTAGCTCTTTAGGTTATACCAAAAGAGCTATTTGTTAAAATTTAACAGTTCTGGTAAATACATTTATCCACAACAATATTAATATCACTAAAAAGATTAGTAATATAATATTAATTGCGACGATTCCAGGAGGCATTTTAACGTCACACGGAGCACATTCATTTGGTGTATTTTTGTATTTTTTACCAGTTTTAACACAATTATTGAAATTTATACTCGACGGACATAAGCAATTCTTTTCGCCGGAAAAATCTTGCTCCGTCATTTCAAATATGCAGTTTGTTATCCCAGCAAACCAGAAAGGGTTACTTAAAATGTATCCCCGAAGAAATGTCACAGCAAATATGATATACATTAATACATATCCAACGGTCGAGATTATAGCAATTGTTAATTCTTTACGCATTTGTTAAAATGAATATATTACGAATAAATGAAATAACAAATGAACGGTTGGATTTATCTACTACAAGAGCGAGCACATTTGAATACGAATATTTACAAAATGGGAAGAACTGGCAACATCTCTGAACGCCTCAAATCGCGAGATTACCGGTTCTGCAAAATCATATCTATTTGTTACTGTCCCGGTGTGATTGACATCGACAACCATACTCCGTCTTACAAACACGCAGAGGACGTAATTAAGAAAGAATTTAAATCACAATTTGGAAATCCAGTAGAGGGTTCTGAAACTTTTTGTGGAAATGTGAATAAGATGATAGAAATTATTGAAACCGAATGTAAAAAGCGTCGGGATTTATGGAATAAGTATAGAGATTTTTTTGATAAGTTTTTTAATCCGGCGGTACAGTTGCAGAGTCCACCACCTGGAAACCCACCACCAGTAGCACAAACCTCTAATAAAATTGCAGACAATAATACGACTAGCACTACAGACCCGTGGGATATCATTCACCCGGATGAAAGAGAATCTTCTTTTATCAAAAACATGTCAACTAATTGGACGCAATATGGATTTGATCGCGCCAATACTAGGATAAATAAACAGCTTGAGACCTATCTTCGAAAACATCACGGGTTTACATGTGACGCTCATTGTTCTGACTTCATGGAGATTGTTGATAGAATGCAATTCAGAACTCGCAATTTTCCGGTGCAATTGGCTAAATATCACTTGTCGAATTTGGGAAAGCTACCAGATTGGGTCGTAGCGCCCGGGCAAAGCGGTAGTTCATCTCCTACATCTCGTAACAAAAAAAGATGTAATTTGGAATCTCTTGGCATTACACCAGATACAATTCTGACATTCAAAAAAGACGCAAATATTACATGTCGAGTCTTGGAGGGCAATAAGATTGAATTTAGAGGAGAAGAGATGTCATTGTCTAAGGCAGCACTTACTATTGTCAATGAAATGGGGTATGCATGGACTACCATAGCTGGTCCTCAATTCTGGATGTATAATTCTAAGACTTTGAATGAACTCTCGAATAATTAAATAAATTTGTAAATCCACTAATAAAATGAAAACAACTAGAAATCTTAATTCTAAATATGTTGTGAGAGACAGTCCTACTTACACTCTCTCCCCTCCTGTTTGTACAAACGGGGGTGTACAAACAGGACCGTGTACGGGGGTAATTGGTGGGGATCAAGGTAATGGTCCACCAGGTAAGTATGGAGCAACCGATGATATAATGGCGCGGTTAAGACAGACAGATACTGCCAGTGGAACCACATGTTCCGCTGGTAATAATTTAGGATGGTACACTAAGAGTGGTGGCTGCGGAGGAACGGAACCAACAAATAATTCAAAAAAAATGCGCCCGAGACCTTTAACCGTGGGTAATTCAAATAATTCCACCGGTGATTCCGTGATCAAAACCAACGGGGATTGGAAAACATTCCCGTTACAGGCACTCCATAAAGTGTGGGGTGATGGGGGCACTGCCGGATACAATCACGGTGTAAATTGTCGAAATGTAACTATCTCACAGGAGAAAGAAAGTGTTAATTTTACGATTCCCGAGAAAACAACACAACCCGTAATCCAAAATGTGGTTGCGATGGAAACGCATGGTGATTTATATACAGGTAATGTCCCCGGGTTAACTTCTAAAAAATCACACGATGTTAATTGTCCAGTTGTTAAAGAAGATATACAATTAAAGCGTAGAGTGGGTGGGGTTGCGTGTACTAGGGACCAGTTTGGAGGAGGAGTATACAATGTACTGTGCTATGTCCCTAAAACATCAGATACGCGGACAATTACAGATAAAAACGGGAAATCATATAATATGAATGGTCGTGGTTATACATTCGCCGCATGGACATTTCATTACGAAGAAATATATTACGGGAAACAGGGGAGTATTAACACCCCATTAAATAGTCAAGCCCGCGGGGACTTATCCGGCGCCAAAGGCGCACCCACTGGTTTCCCTTGCTATAATGTATGTGATGGGGGAACATCAAACAACGATAAATGTACTACAAAATGTAGTGGTAGCGAGAAAGACCTCTATTCCACAATTAATCATGAAATAGATATAGAAATACCTTGTAATTCACCCCAATTTGATTGGGGTACCGAAATGACATGGGATACTATGAACTGTAATACATGGGTCAATGATATTGATAATTACGATGAGGACACGGGTGCTTACTACACCCAGGTAGCCGCGAAAAATAAGAAAGTGGATTTTATATCGACTGAACCCGAATCGAGTACTAAAAAAGATTACCATTGGTATACTATCGATTGGTTTGTTAACAATGATAAGCCTACGCAAAATTATGTAAAATTTTATTTTGACGATCCATTTGATCCACATGGAAACACAAAAGATCCAAATGGAAATCCGCTACCAAAAGTACCTAGTGGTAAGAATATTACGGATGGGCTTTCGTATGGTTTAGTACATAGTACTCAGAGATTTGTTCCTACACGCGCGGGACGTTTTAATGTTGGACCATGGATGTCCTGGTGGGGATACAACGCCACTGGTGGTGGGACTCCAATGTTTAAGACCGCGATAGTTAGAATGGCTCAGTTAAGTATTAGCCCATATAAAAATTCTGGTTTTAGTTTTCCACAGAATTATGATCAGATTACTCCTACGGAGACAACTGAATGTGATTTTCACGATTTATATTCAATTGGTCCAGGACCATCACCGGGACCAACACCACATCCAACACCGCATTCAACGCCGCATTCAACGCCGCATTCAACGCCGCATTCAACGCCGCATTCAACGCCGCATTCAACACCGCATTCAACACCGCATTCAACACCGCATTCAACACCGCATTCAACACCGCATTCAACACCAGGACCATCACCAGGACCAGGACAACAACAAAATTTACTATGGTTATGGATATTATTAGTAGTATTAGCAGTTCTTGGTATGGGAATATTTATATTTGTGTATTCCAAAAAGAGAAAGAAGAAAAGGTGAGGAAAGTTTAACTGAAGAAGGATTATTAAAACAATAAATGAATTATTTAAAGACATCTTTAGATAATTGACAATGAAGCAGAACCCGACATTAACCAGAGTCATTAAAAGAATAGCTAGCAAAAAAGGCGTGTCCTTTGAAAAAATCCGACAAGCCATGCAAAAATCTCAAATCCACGCAGAGTTTGCACCACCAGAAATGGTTGCAGATGGATTATATATGATACAATCTACAAATATACGTAAATTTTCTTATGTAGCAGCGTTTGATATGGACCACACACTTAGTTACTCAGAGAGACACTTGTATCCGTGTTTACCAGAAGACGTCAAAATCCTTCCAAACAGGCGAGAAAAACTAAAAGAATTATTGAATATGGGATACAGATTAGTCCTGTTTACTAATCAATACGCGAGAAGTGAATCGCAAGTCACAAAAAAATTAGCACGTGTCCAAACATTCTTAACCTCTTTGAATTTACCGATGACAGCATTTGTCGCCACCAGTAAAAATGAGTATCGAAAACCCGAAATAGGAGCTTGGAACTATTTTAAAAGCAATAACAATGTAACACGAGCATTCTTTTGCGGCGACGCTTTGGGTAGACATGGTGATTGGAATAACTCAGACGCAGAATTTGCTAAAAACGCGGGAATAGAAATACAAGAACCCGAAAAGTTATTCCCACCAGTTGAGATACAAATATCCACACACAAACCGCAGATGGTTGTATTCATCGGAATGCCTGGTTGTGGAAAAAGCACATTTTATCGCAACTATTTCGCCGATTTCATACATGTGAGTCGAGACGTTCTTGGTACCAAGTATAAGGTCATGAAAAAACTAAAACACTGTTGCGAAAACAACTTGAATGTAGTGGTAGACAACACCAATCCAAGTCAAAAGGGTAGAGAGGAATTTTATAATTTGGCCAAGGGTTATGAAATATCAGTCATTTATTTTGTTAATAACGGTCGTGGTCATAACTCCACACGGGATACTCCCGTAAAAGATATAGCATATCACATGTATTTTAAACGGTTAGAGCCACCCGATGCAGAAAACACACCTGGGAAAATCTGGCGTGTCGATGGTATGACAGCCTCTCTGAATAAATGAATACAGAGTTTGAAAAAAGGGTTAATAAAATATTTACAATCATAAAAAATGAATAATTTTAGATCGATTCCAAATAATTCTTATATCACCGGTAATCAAATTCAGATAGATGCAGTTACCACCAGTTTAACTGTTGCGTGTGACCCACATTTATTGGTACCCGAACTATCCAATGGAAAACCGAATCCCGTCTTTGATAAGAAGAAGGATGGGAAGTCTGCTATTGCTGTAGACGTTTGTTGTTTAGAAACACCGTGTAGTGGTCAGTCCGGTGGAGGTGGTGGCGGTGCCGGAGTGCAAAGTGTCACTTCTGGAAATACGGATACCATAACGATAGGTGGTTCGGCTAGCAATCCTACTGTAGCAGCAAATACAGATATCGTTACCAACACGAGTAATCATTTAGCTACCGGTGCTCAAATTGCTAATTATGTTAATTCGATTCTTGCGGGTGGTCCGTTAATCTATCAAGGATCATATGACGCAGCCACTAACTCCCCGGACTTAACAGGTCCAGGGGTAGACATAACCACGGGTTGGACCTACACTGTTACAGTGGCTGGTAATTTCTATACTGAAACAGTTGAACCAGGCGATTTACTCATCGCACAGGAGGATATAACAGCTGGGGGTGGAGCTTTAACTAAATGGACAACTGTACAAAATAATGTAGGAGTGGCAACATCCACAACTCTTGGAATTGCATCCGTTCCCGGGGGTGGTGGATTATCAGTAACAGCGGGTGCTATCAGTTTGCCTAATTCTTTAACAACACCAGCTGGTAATTATACTAGTCCCGATATCGTTGTTGATGCTAAAGGGCGAGTGACAGCGGCAACTTCTGTGAATGTAATAAAAAATTTTAGTTTAGCTGGCAATGGTGGAATCCCGCAAACTATTACTGATGGTAATACTGTAAGTATTTTAGGCGGTACCGGTTTAACTTCGGCGGCGAGTAATACCGATACAGTGACCTTGAATCTTGATAATACAACTGTCACGGCTGGAAATTATTATAATACCGATTTAAGAGTGGATGCTCAGGGTAGATTAACAACTGCTTCTAATGGCGGATTAAAAGGTTATGAATTATGGTACCCAGAAGGTGACCTAGGCCCTAGTGCTGGTGCTGTTATCACCAATTGGGTTCGTCTAGGTAAACCCCAGGGTTGCAGTGCTAATGTGCTATTTGGTACTACTGGTATAACAATGAAGGCTGGTATATTTACATTCCCACCATCCCCGGTGGCGGGACTTTCACAAGTTTGGAAAGTTACACTTAAATGCTATTACAGAACAGATGTTACAGGTAGTGTAATAGGACCGCGAACCATAAATATACAAAGTGATTCAGGTGGTGGTTTTGCGATTAATCAGCTTATGACCTTTGAGCACACCATCGGCCCCGGTGCTATAGGCACGGCCATTTACGGAACTGTAACATCATCTGTTATACTTAAAATTGGAGACACGTGTGCGGTTCGATCTTCATATGCGATGCCTGGGGGTGTTGATCTTATATTCGGCGTCGATTCGTACCGTACTAATATCCAATTCGAACTACTGTATTTGGAATAATTAGGTTGTAGTATAGATTTTATCACACGTTGTGATAAAATTAAATCTTTGTAATCATAAAAATGAACACAATACCAACTAGTTCTATTATTAGCGGTAATCAAATCCAAACGGATTCTATCACCACCAATTTAACCGTTGCGTGCGACCCACATTTATTGGTACCTACGTTATCAAACGGAGTACCAAATCCTGTCTTTGATAAGAAAAAGGATGGGAAGTCTGCTATTGCTGTAGACATTTGCTGTTTAGAAACACCGTGTGACGGTCAATCCGGTGGTGGAGGTGGCGGAGGAGCTGTGAACAGTGTTACTTCTGCGAATTTAGACACCATAACAATAGCCGGAACACCCAGTGATCCTACCGTTGCTGCTAACACTGCATCAGTTGTTGTGGGTGGTCCAAATCTAGCTACTGGAGATCAAATTGCTGCTTATGTTAGCAGTGTGGTAACGAGTCCTTATCAATTTGTTGGTGCTTATAATCCAACCACTAACACACCAAATCTTACCGTATCAGCTTACACTAATATTACTACAGGAGATGCGTGGGTAGTTACACAATCAGTGACAGCTGCAGCATCCCTATTTTTCGGTCAGGCTTTGAGCGTATTGGATTTAATCATAGCAAATACAAATATAGCACTTGGTGCTGCGACTCTATTGTCCGACTTCACTATTATCGAACGTAACATCGATCTAGCTACAGATACAATTCCAGGATTAGCTTCTTTTCCCACAACCGGGGGTCTAGTCGTTGATGGTGCTGGTGCTGTTAGCTTAGACATCCAGGGAGGAGTAGCAGCTGGTCAATTTACTAATCCCACCGTTACTGTTGATGATAAAGGTATCATCGTTGCTATTCAAACGGGTACCGCGGTCTCCAGTATTGTTGGGGATCCTAATACAATATTAATAGGAGGCACTGCTACTATTCCAAGTATTTCTGCGATTACCGCAGCAGTCACGCAAAATAGTCAAAATCTAGTCACGGGAGATGATGTTTATGATTACGTTAATACTATTTCTACCGGCGTCCTTTCCGTCGCTACCGGCGACGCAGACACTATAACAATAGGCGGAACACCTACAGCTCCTACTGTAGCTGCTAATACCGCGGCACCTACAGCTGCTGGTACGAATCTAGCCACCGGTGGTGAGATAGTAACATATGTCAATACTGCTATTGGCAGTAGTGTACCCACACCCGCCCCTCCCTCAATAGCAATTAACGGGCCTATGGTGGCCGGCAGCGCACCCACATTTATGAGAAGTGACGCCGTACCGGCCCTGGAAATAACAGGTGTAACAGCTGGCCCATACACCAACGCAGACATCACAGTAGATACCTTCGGACGTATCACGGCTGCCGCCAACGGTAGTGGTGGTGGCACTCCTGTGAATTTTAGTTTCGGCTTTGCCGCGAACGGGAACGTAGGCCAAAATAACATCCCGTCATCGGGTGGGGCAGAGTATGTAATGTTTCCGGGTATGCTTGCGTTCCCGCCAAATGTCGGGAACCCCGGGTCGACCGTTCGCCTCGTTGACATGACCTACCCTGTTAGTCAATCGAACTCTGGCATGGGGGCGTGTGGCAGCCTTGCTGTTTGTTATGAGTCAGTAACAATAACTCGGGTAGTTGTTCAACTCACTGCTGGAGCCCCGGCGGGCCAGACAGCGTTTTTGACGCCCACTGGTCAATGGGGTGGTCGAACCTTCGACGTAAAAATTTTTGCAATGAATGATTACAACACTGTTAATGCTCAGCCGGGCGGTCTGGGGTATATATTATGGGACGGAACTACTGGCACCGCTGCCCCATCTAGTACCGTGTCGTTCACCGTAGGCAATTCTGGCACAATTTGTCAACCATTACCCACATCGGTGGAAGTGGGTTGCCAAACCAATTGGACTACCGACCCAGCATATACTGGTCCTAGAAATTTAGGAGTAGTAATTGGAAATTTTGGTTATCCTGGGCAACCTGTAGGAACTAATTTGACGACCAATTGGAGTATCAGTGTAACTCTTAAAGGAGTTGTAAACATACCCTAATTCATTTATTCATTTTATCACAAAATTGTGATAAAATCGATCAACACGTGTAAAAGAAGTTAAATAAAATATTTGCAATCATAAAAATGTCATTTTCACTAAGTAATATTTCAGGAAGTCAAATCCAAAAAGATAGCTTCATAAATAATCTGACAGTTGCATGTGATCCCGGGCTTTTGGCCCCTAAAAATCTTAACGGGTTACCTAATCCATTGAACTTGGAAAAAAGAGACGGTAAATCGGCTATTGCTGTAGATATTTGCTGTCTAGATCTCGCGTGCCTCAACGTCACCGAAAAATTAACAGTTAACGATGCAACATTTAACACACTTTTTGCTTCTTTTTTGACGGCTGATAATGCCAACATCGATACCCTAGAAGGTCGAGTGGTAAATCTGAAAGCTTCTAATGCGGTTGGTGCTCCCGGTGGAGCCGCAAAACTCACAATCGGGGATACCGCGGCCGGAGACGCCATGGGAGGCGATACAGCTATCGAAATCGTAGGGACCAATCAAAATATAGATGCTATTAATTTAGCCACGGGTGGAAACATTACTATGGAACAACAAGGTCCTGGAAGTCTTGATCCCTTGGCGACGCTCGCCAGCGGGGGCGCGACCGATGGTAGTGTACCTAATCTAGCTCTGTATATCGCAGGGGGTGCTAATATAGGTACAAATAATGTGGTGAATGCAATATATGCACTCGCCCCAACCGTGGGTGCTAATCCTTCCTCTGGGGGTCGAGTTTGGGTATCAACGAGTGCTACTGGAGAAATTGTAAACATGACCGCCGAGAGTGCTGGAATTGGATATCTAGTAGGGCAGCAATACGAAATAGCATCAGGGACGGTACCGATCAATGTTGGTAGCGGGACCGCCGCACCTACAATAGGAGCAACCGCCGTCACATTTTTACTCCCAGGAGCTTCGACTAATGGTCCAGGGGGAGGTGTTCTCACGGTTTATCAAGTAAATGCACAATTCATATCAGGAACTGTTCAAGGTCAAGTTCCTTCATTCGCACCAACCTTAGCTCAAATAAATTCTGCTACATCAACTACAACATTTCCACCCGGTGGTAATCCCTTGTATGTAAATTATTTAGAAATTTCAAGCGGAAACCCTGGTACTCCGGGCGCAATAGTGGCACAAGGTAATACCACAGGCACTCCCGACGCCGGTGGTAACATCATTAATATCTTAAATCCTGTTTTTATCGAATCTCAGACAAATCAGGGTTTACTTGTTGCTGGTGGTATTCAAGCGGGCTCAGCCCCCGCATTCGGTGGTGCATATGGTTTCCAGGTATCCAATCAAGGTGCTATAAGTGCCCCAAGCGCGACTATTACTGGCGTCGTACAGACAGAGACTTTGAATGTAAATGGGAATACCACATTGGGGGATGGTGTTGGTGTAGATACTTTGACGGTTAACGCTGTTTCAACATTTAATGATGAAGTTACAATAGATAATCAGTTGGCTGTAACTAGTTTGTCCGAGTTGTCCAACGTGGAGATAACTGGATCCTTGCAACAAAGTGGGGGTATTGTGACTCTCTTTGGACCTAATGTTACCGTCAATACTAGTTTGACGGTAAATGGTGGTCTCCTAACAGCTAATGCTGGCTTGACGGTAAATGGTGGTCTCCTCCAGGCTAATAATGGTTTGACAGTAGTTGGTACGTCTACATTGGCCACTACTAACATCGCTACTTTGACAGTAGCTGGTACATCAGCTTTAATTGGCCAGGTTACTGTTACCAATAATCTCGTTCTTTTACCCACTAGTACATTGGAGATACAAAATAACAACTTTAACGCTTTCGGAGTAGCTGGTAACGCAGTTCAAGTTTCTGGTGGTGTTGGAATTGGTGCGACTCTATGGGTGACTCAGGGAATTAGATCCAATGGTAATATTAACACTACGGGAAATATTACCGCCTCGCTTAACATCAAAGGCTCCTTTGTTGAAAGTACGGGGAATTTACAAGTAGGTGGTATTAGTACATTAACCGGCGATGTTATTGTTAATTCCCTTACCAATTCATCATCACCAGCTACTGGTGCTTTAACAGTAGATGGTGGTGTAGGAATTGGTGGGAATTTATTTACTAATGCTGCCGTAAACATTGGTGCTGGGTTGATTGTAGCAGATAATATTACATCATCTGGTTTAACATCAAGTGGTATCGTAGGAATTACGGATACCACTGGTTCAATATCAACAGCAACTGGTGCTTTAACAGTAGCTGGTGGTGTGGGAATTGCTGAGAATTTATGGCTGGGAGGTGATCTAGACGTCGGTGGTGCAGTAAGTTTTGCAAACTTGACTCTCACAGGTAATCTAGTTGTACAAGGAACGACAAATTTACAACAACAAATGAATGGAACCGTTGGTATTTTTTCAGGTGCCCTTACTTCGGCACAGTTAACTGTTGCTCCTAGTGTTCCAGGTACATTTGTGGTTGGTAATACCGGTGTTGTAGTCATCAATAATACTAATAATAGTAACCAAACCGCTCTTTCTGGAGCATTGGCGTGCCAGGGTGGTGCATCCATTTCTCAAGATTTATTCGTGGGAGGTAGTATTACTAATGTGGTTGGTCAAAATGTAACAATTCAGAACGACTTGGAACTAATCCAGGGTGGAATTGAGAGCGGACAGCCGGTAATAATCCAGGGGAATGCAGGAACAGGTATTGCCACTACCTTGACTATAGGAACGTTAGGTGGTGTTCCTACAACTGGAATATTCTCAAACGCACCTGTGGTTATTGGATCGTCGAGTGCTGGTAATGGTTTGACTGTGGGCTCTGGCGGGACTCCCCAGGATACTTTAATGAATGGTAATTTAGAGGTGACTGGTGGTATTGGAATCGGAAATGCTCCCGGCGCAGCAGGAACTCTCTCAGTACAGAATCTTTCTACTTTTACTGGTGGAATAGCAACAAATAGTTTAGGTGTTATTGGTGGACCTGGAACAGCAGTATCTATCACCGGTAATGTTGACATCTTATCATCGGGCGAGCTCACAGTTGATTCTATAACTTCTAATGCTGGACAGAATCTGGCTATTTCACCGGTCGCGGGCCAGGATCTGAATATTTCAGCATCGGGTGGTGGTCAAGTGAATATTGCTACGGGTGGTGAAGTATCTCTTGGTGGTAAGGTAAAAGTTGCTTTGACACCATACGATAGTGACACCGCAGCCGGCGTCGCCGGCGTCGTCACCGGTGAGTTATATCAAACAAGCGGCGCTGGTGCTGCCCTTCCATTTAATTTCCCAGGGATTGTAATGGTTAAACAATAATTAAATTCATTCACTTTTTTTTTGATATATTTCATATCAAAAAATATCTTATTCTTCGTATCCCCCCGATGTTATCTAAGTGAATTCGGCGCTGATTAGTGTCATGTCATCTGCCAGATACACACGTGAACCTTTGATAGCCACTCTGTGGGGCTGTCCCCGGTCGTCCGTCTCGTATTTCTTCCCGTTCCACAACATCGTCCAGCCTTGATACCAACGGTCAGCGTAGATTTTACCGATCGTTGGGGCGTCCCATTCGTGTCTCACGGCGTTTTCCACGAAAGTTTTGTGATTGACTATCATGTCGGAAATCCCGTCACTCATTACGACAACTCTGGCGATATTATGGACAGGTACGATGTCAGGTTTGTGCGACATGGCTCCTCGCCACTTTACATGACCCATGCTCCTGGGAATGTTCAATGAAAGCCCCCTGGTCTTGTGTCTGAAGGTACAGGCGGGCACAGATTCAACCAGATTTGTATCATGAACTTTGATAGTGGTGATGGGTTTTTTGCGACCAAATCCGCGATTAAGTTCCGTGAGTACTTCCACGTCACTGTGATGATCGAGTGCTTCTTGGACACACGTGGGATCCAAATTGGAATGCACCCGACCATGAGTAATAGTTCCTAATTCGTCCACCGCAAAGATGGGACTGTCACCAACTGTTACAAGATAACTATACGTTTTATCGTTGAAAATAAAGTTGATATTCATGGAAAGAGTAGACCCGGGATCTCGCCGCAGAATGTTCAAACACGAGATATGTTCGCATACTTGCACTTGAAGAGAATCCACGTAATTCTTGATAAATTGCTGACGATCAAGCTCTCCTTGGAAAGTGGTGTCAGAAAGCTTTGTGAATAATGCTTGTCGTAGAGATTCCAGATCGTCGATGACGAGGATATCCCTATACAGCTCTGTTGGTTCAGGAGAGCTGAGACGGAATGCGAGAATATCACGCGAATACCTCCGGAGAAATTCTGAAGCTTCACTACCCCCGTGGCCGTCAAAGACACCTATCATCTCTACACTGAAATTGTCAGTGACCGGGATTTTATTATCGCCAACACAAATTGTATGACGGTCTTCGCCATTGCAATCTGGCGAGTCAAATACAGTGATTTCTTTACATTCTTTTTTAGTAATTGATGCTACTAATGCTGCCATTCTAATTTTACTTGCTGGTTTACATGTAAAATCAATTTCATCGTTAATCAATCCGTTTTACCGATATGTACTGTTACACTGCGTTCATACGCTTCGAATTTTTTATGAATATAATCTGTTTTTGCAAAATGGATAGGATCAAAAATCATCAAATCGGGATTATTTTCCCAATAAACTAGTACTGTGACATCTTTATCTTGTGATTTGTTAAGAGCGGCTATCGCCACGTCTCTGATTTGGTCTTCAGTGGGTGGGTACGACATTTATATCATGATTTCATTCATTTAAAACATTCATCGCGATTATATAAATGTCAAAACAACAATTCAACATAGAGAATAATGCAAGATGTATTTTAGGACGGGGTTGTGACCCTGTTAGAGCAGCATTTGCAAAAAATAAATTCGAGACCGAGTTCAATAATTTAGGAGTTAATTTAAAATTCTTTGCCGCAACATCCGATAAGGAACTCATGGATCTTCTTAATTCAAATATATCATTTGAACTTTTTTTTATGGCACCCGGGGCTTGTGGTATTAAAAAACGAGAACCCACCCGTAAATTACCAGGAGGAGAGATGACATTCGACGAAACTATTAGCTTAGTAAAGTATTACCTACCAAATATAACTGTAAAATATATTGAAGATGTCGGTGAATTTATGAATATTGTTTCTGAAGAATTGAAGTTAGGCGTGATCAATAAAAATATTGAAAAAACTAGTGAAGATTGGCCCTTCGTCGATTAGGATTAGAATTTAACAAATCTTTGTTAAATTAAAAATGTTACTTTGAGGCTGCTGTTAATCATACTCTCAAATTAGATATTGACTACGAATTCATATGACGCTCACCGCTTAAAGTTTAAAACATGCGAGAGAGCCGACAATTCAAAAGTCTAAAATATCTACCCACACTCAACGACATAGACGTCAAAGCCGTCAGAACTAAAGTTCAGAACGCCATTTCTGAGACGTGAATATTGGTTATCACGATTCTCGCCGTCCATAGGAGAGAACATGTAATTCTTATAGGTCTTCGGATCTACACAAAAATAGCACCAAATATTCCAATTTTCATAATATTTTGCTTTGGTACCGTACTTATACAATTTCATGATATGTTCATGTGTCATAGCGGAGCGACCG
>Ga0315322_10001352_pt1 | contig 18978 bp, 17 predicted proteins | sample M110021515metaG_FD_203461 | JGI IMG/M metagenome (GOLD analysis project Ga0315322, IMG submission 203461) | Ammonia-oxidizing marine archaeal communities from Monterey Bay, California, United States - M1 100m 21515 | ecosystem: Environmental > Aquatic > Marine > Intertidal zone | place: USA...
ATTACTTTATTCTTCGTAAGAAAGACCTTGTGTTTTAACACCTTAATCGCCTCGCGTTTCCTTCGAAAGGGTCGCTTGCCTTTAAAGTGTGAAGTAAAGAACACCGTGTCGCAACACAAGTAGTTGCGAAGGTCCAAAGACTTCAAAGTCTGCCTTGCTTGGCAAACTACAGGAACGCAATCGCCGACACGAAGGTCCGAACCTTTTTTCACCACGACGTTGCCTTTGTGGAGCACAAGGAAGGATTTCGCTCGTGTGGCTGATACTGTACGGCCACTTTGTGTCGTTATTTTAACCAAATTGGTTGTACCGTCGGAATTTTGAGGCGGATGGCGCGTGACCGCTTCTAAAGCCTTCCAGGAGACAGTGCCACTTTCATCCACTGTCAAGGCCTCCGCCATGCCCGCGGGAATTGGTAGGTAACTCGTCTCCTCGTTTACCTGTACGTTGTCTTTATAAATTGCGAGAAGACTGTCTACAAGCTCTCCTACGTTTCCGTTGCGCACACCGTGGTCGTACTGTTTCCAACGTATTATCAGGCGGGTTTCGTAGTCGACTGAGTTGAGCGTTAGTTGGGTAGATGGTTCTCCAATAGATTGCGCCGCCAAGGCACCGACCGATTCTTTAGGAGAGATGCGCGCTTTCCTGAGTTTTGCTACAACGCCTTCTGCCAGCGTTTCGAGGGCTTGCTTGGAAAGTTTGTAGTGTTCGACGATGCGCTTGCTGCTGAGTGTGGATGTCAAAAAGGCTCTTACCAACGGAGGCGCGTGAACATCTGCCCAATATTTATGAATGTTGCGGAGTTCGTACCCCAGAACGACGTCGTTGCGGTGGAGAACGGTGCCGCTGTCTCCGCATTGTCTCGCAAATCGGTCTACGTTGCAAGGAAGGACAAATCGCGTTTCGAATTGGTAGTTGCTGCCACGGGCACTGTCTGCATACTCGAACAAATCCCGAGCACGTCCTATGGCCACCATTTCTTCCCGATTGTCCGGGAATCGGTACATGCGTTCGAAAGCCATTTCCGTTAACCGCAGGCATGGCACGTGTTGCCACTCGACGTACACTGCACTGTAACCATCTTCTCCATATTCAAATTGCAGCACCTTCTCGCGGTCTCGGCATGTGCCATCGTATTCGACCACGACGTCCTCCATACCCTTCACTATGCGACGCTGCAGGTACCCAGTTTGTGCCGTTTTCACAGCGGTGTCCACGAGACCTTCTCGTCCAGCCTGGGTGTGGAAAAAGAACTGCTGCGGGTTGAGTCCTTCAATGTAAGAGCGTGCGATGTAGCCCTTGCTCGCAGGATCTGTACTCCCCTCGGGGAAGTGTGGCAGTGTTCGCTTCGAGTCCCAACCAATGCGCTTGCCTTGGACATTTTGTTGACCGACGCAGCCCATGATTTGAGCCATGTTGATATTGGAACCCTTGGATCCTGCGTTTTTCATTGTGAAAAAGTTATTGCCACTAGAGCAATTTTCGACGGCTAAGCGTCCTATTGTGTCACGTGCGGCATTCAATATAACATTGGCCATTTCTTCATTGCCGTCGGGCAGTGCGTTGTATTTTTTCTGCGTTGCGGCCTTTGTAGCCTTGACCTTTTCGAGGGCCTCTTTGGGAAGAATGCAATCTTTAAATCCCGCAGTGAACGCCACTGTTTTCATGATGGAGCAGACAATCCTCTGCAACCCATCCAAGAACTCCTGAGCTGCAGCGGCGCCGTGGTCAAGAAACAATATGTGCGGCAGGCTGCCGCCTGAGGTTCCCAAGACGCGTTTGTTCCACACACCCTCTATCGAGCGTCCATTTAGGATGTACGTATCACCGATGCGAACCGTCAAATTTTGTGGCAGAAGCACGGACAAAAGATGTGCTCCTGTGTAGTAGGGTGTCCCGCCTTCAGATTCGTTGGCCTTGGGGTCGCTATCACGATGCTCGCGTGCCCGTTTCAGTGCTTCTTCGGGTCGTTCCAGGGCCATGAAGTGCCGCATCGCGTCGTCTTCCGTGAACAGGATGTCTTGTGAAGTGCACAAGTAGGAACCCAAGAGCGTGTCCTGTACGATGCCTATGACGGGCTTGTTGCTGGTCACAGATACGATTTGTTCACGAACCCGACAAAGCGTGGCCAGCTCTGCTGTTGCTTCTGGCGTTTGTGGAACGTGCATGTTCATTTCATCACCGTCAAAGTCGGCGTTGTACGGTGTTGTAACCGACAAATTCAAACGGAATGTGGAATAGGGTAAGATGCGTACACGATGGGCCATCAAAGACATTTTGTGCAGACTGGGCTGTCGATTGAACAGCACCCAATCGCCGTCACGAATGTAGCGATCGACAGCGTCTCCTACTTGCAGAAATGGCACGGCCCCTTCGGCCACGAACCTACCCGCGACACACGCGCCGCGATACACGCGATTTACAACGCCTCTGCGACTCAGAGCGTCGATGTTGAAGTCACAAACGCGGATACGCTTTGTGAGCGTGCGCGCCACGGATCTCGGGACACCCAACTCCTCGATGCCCAGACTAGGATCTCCTCCTACGACTGTGCGTGCCGTGAAGTTGCAGCGCTTCCCCATCAGATTTTTCCGAAAGCGGCCAATTTTACCACCCAGGCGATCCATGATACCCGCAACGGACCCTGCATTTTTCTTGAAGGCGTCGCGTGCGCCTCCATTGCTCATGTACATGCTTATCTGTTCCCGCAGTGCGCATCTGCACTGCCTCACAAAATGACCCATTTGCCGCTCTTTCAATGCTTTCGCCAAGGCGTTGTTCTTTTTGATGATCTCCAGTAGATGTATGGTGAGGTTGTCGTGGCTCCTAATGGTGTTTTGAACTGTCACAATGGACGGTCGCATGCACATGGGGGGAACGGGCAGTGCTTTCAACACAAAGGCGTTGCATGTATCTTGCAATGCGCAAAACGCCTCTGTTCGAAACTCTTTGCCGTTGCACAGAATGCTGCCATTATCGACTGTGAAGGCGGGATAGGCTTCACGGCAGTGGGGGCATATTTTGCTGCTCCACTTTTTTTTACCACAGCAGGTTGCACTGGAGCTCGCAGTGCCCTGCTCCGAGAAACAAATGGAACATATGCGTCCACTCCGTTTCTTTCCACAACTGCAGTGCTCGCGAACTTGCTTCAGAATGTACGCTAGCAATATCGGATTGTACTGTGGTTCCGCTAGTTCCAGATGCCCAAAATGCCCCGTGCACTCTGTCGCGTTCAAACCACATGTTTTGCATTTATGATCACCTAACGCACCCATGTAGAGGTCGAACAAACCATTTTCCACAGCTTGGCCGCACTTGAAGGTGGCAGTTTGGTGCACCAGCGTAACGCTGCGCCGACGCACTTCGACGGCATCCGGTACATAGAATTGCAGAGCCTTCATTACTTTAAGTATTTAGAGTACTAATACGCCACATTTCAGTTTATTTAGAGGACTTCACAAAAACACAAATGAAAAAGAAGAAGAAACGTGCCACACTGCCAAAAATCAGCGAAGAAGAAGCCGCTGCTCCCATGCCTGAGGTGTGCATTCAAAACATTGTGAGCACGTTTAATTTAGGAAGAAAAAATGTAAACCTGGCACAGTTGGCAACAAAATTGGACTTTATTGATTACAACCCAGGAAAATTCGCCGCCGCGACCATACGCATCGCTAAACCACGAACCACGGCACTTGTATTTACAAGCGGAAATGCGGTATGCACGGGTGCAAAAACAGTGCACGAATCCCGTTTTGCGGTGCGAAAGTACATCCATCTGCTGCAGATGAACGACATTCGCGTATCCATGCACCATTTCAAGATTCAAAACATCGTGGCGACAGCCCACGTAGCAGCGCCGCTGCGCCTGCGTGAATTTTCACACGACTATGGTGCCTATACATCGTACGAACCCGAACTCTTTCCAGGGTTGGTCTTCCGAACGATTAACCCCAAAGTCGTTTTTCTTATTTTTCGCAGCGGGAAAATCGTATCGACGGGCGCTAAAAGCATCGAGTGCATTCGCAAGGTCTTCAAGGAGTTCTACCACGGAATATTGAAAAATTATATCGACGACGTGTCTATGGATGGAAACTCTGCCACATACCGCAAAAAATACAAAGAAGGCTTGGAGAGTGCAGAAAATTATTTGTAAAATCCACGTGGAAATCTTATGTAGATATATAACCTGTACCTGTATTTATATAAATGAAGCGTCGCACATCGTCAAAGCGTGTGAGCAAACGGCAACGCACACGCAGTATGTCGGAGCAGACCCGATCCGAACTGCAGCGTGTCATCAAATTTTCCAAGCGCAAGCAGGCCGAGTATGGTAAGCTGTGGGAGCACCTGACGGCACTGGACAATATGGTTGGTATGTGGGAGGCGAAGCGTGCTGTTGTCAAGCAGCTGAAGTTTCTCGTTGTGAACCGTGGTGAAAAAGATGGTCATTTTCTCAACACTGTACTCACTGGCAATCCTGGTACGGGTAAAACCACACTTGCACGGATCCTCTTTCTCATCTGGCAGGCCACCAACTCGCTGGGAGGACGGGTAGGTGAGCAGAGGTTCACGGTGGCGAGAAGGAACTCCTTTGTCGCCCGCTACTTGGGACAAACGGCGGACAAGACCCGCAAGTTTCTTCAGAAGGCACGCGGCGTCGTCTTCATCGATGAGGCCTACAGTTTGTGCTACTCCGACAGCGACGAGTATGGCAAGATTGCCCTGGACTGCATCAATGAGTACATGTCCAGCAATCCGGAGTGTATCATCATTATCGCGGGGTATGAAAAGGAGCTGGAAAGTCACTTCTTCTCAGTGAACCCTGGCCTGCGGCGGCGGTTTCAGTGGAAGTTCATGGTGTCCGACTATGAACTCCCCGAGCTGGCCGAAATATTTATAAAACAAATTGATACTTTTGGTTGGAGGACAAAGATTACGAACAAAGAGTTGGTAACTATGTTCAAAGAAACAAATTGTACATTCAAAGACAACGGAGGCTCAACGCACAATCTGTTGTTCCACTGCAAGATGGCGCATGCCATGCGCGTTTTTCCACGACGCTCTAGCAAGACGCTCACTGTAGTGGATATACGCGAGGGTATAAAAACATTTTCCGAAGGGGCCATTAATAATAACACGACGCGGGATATGTCGGGAATGTACACTTAACGCTTGGACTCCGCGTGCTTCTTTTTCGCATCGTAGTGTTGGCGCAGTATCAGCACAAACTCTTCCCACAGAATCAATTCTTCCTTCATTTTGTATATTTCTGTTGCCCGGCTAGTTTTCTACAGTTCAGTTTTTTTAAAGTTTGGTGTTGTTGGAGGCAGGTATGTCCGAGGACCTCCGACAATCCATCCAGTGCGTGCGGAAAAGTTACGGACTCTTGAAGACTGGGGCAAGGCCGGAAGAAGCTCTTGTACAAAAGCCCGGGCGTAAAAAAGTTGCTCGTAAGCAACGCAAGCGAAAACCGCAGGTGGACCACAATCTATCACAGGAGCGACGCCTGTACACGTGCACGCAATGTCACAAACAAGTCGCTCTGCGTTCACACGGGGCCGTCGTGTGCCAAAGCTGCGGATGCCACGTCGTGTGCAAGCATCGCCTGAAACGCCCTGTGCAGCTCGAGGCGGTTTAGAAGACCATGGCCATGCGATCTTCATATCTCGCGCCCCGAACCCACGACGATCTGCGCCCGCGCTGTCGGGCTCTCCATGTGCGAAAGGCACACTGAATGCTTTTTGCCCGCAAGTCGTTTGATTTGGGCAGTGCAAAAATTTCATGAACGACCTCGTTAAACAATCGTGGCATTTCCTTGATTGCGCTTGTTTTGTATATAACTTTAAATATTATTCTTTAAATGGTACAGGTAAATTACATGGATAGATTTTTTGAGCATCTGCAGCGGCACTTTGATGTGCCCCGAAGCGAAGACTTGGAAAATTCTGTGTGGAATATTTATGCACACATGCTGCGGTCCTCCAACCAATCCGATCTTACACGGCGGTTTAAAAAGCGCTGCGCAAAGGTGCTCCTGCGTGATTTGTACACAGGCAACATGGCTTTGGATAGGGACTCGCACCACAATGAGTATTGGGACTACCTAACGAAACAAAATCGACGCCAAGAACGTTAAAAAAACTAAAAATGCTACTTGTAATAGTGTTCTCCAACAGGCACGCTTGGTGCGTCCACACTGTCGGGAGCTTTCCACGGGATCCCGTCGGAGGTGCAACCGCGCTGCCCTTCGCACCTCCTTGCGGTTCATTTTACGAAACGTGAGTGGTGCTATATACTCAAAACGAGTTGCGCCTCTTGCGCCTCTTGCGTGGAGGAGAGGGGCTCACAGAAATGTTGGAATGCCATTGTACTGGAATACCCTCAATGGCCTCGTCCTCTTGGTACACGTAGAGACAGTTGATGTCCCGCAGTTGGCGCAGTTTGTGACGAAGGCCACATGCGTAAAAGACATTTTTCTCTAGTGACAACACTAGAAGTGCGCGCTCAATGCACCACTGCCGCTCGCTCGAGCTGTTGAGCTCCGAGTACGAATCGGACAAGATGGCAATAAGGAGATTGAGAAGAACTAGAACAGAAATGACGTTGAAGATGACGTAGAGAGCGGCACCTATGTAGGGCGCGTTGGAAGATTTGATGCCACTGATCTCGCCTCCGCCCAGATTCATGTTCAGAGTGGTCAGGGCTGTGTCGTAAACAGTGCGGTACTCTTCCAATGGACCATGGCCCAAAAGAACGAAGAAGCCGCATGTGAAGCCCATGTAAACAACACCAAAAAGACCCAAGAAGTGAACGACGTCGCTGCCCATGCGTGTTAAAATGCGGACGAAGGGGCCCAAACGACGCGATCCGCGGGCAAAACTGAGTGCTTTTATCCACACGATAGGCATGTTCATAGCCACCAAGCTGTGCTCGGAATTGGTGTACAGGCGAAATGGTACTTGGGCGTATACAGCAATGCAAATGATGATGTCGACCATGTTCCACAAAGATTGCAGGTATGCGGATTTGTTGTTGAAGTGGCGAAACTCCTCTACCTCGCACGCAAACGCGAGTGTGTTGAGAAGCAATACAACAATCTCAAGACCACGGCGAAGTAGAGGCGCTTCGCCTACCCGCGCTAGGAAAGATGCAGATACGTAGCAGGTTAGAAACAATATATAAACAAACAACTGCCGTTTGTAAATTTGTCGACCCAACGTCTCCCAATGAAATTGAACCAAGTGACGTGTCCAAGGGTGCGACAGAATGTCTGGTTGTTCCGAATGCACAAGCTCCTCAAAGTAGTCGTCTTCGAGTTTGGAATAATCGTAGCGGTAGAGTATGGAAGCGTCGCCCGTGGGATTTTTAAGACTGCGTGGGTCTTCGCGCCAGTATGTTTTCCCAGGATGCGCAGCACGACAAAGAGGAGTGCGCAGCGTGTCGAACGCGTGAACTGCAATATGTGGCATGTCCACTATGAGCATGTGAATGGGCTCTACTCCAAGCTCGTTGCATATGTGGAGTTCGGCACCATTTTTGGTCAAGTAGTCGGCCACGTTTTCGTGACGGTACCGAACAGCGAGGTGCAGTGGTGTCTCCCCGTCGTGATTTGTGCGGTCAATGTCTGCGCCATTTTCGAGAAGGACCTTGCACATGTCTGGATAGCCGCAGATAGCAGCAACACTCAGCGGCGAGTTGCCACGCGCGTCGGGGGCGTTGATGTCGACCTTTCTCTTGAGAAGAGGCTCCACAAGCTCATCCATACCGCGCCTTGCGATGACATGAAGAAGCGTAACACGGTCTGGTCCGTGAGTAGCGTTTGGGTTCTTCGCCGCTTGAATGAAACGCATAAGATCCTCGGCACTGGCGTCGCCACTTGACAGTTTGCGAAAAAGGCGCTCTTTAGATTTTTCGTGTTTGTGTTTGTGTTTGTGCACGAGTGGACCCTGTGGCATGGGTGCAACGATAGATTTGTGCATTTTTAATTATAAGTAGGCACCACTACTTAAAAACTGAACTTGAGTTTAAAAAAAACTGAACTGTAAAAAAACAGTCACATAAGAATTAAAACAACAATGTTGAACCTCACGCGCGAATTGAACGAACTGAGTTTGAAACGACAGAAGCCAACCCCGCAAGGCGGCGACCTCTTCAAAGCTCCGTGGCACATCGTTTACTACCACATTGTTCCCTACCTGGACGCACGGGCGTTGGCACAGCTCAGCTTGGCCGACATTGCCTGCAGCTACTTGCAAATCCACCGACGAGATTACTTGCGGCAGAAGATATTTCAAGTGTGTCAAGACGACGAGAACATCCACAGCCCGAAGGAATTTGCATGGGACGCCTGCTGGCGAGATGACTTTCGGTGGCGGTTTCACACAGCTTGGTTGGCGGGCGTTCACATTAACGACGTGCTCTTCTACAACCATTTTACCAAGCGCCGATGTCGGGCCATAGACAGTGTAGAGCGTGGAAGTCCACAATGGAACTTCTTGGTAGCCCACGGGGCCTGGGCGAATGACGAACACAGCACGTTCGGATGCTACCCGCCCTTAAAAGCGCAGGGGGACTAAAGACCTGCAAGGATTTTCCTGAAGCACAGTGCCTTGGTCGTCGATGAATCTGTATTTCTTCCGCTGCGCTGCTGGGGTCTGGGCTGACTTCCCGGAACCTAACTTCAAATACTGCTCGATGCAGTCCTCACACACCCATGTTTTGGTAGCCCAAAAATAATAACATTTATGTCCCTCCTCCCTCCGCCCTTCTAATATGTTTTTTGTACAGTTTTTTATGATGTTGACAGACCTCAACTTCCCACGTACATAATCTTCTGCCGCCCAAGAGGTCATACTGCCGCACTGTATTCTTTTCCTCCCCGAGACCTTCTTGTCGGTTAACTTTTTAAGGGCAGCTTTGGAAGCGGAATTCATCAAGGCTGGAATTTCCCCCCAAAAGTTCAATTGGTTTCTGAATAGAGCGTATTTGTATTTTCCTGATTTTGCCTGTCTTGCCATGCGCACAATCAAAGGGGTCGGCCATATCATTGCTTTAAGTTGTTGAAATGGTTTTGTTGAAACCGGAAATGCGTACTTGTTTAGTTTTTCGCCAGATGTAAATTGGCTCATCGCTTTCCCCGCTGCCCCCGCTATTAAATCGTAAAATGGTATACATTCCGCTGCATACATGGTTAAATCCGGATTAAAAAGTTCCAGACAACATCGAATCCACATCAACCCTGTTTGAACCTCCTCTGCCTTTGCGTTAATTATTAGACCGGCGGTATCTTCGTACCGTTGTTTACCGCGTCCTCTTCGCCATAGAGTATAAACGTATTCCTTACCGCTATTGTAGTTTGTTAATTCCTTAGTGCCCTTGAAAAGTTCGGGAAAGAATTCATCTCTGTAGCCCCCGTTCATCGTGAACGCGTACTCCATGAGGTCTAACATAGGAACGTTTGATTCTTCCTGCTTGTTCCACAAAAACGAACTGTCTTTAAGACGTCGAGAGGTAATACATACATTCAACCCGTACCTCATCAGCTCTATTGCAGCCGCTAACCGATCTCGCATAAATCTGTCGAAATTCCTCACAAGAAGCAAAAACAGTGTTTTCGCGAAATATGATGGAATCTCTATCACGGCCGATGCACCTGCAGAGACAGCGTTCCAAACTCCTACCTGCTCCCACGCTTTCTGCAACCCCTTTGCGATATCTTGGGATGCAGTCGAAAACGCGCCGTCGTCGCCGAACAACTTTTTGAAACCTGGATCCTCCCCGAGCTTCAACTTACCTTGGGAAAAAATATGCCATAAGTTCTGCATCACCAAATAAGTCGCTGAAACCCAATGCCCAGCATTGTTCGCCTCTTCCGTCCATTCAAGTTTGTCCGTGCCAAATTTTACAATTCCGCGAAGGAATTCCGATGAACCTTTCATAACTTGAAATATCGCTTGGAGCATTTCACTCACCCACTCTGCCGCGCCGCTGAAAATATATCTCAGGGCCGATTTTATGTGTTCGAGCAAAGATCTACCGAATGAAGTTGCGAGCAGTGGCCTTGAGCGCGCATCTGCTTTACTACCTGATTTGCTAGCCTGAGCATCGGCGATGAGGCTGTCGCACAATCTAATGCTCCAATCTCCAAACCGTGTAAATAATGACTTTTTGTTTTCTCTTTGATCGTTAGCGTTGAATTTGTCAAAACTACCAAACACGCCCTGATCTTCTGCATTCATTGCCTTCCACGCTGCCGCTGCTTTTGGCCACTGGTCCATAAACACAGTCTCGTGGTATGTCTCAAACGAAAGCCGCTCCTTCTTCTCGTCGGACAAACTATCCCACGCGACCCGTGCAGCGGCTTCTGTGTCCTCTTGTGTTACCGGTTTACCACAAGTTACGTCGGTAGAGACGAAATACCCACACCAACAGATTGCCAATCGTGCAACAATTACGTATGGGTAAGGTACTATTTCACCAGGCCTTGCAATGGACATGGCGTCAGAATCCAGGGCAAAAATCCACCCCGCAGTAGCTCGGAACGTAGTCTGTACGTTCGGCCCCGAGCAACACTTCAGCCATTCTACAAAGGTCTTAGGTCCTTCCTTTGTGCATGGGTCAGTATTTTCCACACCCTGGAATTGGGTGTCGGAGCCGGAGTCGGAGTCTTCGTCACCGGACATTTCAATGACAAGAATTTATATATATATACTATTTTTTTTCTCTTTCACTACTTTATGTTTAAGGATATTCAATAGTCCACCACAAGTCTTGTCTCTCTGTTAAGCAATCGCCGCTCTGTAAAGCACACAATTCGCGTGGAATGCAACATTGCTTGTAATCTTTCCACGTCTTACCCTCCATTTTACAAGTCGCGCCGCTGTAGCAACACTGCTGCATGGTTGATTTTTCAATATCAACTATGTAGTAAATATTGTTGTGCTGGTGCTTTCGGTTCAGTGCAGTGCAGTATTTGGAGGTAGTGTTCATGCGGTAGCGAAGGCCCAGGATAAGGCTTCTGCTCAAACAGGGGGAATACGCATACACGCCAGCGTCTCCGCCAAGCTCTCCCGTATCCGTTTTATTCGGACACTTGCTGCGAAACCACTCCATTATTGCGGCGAGGCCAAAAGGATCTTCTGAGTTGTTTGTGCTGCGAACTTTGGGCGCCGGTCCTATGGCAATAGGAGTGCATGGTACTTCAAACGGCTGGACTAACGCTGCGAAGAATTGCTCATGTGTGCTACCGCGGATCCTGGGCTTCAAAACACGCCGCGATCCACGTTTGTGGCATCCGAGCATGCGAAAGAGGCGCCTGCGGGTGTAAACGCTCATGTCCAATGTGTTTGCAAAACCTGCCGTACGCAAAAGATGCTCCGCGTCGCCGATGACATGCTTCTTCAAAAAACGCGGCATGTCCTCGAAGTTGGTTCGAAACCACGCATCTGGGAAGTGTACATGACGACTGCATTTGTATTTTTCAGGATCACTTTCTGACGGACCACTGCTGTCCAATATAAGGACACTGTTGGTTTCGACAGCATGCGACTTCAAAGCGTCAAAAATTATCTTTACGATTTTGTCGATGCACACGTCGAATGCTGACTCGCGCTCTCGTGCTACCACAATGGGGAAATAAGCATCAAAGTCCAAATAAAGCCGCGCGGGACGGTCATCTAGTATGAGCTCGTAAAAAGCCTTTTCTGCACAAATGCCAATGTAGTCGTACATTGCCGCATGTGACTCGATAACGGCGTATTTCTTGGCATTGTTCTTGGAGAAGCGCTCGTCGGCAACAAAGATGACCTTGTCACGACCAAACTGGAGTGCTTTGTCGAGCGAGCCCTGACCTTGAAACCAGAGAGGCGTGGGACGAGTGCGCTTCATTTTGCTTTTAACGTGCGACCCTTTAAAAAAACTGATATCGAGGTTTATAGGTCTCCGGATGCCCACTCTTTGCGCGGTATAGGGATACGGTACCCAAACGGAGTCCGGTTTTCACGGTATCTTCCACAATTGCACTGCCCGTTTCCTGCACAATACCGTCCTCGATGAGCATGGCGTGGGCGCGGCCGCTCAAAATGGCGATCCTGGCGGCGGCTGAGGCGGCCGTCACTGTGTGTGGTAGTGTGTCGTGGATAAAGAAGCGCAGATCAAATTTCTCAAGTTCTTGCTTCAGTAACCGTTGCACGCAGAGACACACGCCACGATGATCGTTTGACGTTGCGCCTGCTGCGCCAAATGCCAAAAGAGTCTGCATTCTTACTTCATTTTATACGAAACACTTCTTTGCATCCGTAATGGAGTAGATGAAAAAACTGAAGTACATAAGAACAGTACTGTATGAAATGTAATTACAATGAACATCAGAAGAGCGAACGAAATTCTAAAACAATACAACGCGGGGCATTCCGTGAAGTACGTACTGAAGCTGAAAAATGTTGGCGATTGGCTGCTTAAAAAAAACATCATTCCACTCCTGCAGCACGCAGCAGACAACGAAACACTGTTGGGAATTAAAGTGCGATTTTCACCAAAAATTCTCTCACGGTCCATGTGCAAGGCCATACGATTTCGAAAGGAAGATCAGTTCAAACTCATGAAGCGTCTCATGAATGACGATGTTCACGCAAAGTCCGAAGGTACTCGAATCAGCATGCTCGTTGTGCTGTTGCAAAAATGCGCTGGGCAGCCATTGTGGGAAAACCGCTTGTTGCTTTGGATGGGCGCGAGCAAGCTCGAACAGGTTATGCAAAGAGCCACGCAGCAATTAAACGAGACAGTGGTGCAATTTTTAGTTTCGAAAAAACACATTCCAGAAAACATGCGCTACTTTCATTGGTGGAACAAGGGCATCGCAGAAACCTCCGAACCGTTGTCTGCAGAGCGCGCGCGCGTTGCGATGCGCGTCTACAAGCTTTTGTGGTCTTTGAAGCCGTGCGCCGAATGTGAAATTGGATGGTCGTTCGTGGTTGCGGCGAGGAACACGAGTATACCCCTTCTCAAAAAACTGTACATGTTCCACAAAAAAATACCAGGCCCATTGCACATTCTATTCCGCGCGGCCATGAGTAACATTAATGTCATGGCATTGCTGCACACTTGGAAACTCATCGTTCCAAACATGTCCAACATCATAATGATGGCCGCCTACGCCAATAATGTCGATTGCATATTGTACCTAATGGATCTTGGAAAATTTGAACCCGACCGCGGTCACGTTGCGGCGGCCATACGGGGACACAGCGCTTCCTGCCTGCATGTGCTGATGTGTTGCTTTCAATGCTTTAAAAAAGTGCCCAACGATGTCGTCTGGGCGTGGGGACGTTCTTGTGCGCGCTACTGCAGTGTGGGATGTTTGGAGGTTCTTTTGAACAACTTTGATGCCTTGGAAACGCACACCATGGTTCACCAAATGCGACGAGTGCGCGTCGGTTCAGAAATTGGCTATCCGCCACACATGAAAATGTCCTTTGAGGATCTTATGAAGCAAGTCGTGAAGCGTTTGCCGCCCCCTCGGATGAAATGCAGCTACAAACAGAATGTAGTGGGAAAACTGATTGCACAAACTGAGAAAAAACCTACCTGTGGTATTTGTTTGGACGCCATAAATGCAAAAACAGTGTACATGCTCGAGTGTGGGCACATGTTTCACAACAAGTGCTTGGCGCAGTGCAGAAAGGCACAATGCCCCGAATGCAGGGAAGCCTTTGTATTTGAATTTGAATAGTAGATACAATTCTAACATATTTACAGAAATGGTATTCTTTGAAAAGGTTGTACTTTCGATTCTCATGGCTGTGTTGGGATTTGTGGCATCGTACAGGTGCAGTGCGTGCGTGCTCATGTCCCTGGTCGCGACCACGCTCTTGCTGTTTCGCATCGATCTCTCCTTCTTTATATTTTGGGGTCTGTCGGTGGGCATGTGCGTGAGGAAGTACTAAAATAATTCAGGATAAGGATGGTTGTCAAATCCGTGCGCTGCTGGCAGCCTGTTCAAACTCACATTGCATGCATCCGAGTGCGTTCCGTAGGAAAAGACAAGTGCCGCGCCGTGAACGGGGTACCACACGCGGTCCAAGTGCTCGCGCACACGCAACACGGGCATCCCCCCACGACACACTATGAGCTGCCAAGTGTGAGTGCTGTTGGACGGCATTGAGTCTCGGTTGGGAAGCTGCAAGTTGGGCGGCTCACGTGGACCATACTCGACACCCAAGGCGTCGAGTAACAAACCAGTTGTGTGTCCCATGCCGCCAACAGAGTCTTTCAAGGCGTAGGGTGCCGTCCAGGGGTGAGAATGGGCGATACCGTCGCAGTGTGTGTGAAATCCCACATGGAGGCCGCGTGCAGAGTGATATGCATAATGACTACCACATCGTACGCTCGCGGGGTCATCCCACGGAACACCTCGAAGGCTCTCTACATCGTGCCATGGCTGCATTTGCACTCCATTGATGCGAAACACCAAATGTTGATGGTAGTGGTCGCCACGAACGGGCCGCGCCAGTACGCGGTGCAGGCCTGCCGAGAAGGGTTGTTGAGGCACGGTCGAGTGGTAGTACTGCGTTTGTGGCGGGTGCAGCTGCGTGCTCTCCAACACAAGAGACTCCCAGGGCACGTTTAGAATGCCTGCCGCTTGCTCTAGGGCGTCCTTGGGAGAAGAAGTCCACAGCATACCACCCGCGAAGAAAACTCCTGTCCTTTTTGGCGCGCTCGCCGCGTAAAGCAGCGCGAGGCAGGCTAGGGTCGCTGCAATGTAGGATATGATCTTTAAATCGTACATTTTATTTAGGCACTGGGGTCAGTATATATCAGTTTTAAAGAAGTGTGTCAATGTCACACTCAGATATGCTGGAGAATTTACCCACATCGGATAAACACAAAGCGCTAGAAACTGCGATCACGGAATACGACAGCAATCCGAGTCTGGAGCGTAAATTGGATGAGGTTGTGGAGTGGTGTCCAACTAAGAAGGTGAACGTCTCCGCATATGCGGGGTTGAACCTCCGAGAAATGAAAATAAAGTTTAAAGCCCTCTGCGCCGAGTATTATGACATGGAACGTTTGATACAAGAGAAGAAAAAAAATATGGACATTGCAGTAAAAGCAATGTGGTCCAAGTGCAGGCATCCTGCGGAATGTATTGTAACAGAGCGTATGTATGGGGAACGTTCCAGAGAGTGTACTCGGTGTGGTTACGAATTCTAGACTAACTCCTGTACAGAATTGATCATAATATCTGCTCCTGGCAGTGTCTTTTGTAAGGTCGTCATCCCAACGCTCATACCCAACCCCGCTGTAACCTTCAATTGCATGTCCACCTCGGTGTCGCCCACAATGACCGTTTCTTCGGGCGCTATGCCCAATGTTTTCAATATGTGCCAGGCGCCGCATGGGTCGGGTTTCCCTGGAAAGTCGTCGCCGCAAACGACCGCATCAAAGTATAAGTTGTCGCGACGCAGCAGGTACTCAGTGTTGCGGCGGCTGTCGGCAGTTAGTAGGGCCGTAGCGCATGGGAGAGCTTGCAACGTAGTTTGGACGTTTGGATACAGACGCTGCGGCAAAGGCTTTGGCATCCAACTGGCCACGTCCACGTCCACGCCGCGCATGATCAACTCGTATTCTACGCGTTTTTGCAGGGCGGACCATGTTTGTTGGTGGACATTTTTTTTAAGGTAGGTTTCTAGTTCTTGTTCTATATCGGGTGCCACGCGACGCACCCCATCCAAAACCCCGCTGGTCCACCGTTCGCACAACTCTTTTCCACAATACAAGGTACCATCTTTGTCAAAAATTATCAGCTGCATGCGACGAAGTCGGGGTATCATTTATATTTGAAGTCGGGCGATTACTTGTACTTCAGTTTTTTACAAGACGCACGTGCATTTAATCAGATGCTTCCCGTACGACAAGACGTCACAAGATCAAGTTTGCGAACAAGTCCCATACCCGCTTCCTCGGGCAATTGTGAAGATGTAGCCAGGGCGTTCTGCGAGAACGTGCTGGGTCGTTTGCATTGCACGCGCGTTTGTGCCGAATGGCTTGCTTTTCCCGACCCGTCGGAAAGTAAAACTCACATAATATCTTATCTTTTGCGGTTTTCACGGTTGATTCTTGATCAGCCCCTATCGCTGGGCATTCGAGATGACTCCCTGCTGCTGTTCGAAGGCAAATCGCATCTGTCCTTGTCTATACATTGCAGTTTATCGCCAAAAGCACAAACGTGTCTGCAGATGTTGTTGCAACGCAGAGCCTTTGAAGTACTGCAACTCAGAAAACCGCATCGCATCTTTGCGAGTCGTTTCAAACACAACGACATATTGGAAGATGCATTTGATCGCATTGATGTTCTTGATTGCGCATATCATGCCATGCTGCACAGCGCGCGAAGAAGAAGGTACATTCTGTGCGATGTATTGGACGCAACACTCACTATGATCGAACTTTTGTCGGAAAAGTGGCCCGATTTAAGCAGATTAAGAAAGACCATAGAAGGCTTTAGGAATTGACTATATATACGATGTCTCTTTACTAGCAAATGAGTTGCAGTTTTTGCTTACAAGATATTGTGCATACAAGTGTATCGTTCCCGTGCAACCATGTTGCTCACCTTATTTGCTGCTTGGAACGTCAAGCCATAATGTGCCCCGAATGCAACGATGCCTCGGTTCATGTTGTGGACTTGGGATTGAAAGAAAACAACACTGACATCGCGCAACTCTTGTTGAAAACCGTAAAGCCTGTGAAATCGAACTGGGGGTTCCAAAGAACTCCAAAATTTTACGAGCTCATGAAGGAACATCCAGCCGCTTTGCTTGCGACGCACCATCCCCTCGATTTTGTGCAAGGAAATGCCAAATTGGAACAAGTTGTAGACACGTACAAATTAGACACGCTGCTGCGTCATGGCTTTACGTTGAAACACTTTGACGCGATGTGTGAGAGCAAAGCGACCACACTGCGCGAGTTGTACTCCTCTTATGGTATGTCAGAAACGAACAAAGCGTTCTCAATGAACGCTGAAGAAATACAAACACGCTGCCCCACACTCCAATCTCTGATGAGTTTGAATCTATCCACAGAAGAAATACGAAGCTTAGGTATGGGATTGGACCTGTTCATGAAACGTGGCGCTACGTTGCAAGATCTTTTGCAAGTACCATTGTACAAGGACATTGACAGCAGTGACTCTTCGTTTGCAGAATTTTCTACAGCTTGGACTCCCAGCTACGAGCAACTTGAAACTTTGGGATGTACGGACCAAGCAACGGTAGAAGAGCTCACTGATTGGGATTTTTGCAGCGTGCCGCAACAGGAAAAACCAGAACCCGAACATGTAAGAGAAGTGTTGCGAGTTAAACCCGCGACACTAAACGCATTCAAGTTAAACTTTTAACTCAATTTCTACGTTGGACAGCCTCTAAATTTGTAGCACGTTCCAAATCTCTGTACATTGTTACTGGCATGTTTATCGCCGCTACCAAGGCACACCACACGCCTAGCATTGCCGTCAACTTTACAAAAAACCAAACAGAGGCGCCGTACAAAAGTGGGGCTAAGAACAAAACTACCAAATCCGCACCCAGATCGCGAAGATGTCGACGAACACCGACCTCTTTCCTTGTGGTTAAATGCAAATGTGTGGTGTAGAAACACACCCCCACAAAGGTTCGAAACGAATGAGCAACGCGCAGCATCAGAAAACAACCTGAAACTGCGGCTGCGACAAACGTCACGCCCTGCATCGGGTGTCGGCGCAGTGATATGACACGACTTGCCATACCCACGGAAAAGACAACCCACACTAGCGCCCATGGCGCCCATTCCCGTTGAAAAACGCAGGCCAAGAGCGCCAACCATGTGCACAGGCGCAACGTTGAAAGAACGCGCTGTTGTTTAAACTTTTTAAATGGACGTTCCAATTCCGCACTGTAGCAGAAATACAGACCAGTCCAACAAGAGCACAACAGTGCCTGCAGGAAAAACCCACGCTGTAAAAACCAAACTGCACACATCAGTGTTAAAATCATAGCACCCATGCTCATGAAGGCACGCAGGCCACCCAACATTTTTTTCTGTATCAAACGCAAGGAACTTAGTAGGTAAAAAACGTAAAGCCAAACTGTATTTTTTAGTATAAATCTGACATTTCACACTTTTCAGTGCATGTGCTATGCACTGTTCGTATTCTCTATGCTCGTATTTCTGTGGATAATCACACCATTGTTTGTAGGGGGCGCTCTCGTGTACTGCTTGCTGTCGCACAACTCGGTTGCTTTGCTGTTCGTTGCACTGAGCCTTCTATGGTCCACATACATGATTGCCCACCCGTGCTGCGTGCGGACATCTCTGCCGCGAACGCTGCTGTCGCATCCTAGTTGGTACCTGTGGTTTCACGCAGAGAAGCCCGTTCCAAACAAATATGCCAACAACGTGTGCCTTTTTGTGCACCCGCACGGACTGCTGTCGATTGGATCGTTGGCGTTGTTCCATTTTGTCCCCAACAGCAATACTGTTTTTGCCGTCTCGACGTTTCTTTTTTATATACCTATAACAAGCATATTTCTTCCACACTGTGGCTTCGTGCCTGCTACAAAATATGGAATACAATGTGCTATGGAAAGCGATTGTAACCTTCTCATCAATCCAGGAGGTCTGCCCGAGATAATATGTGCTGAAGCACAAACGCCTCTATTTTTTATTGAACGACGTTTTGGAATATTTAAATTGGCATTTCGTCACAAACAGACTATTCAACTTATAGTCATTGAAAATGAAGAGAAAACCTACAATGTAGTGCCTTTGCCTTGTCGTAAGTATCGCATTTATATCGCATGGTGGACAAATTTCTTTCTACTTATAATACCGTGTTTTGGCGGCATTGCATGCTCACATGTTCCCCACAGAGTCCATCTCAAAGCTTTACAGTGTGATTCTATACCACACGAGGAGGTACAAGATTTTTTGGCACTCAAA
>Ga0315322_10001353_pt1 | contig 18974 bp, 12 predicted proteins | sample M110021515metaG_FD_203461 | JGI IMG/M metagenome (GOLD analysis project Ga0315322, IMG submission 203461) | Ammonia-oxidizing marine archaeal communities from Monterey Bay, California, United States - M1 100m 21515 | ecosystem: Environmental > Aquatic > Marine > Intertidal zone | place: USA...
CACTAGCGGAGCAGCACCTGTAGCTGCCTCTCTCACCGGAGAAGTTCGCGTTGGACAGCAGTTTGACGGCACCGTCGATTTCGACGGTCGCTTGGATGAATTTGCAATTTGGGACGTCGCCCTCGAGGCCTCTGAAATTCAGGCCCTTGCCGGTGGCGCCGCAACACAGAGCATTATTTCGACAGGACCTGCGGACGCAGACAATGACGGACTGCTGGACTCATGGGAAAGGTCCTTTGGCCTCTCACCCAGCGACGATGGATCCGTCGATATAAATAATGGTCCTGACGGTGACCCGGACGATGATGGCCTGACGAATTTGGAGGAATTCAATGCCCGCCTCAGGCCAGACGATAACGATTTTGATCAGGACGGTATTCTTGATGGTGCCGAAAGCAACACCGGCACCTACGTTGATTCAACAGACACCGGCACAGATCCAAAGAACGCCGATACTGACGGTGACGGTCTCAATGACGGTGTCGAGGACCCGACCCTGCCATTTGCCGATGCCAGCCAACCGGGTACGGATCCAACCAAGTCGGACACTGATGGGGACAGCTACGCCGACTTACTCGAAATCGATAATGGGAGCGATCCCACCGACCCTGACAGCACCTTAGGAACGGACGAGCTTACGCTGCTGACGTATTTCAACTTTGACGGCCAACTGGCGGACCAAAGCGGGAACACCCCCGATGCGGTTCTTGGCGGAACGGCTGTTCTGACCACAACCGGGATGGGAACGACCGGCACTCCGGGAGACGAAGCAATCGAACTTGGCGCAATCAACGACGGAGCCTATGCCCAAACACCGGCCGGGACACACCTCGATCAGGCTTTCATTAACCAATCAATGTCGGTCACATTTTGGCAGTATAATACAGCAGTCGGAAACAGTAATGCGTTTTGGCTTCATTCCCCAAGTGCGACAGGGACTGGACGCGGATTCCAAGCACATACCCCTTGGGGAAATGGCACAGTTTACTTCGATCAAGGAGGTTGCTGCAATCCACCCCAACGCCTGACCACTACCGGAGCAGTGACAGGCGCTTGGCAGCACTTCGTCTTTCAGCGCGATAAGTTTGCCGAACGCCAAATCTGGATTGATGGAGTTTTGGTGGCTTCTGCTGGTGAAGCCGGTCCTCTTACTGCGTTTGATGGTGTTATCACGATTGGAGCGGAGGGCCCGACCCTGGCCAACAGCTTTGCTGGTCGGATCGATGATTTCGCGATTTTCGCCAATACCCTGTCTCCGGAGCAGATAGCGGAACTCGCAAAGGGAGCAAATCCACCGGATCTTATCTCTCCCCCGGTTCCATTCATTATCACAGCGATTGATCGCAATGATGCGGATGGAAGGACTACCATCACCTGGAACTCACGGACAAATAGGGCCTATGCGGTTGATTCTTCCGATGATCTCGATATTTGGACCGAGATTACCGACAGTGTTGAAAGCCAGGGTGAGGCGACTACCTTTACAGATATCCTCACAACCGGAACTCTCCGGAGATTCTACCGCATTCGTGAGGTTGAATAAGGTTCAAGTTAAGATCGAAATCTAAGATTAAGCCCAGCCTTGGTGATTCCAGTGATAGGATTTGCCCGGTCTGATTTTTCATCCTTTCTGGAGATTCTTTGACACTCACTCAGCCTCCTGACACCGGGCGGAAAGCTCCCGGAAAGTGGTTTTGGTGAAGGGCTTCCAGGCTGAGACCAACTACAGCGGCGGCGGCAGCCAGCGATTGGTCTTACAGGTCGCCCGCGCGAGCCTCTCTGGCACTAAATTATTCGTGAGATTGAAGATGGGATCGTTGGTGAAGGAGGAGCTATCGCACGCCTATACTCCAAGCAGGATTACTCAAAAGGATCCTTCAGGGTAGGGTGTAAAGATCAGTTGAAGAAATTCATTCGTCTGCCCCCCCTTTCTCCCCCCTCCACTGCGGTCCAAAGGCGGCTTCATCCCTCTCCCAGTAAAAGAAAATTCCTAGCCGCCGCAAGACATTGAAAATATTTCTTGAAGCGGCAAGACGATAGATAGTATTTTTACTTGTTCTGATAGATAGTATTTTTACTTGTTCTAATACTGAATTACTTTATTCCTCACCCTCCATGAAAGCATCATCAATTCTCTGTATCGTCTTAGCGTTCGCCGCCATTTCCTCGACGAACTCCACGGCGCAGGAGATCGCCAACTCGATAGATGACTGGGCGGTTAATCCCGGAGTGCAAAGTTCTGAAAACTGGACCTACGGCTACCGTAATTACACCGCAGACGGCGGCGCGCAGGACTACAACCCGACGGCTGACTTCACCCAGTTCGCTGGCGGTGCTGCAGACGGCGCATGGAATGCTGCAACCCAACAGTGGAGCGGCAACGGTTGGGATTTGAACACCGCGGGGGCTCCACCTTGGACAGTCCTGCTACAGGAGACGACCCACCCGAACAGCGCGGGCAATGGTGGTGAGCACTGGTCGATCCGACGCTGGACAGCCGATGAGCTGGCCACAATCACGCCGGTCGCGATCATGTGGCACCTGCGCAAAAACAACGGCGCTAACGATGGCGTCACCGGTTCGGTCCACGTCAACGGCGTCCAGATCGACACCCATACGATCCCCGGATCTGATCAAATCGGGTTCGAACGGACCGTCTATGCGAACCTACGACCCGGGGACACGGTCGACCTGATCCACTCGCCGCAGGGGATGGCGAACCGGACCGATGGCAACGATGCTTCATCGAACTGGATGAAGGTGAACCTGAGCATCCCGGCCGATCCGCAGCAACCGGACGGCACGCCCTTTGTCCCGGTGTCGGCTGACGATACCGACGGCGACGATCTTCCCGACGATTGGGAGGAGCTGTTCTTTCCAGGCGACCTCACGAAGCTCAGCGGTAAGGGTGGCGCCGACAACGACATGGACGGGTCGTCAGATCTCCAGGAGTTTGAGCGCGCCACTGATCCCACCGATCCCGACAGCGACGACGACGGTCTGAGCGATGGTGTCGAGACCAATGACGGCAACTTCATCGACGCGAATGCCACCGGCACCAGCCCGAACGAGACCGACAGCGACAATGATGGCATTGATGACAAGGACGAGATCGACGCGACCGAGGGGGAGGCGACCAACCCAACAAAAAGCGACTCCGATGGTGATGGACTCGAAGACGGCGACGAGTTCGCCCGCGGCACCAGCCCGAACGACGACGACTCTGACAACGATACTTTCCTAGACGGCGACGAGCTGAGTGCCGGTTTTGATCCACTGGATCCGAATAGCAACCCCGGCACGATCGTGGCAGACTCGATGGAAGATTTCTCCGGCGAGCAGGGAAAGTTGAACTGGACCAACGGCTACCGCAATTTCACTCAGGATGGCGGTGAGTTGGACTACGATCCGATTGCCGACTTCATCCCCTTCGCCGGTGGAGATACCGGCGGTGCCTGGGACGGAACCACGCAACAGTGGGATGGCGGCAAGTGGGATCTACTCCAAGGCGGTGGTCCATGGACAGAGATCGCCCGCGAGGCGACCCACCCGAACGGCACCAACAATGGTGACGAGCACTGGCCGATCCGACGCTGGGTCGCCAATGACCTGACGGCGGTTACCCCGCTCGCCCTCACCTGGCACATCCGTGAGACAAACTTGAACGGCTCCGGTGTAACCGGTTCGCTGCACATCAATGGCGCGCAGGTCGATACCCTCGCCCTCGCCGGTGGCGACGGTGTCGGAGCGATCAGGACTTTCTATACCAACGTAAACCCGGGCGACGCCATCGACCTTGCACTGACGCCCTGGGGGCTCAACGCCGATGGTCACGACGGCTCGGACGGATCTGCTTACTGGCTGCGAATCGATTCTTACATCCCGCCAAACCCACTGCAACCCGACGGTTCGCCGTTTGTCGCGGCAAGCGGACTGCCATTCCAGATCACAAGATATGAGATAGATCTGGATAAGAAAACAATGACCGTCTTCTGGCCATCCGCTGACGGACGCATCTACGCCGTTGATAAAAATGCAAATTTAACCGAAGTATGGTTGGAGGAAATCGACGAGATTCTCGCTACCGGAAAAGAAACTAGCTACGAAGTCCCTCTGCCCTTGCTGCCCGGCGGTCCGATTCCTGAGCGACTCTTCGTGCGCGTCCGCGACGTCACCAACCTTCAGTAATATCGATGATCCCACAAGATGGCAACGACGGGACCAACTACCGGTTCACCATCGAACGCATACCGGAGTCGAGCGCGATGACACTCCTGCTCTATGGTGACGACCAGAAGATCGGCCGCCTCCAAAAGCGCATCATCCTGTTTAAGGAAAAAAAGCCCTACCATGTCGGGCAAGACTAATGCTCGTTTGTTTTGCAAGTTGGTTTAAAATTGCAGTCGTCAGTTCCTTGAACTTCGTTTTTTCAGACGCGTGAATCAACTTCCCGGGTCGAGCGAAGACCGTGATGGCGGATGGGCTTGAAATTCACTGCGGTCCAAAGGCGGCTTCATCCCTCTCCCAGTAAAAGAAACTTCCTAGCAGCAGTGGGAACTCCGAAGTTTACATCCACCTCGCGCTAAACCTATTTTGACTCCTATGACCAAGAGCCAGGTAATGTCCCAGTTGAAAGAGAACCGAAACGAGCGCGGCATTGCAAATTGGACCAAACGGAAAATAAACACCGGTGGCCTGAAGAGCTTCGGTATCGGCCTCACCCAACTTCGTAAATTAGCAAAGCAAATTGGACGTGACCACGAGCTCGCTTTAAAGCTTTGGGCATCCGACAACCATGACGCCAAAGTTGTCAGCCTCTTGATCGATGACCCACAAAAGCTCACTCGCGAACAGGTGGAGAAACAAGTCGAAGAAATCGCTGCCGGACACTTGGCTCACGTCTTTAGCACCTGCGATGCCACCCTCGCCAAAGCTCCCATTGCTTTCGAATTGGCATGCGACTGGATGAAAAACAAGGACCCAATCCGTCGCCGATGCGGATACAGCCTCATTTACGAGCTCTCAAAAAAACGACGCACGAAAGAGCTGACAGACGAATTTCTTCTCTCTGTCATCGACCAGATCCGAAATCGCTTCGAATCAGAAGATACTTGGGAGCGCATGGCCATGGCCGGAGCCTTGGTCGGAATGGGCAAACGAAACAAAACACTCAACAAAGAAGCCCTCAAGGTGGCTAAAAAGATGGGGCCAATTGATTTCAATGAAGGAACGGGAAACTGTGATCCCTTCGATCCAGTCAAGCACCTCACGAGCGACTATCTGAAGAAAAAACTCGGTCTAAATTGATCTAACCCAAAACATTTACATTGCCCTTACCATCCTCTCTCCGCACTGTGATAGACCTACCTCTATGAAATCTTACATTCTTACCCTTGTCATTATCACCTCCTTGCTCCAATTCGTTTTCGCCGGAGGAAACACCTCAATCGTCGACCTTAAAAAAGTTTCCTCCATCAAAATCGAAGATCATAAGATCACCATCGTTGGAAGCGGCATGCTCCGCAAACGCGTCATGACAGACACAGCCCACGGTGATTCGACCTGCTTTGGTCAGCCAACTCAAATGCTTCACGCAAAAGTGACTGATTGTGTCTTCGAGGTTGTCCCATACTTCGTCCGAGACGATCTCAAGGGTGTTCCAGGCCCCGACTCGAGGAACTTGACTCCGGAAATAAAAGCCCTCTCCGAAAAGTGGTGGAAGGGCACACTTGCAGTAGCAAAAACTATCAAAATCGGAGACGCCATCGGAATCGGCTACCAAAGCGAGAAAATGACCCTCACGAGTGTCTACGTCACCAAGATCGTAGGATCCGGCAGTCTCAACATCAAGAAGGTCGCCCAGGCGAAATAGCTTAACAGACTTTTCCCAAAGACCGGCGACGAGAATTTTTAAGCCTGTCCCCCTTCCACCGCGACCTTTCTCCCCCCCTCCACTGCGGATCCAATCTTTCCGGCCGAAAACTAAAATTCCCTACGAGTCCAGTTCAAGTTACTCTTGATCACAGCTTTGAGATTTTCATCTTGCGGATTCAGGCGAGCACCTCGCGAATCAAATGCCCCTCAACATTGGTCAACCGGCGATTAATCCCGTTGTGGTAGTAGGTCAAATTCTCGTGGTCGAGGCCTAGGAGGTGGAGAATTGTAGCATTAAAATCGTAGAGCGGATGAATATCTTGGATCGCCTTGCGTCCGAGTTCATCCGTCACTCCGTGGCTGACACCCGGCTTGACTCCTGCTCCGGTCATCCAACAGGTGAACCCATCTGGATTGTGGTCCCGCCCCCGCGCCCCTTTCTGAAACATGGGCATGCGCCCGAACTCGGTGCACCAAACCACCAAGGTGTCTTCCAGCAAACCACGTTGGCGCATATCCTCGATCATTGCAGCCGCTGGTTGATCAAGAATCTCTGCGTGGACGTCATACTGCTCCTTGAGCTTACTGTGTCCGTCCCAATTGAGTTTACCTCCGCTTGCATAGGCCCCATTAAACAGTTGCACAAAGCGCACTCCGCGCTCGATGAGCCGTCGCGCCAGAATACAGTTCTTTGCAAAACCAGCTTTAGTGGGATTCGAAGGGTCGTCAGCACCATAGCTCTTGAGAATATGAGCAGGCTCCGAACTGAGATCGCCAATTTCCGGCACACTAAGCTGCATGCGGGCCGCAAGTTCATAGCTGGCAATACGGGCCGCAAGTTTACCATCCCCCGGATTCTGCTCGAGATGTCGCGCATTCATCCGCTGCAAGAGTGAACGGGTGGCATGGTCTTTACCGGGAGTAATCCCGGCAGGAGGCGAGAGATGTCGTACCGGCTTCGACGCACTAAAAGTCGTCCCCTGAAACTCTGCAGGTAAAAATCCAGGACCCCAATTATTGACACTCGCTTGAGGGACACCGCGCGGATCGGGAATGGACACGAAGGCTGGCAAATTCTGATTCTCCGTGCCGAGGGCATAACTCACCCATCCTCCCATGCTCGGAAAACCGTCCTGAACAAAACCAGTCGAGAGAAAGTTCTCCGCCGGTCCGTGCGTGTTGGTCTTGCTCGTAAGCGAATGAATAAATGCAAAATCGTCAGTCTGTTTGGCGAGATGTGGAATCATCTCTGATACCATCTTGCCCGTTTCTCCCCGAGGGAGAAATTCGTATTGCGGCCTCGCAAGATTTCCGGCGGGCCCCTGGAAAGTCACCGCTGGCCCACCCTTCAAAGGTTTACCATCTTGTTTGATGAGTTCGGGCTTGTAATCCCAAGTCTCCAACTGACTCACCGCTCCGGCACAGAAAATAACCACGACGTTCTTTGCCTTCGGAGCAAAATGAGGCGGTCGGGGAGCGTAGGGTCGGGTCGGGTCGATGATCGGATGTTGAACGCCCAATAAATTCTCGCGACTGAGCAAACTAGTCAGAGCAATCGAACTCAATGCCGCCGCACTATTTGACAGAAAATTGCGTCGATCAAGAAGGTGCCGACCACCCGGCGAGAGATGCTCAGAGAGATAATTCATGGAATGAATAGAAATTCGTTGCTGTTCATCAGCGCTCGACAAAGGGCTGCCAGTCCGTGTTCGCGCACCACAGGCAAGGCGTCAGCAATTTCATCGTCGGAAGGCTCACGAGCCAACGAGAGCTTATAGGCCCGGCGGAGACAGGCATTTAAATCTTCCCCGGCTTCGAATTTAACTCGCTTGGCGAGATCCTCAGCACAATCAATCACAAATTGGCTATTGAATAAATTCAGTGCCTGGATCGGGGTCGTCGACTGCCTACGGCGAGACACACTCTGTCCGGCATCCGGACAATCAAAGGCACCGAAAATAGAATCGGGCTCCATTCGGATCTTGTGGGCATAGATCATCCTCCTCAACCCCTCACCCGCAAAAGACTCCACCGGCGGAAACCCAGACAGCCCACCTCGCGATTTGAACAAGTCAAATCCAGGCCCGCCAGTTTTCAAATTCAACTGACCCGCCACTGCGAGAATGGAATCGCGCAGGGCTTCAGCCTCCAGCCTTCGTGACGGGAATCTCCACAACAAACGCACATCGGCGTCTTTCCCCTGCGCGTCCGCATTGATCAATCCTGATTGCCGGTAGGTCTCAGAGAGCGTGATGAGACGATGCATCTTCTTTATCGACCATCCGGAGCGAATAAACTCAGTCGCCAGCCAATCGAGTAACTCGGGATGAGTCGGCTTGGCACCGGCACGCCCAAAGTCGTTGGAGGTTTCCACAAATCCAATTCCGAAGTGCCCTTGCCAAATTCGATTTATCGCAACACGAGCAGTCAATGGATGATCTGGGCTAGCAATCCAGTCGGCTAAAACGGCACGCCTCTCGGACTCCGGAGCATCCTTCGCCAAAGAAATATCGCCAAACGCCGACAACACGGCAGGTGCCACTTCCTCCAACGGTTGCTCCGCGTCTCCCCGATTAAGTAGATGCACCGCTTCAGGCTTTCCAAATGCACCACCAAAGACCAAGCGTTTGGCTTCCAATTCTCTTATTCTGGCTTCGAACGAGGTCTTTTTATTCAAGAGAACCTTCGCTTTGTCAGCCTGTTCGGGACTAAAACCATTGAGAGCCGAGGGCCCACCCTCCTCCTGTTTATGCCGATCACTCGAATCTGCTACCAGGTGCCATTTCCCCGCTTCATCCGCCACTTCGATTAAATAATCCAGTGCGAGCCGGTCCGCGTATTTGCCCTGACGATCCCTTCCCCACACAATACGCTCGATGGTCTGCTCATGCGGAAATTCTATCATCACCCACCCCTCACCCGCGCTGCACATCCAACTGCGCTCGTTGCCGAACTTCCCGTCATTGACAAAGTGGAGCTCGTGTCGATTCACTGCGACATTGCTTCCAGATGCAGTCGCCACCGCTCCGGATGTGGAAAGAGCCACGTTTTTTCCTCCGGCATCAAACACTTCGAGCTCATCGATACACGGCTCATACTGATTGGCCTTACGTATCGTAAATCGCACCTTGCGGGTCGTCACCGGAGGAAAACGCTCAACGTTCAACTTCGCGCTCACTGCAGGTCGCATCTTTCCTGAACGAGCCAGAGGAACAAGCCCCGCCAGTGATTGATCGATCCCGCGAATCGATTCGGCGAGCTTTTCCACCTCCTGGCGGTTCTCCTCCCCCTCCGTAGTGCGCATCGGCCGATCTCCATAGGACACCCCTGAAAAGAAAGCCTGTAGCGAATAGTAGTCCTTGGCGGTGATCGCATCGAATTTGTGATTGTGGCAGCGCGCGCAGCCAACGCTCAGCCCGAGAAACGCTTCGCTGGTGTTGATGACGATCTCCCCGAGTTCGTCCTGGCGCGCCAGGCGTTTCGACGCATCATCCTGCCCGATCTGCCCGGGCAGCAAGCGCGCCGCAGTGACTAAAAAACCGGTCGCGGCATCTTTCCCCATCCGGTCACCGGCAAGTTGCTCACGAATAAATCGATCGAAGGGGATGTCATGATTAAAGGCCTCGATAACGTAGTCGCGATACGGCCAGGCATTTGGACGCGGCGTGTTAACTTCGAAGCCGTGGGTGTCAGCATAGCGGACGACATCGAGCCAATGCTGCGCCCAACGCTCACCGTAACGGTGAGAATCGAGAAGATCATCAACGACACGCGCATGGGCATCATCCCGCGTATCGCTCAAAAACGCATCGACCGTTTCCGGTGCCGGGGGGAGCCCAATCAAATCAAAATACACCCGCCGGAGCCAAGTAACACGACCGGCCTCGTCCGACATCGTCAATCCGTGTTCGCGGAGTTCAGCAATGATAAACGAATCAAGCGAGCGACCCGTTTTAAACACTTTCAAAGGCTTGAACGACCAATGATCAGTTCGGTCCTCAAGCTGCACCTCATCAATCCCTTCCGGCCAAACCGCCCCCTCGTTAATCCAAGCGGTAAGGGTGGCAATCTCTTCGGAGGACAAGCCCTCACCTTTCGGCGGCATGCGACCTTCTTCGTGTTTTCCGGTGACAAACTCAATCAGATTACTCTCCCCCGCCTTCCCGGGAGCAATATTGGGCTTGTAGTATTCCCCCCCCTCCAAGGCGGCTTCCCGCACGTCGAGACGCAGACTGGATTTCTGCTTTTTGGCCCCGTGGCAACGATAACAATGTTCCTCAAAAATCGGACGAACCTCACTCTTGAAGTTCACTGCGGCAGACACAAGTTGCACGGTCGCCCCAAGGATAGCAGCAATAGTTGGGAGTCGGTAATTCAAGATCTACTGGGAATAGGGATTTCCTGCTTCATACAAGGCTCTCACCTCGACATCACTCATGGTCCAACCAAGATCATCCACCCGACCACTGAGCTTGCAGTCCGCCTCATTAACCATCCAAGGCACTATTCCGTTCTTCCTGTCATCCCAGCCAATCGCGGTCGCAGCAATCGCCGACCCTTCATCTTGATCCAGAATTAAATTCAATCGTTCCGCGCCAGAGCCGCCGATCTTGCCGCCGAGATAAGATTTCGCACGTCCCTCTAATTCTTCTTTCCCACTCATGATGATAATTTCTGTTGAGCTAAAGAACGATCAATACTATCAAGTAACGACCGACGAACTCGAGATATGGCTTGACCCCTAGCTTACTTACTGATCGCCTTTGATACTCCAAAGCGTTGTCTCCGAACGCACGATCATCCTCTTATCCATGATGATAGGCGTCGCGAAAATGGGCTCGCCGAAATCGTTCTCGGCAATCTTTTGGGCTCCCTTGGGCGAGATCTCATGAACGTAGCAAACCCCTTCCTCTGTGAAGGAATAAAAGTGATCTCCCACCAGCATTGGCGACGCTGAAAAGTTACGTTTGAGCGACTCGGTCCAGAGCCGTTCGCCATCCTTTTTGTTGATCGCGCCCAGTTTTCCGGAATCTGTGATGAGATAAATGGTATCCTCTTTAACCACGAACGATGGTGTGGCTGGAATATCCTTCTTAACTTCCCACTTCACATGGCTCTTCGTCACATCCCCAGCTGCGCCGTTTAAATCAATCGCCATCAAGCGTGGCTTCATGAATCCAGTAGCGACATAAACCACCCCTTCATCCAACAAAGGAGTCGGAACAATCGACCATCCTACTCCACAATCAACCGACCAGACCAGCTCTCCATTCTTTGGTCGATAAGCCCCCACATGCTCGCTCCCCTGACTCACCACCAATGACTCCCCGTTCATCCCGATCACCAACGGTGTTCCAAAGGAAAACTTCTGCTTCAATTCGATCCCTCGATCTTTTTCCCATATCTTCTTCCCAGTTTTGGCATCAATCCCTCTCACCAAGGCGTCCTCTTTTCCATCGGCACTAAACACCAAGACACCATCGACAAGAACCGGACTTCCCCCGTTTCCATGCACCGCAGGATAACTCTCGTGGTAACGCCACTGCACTTTTCCATCTTTTAATCTCAGAGCAGCCGTTCCCATGTGCCCAAAGTGAGCATAAACCACTCCATCCGAAATCAGCGCCGACGGACTCGCTAAACTATTTTTGCGATGTCGCATCCCAACATCCTTCTCACTCGGATTAAAAACTTTCTGATCCCACACGATCTTTCCCGTCTTCTCATCAACCGCAATCACTCGCAACTCCACCTTCTCCTCTCCAATCGCCGTCGTCACCACGATCAATCCCGCGCTCATCACCGGCGATGACCACCCCTTCCCGGGAATCTTTGTCTTCCAAGTAATGTCTTTCTCAAAATCAATCTCAACCGGAACAAACTTTGCATCCACCACTCCTTGCAACTCTCCACCGCGAATTTGCGGCCACTCCACCGCCAGGGCCCCAAATGAAAGACTCAGGATCCCACTAACAATTTTTCCACACTTCATAGCTTTCTCCTACGGCACCAGCCCCCCCCCTCTTTCTCCCCAATCTGGTCCGATCCTAATGCGGGTTTAACACTTTCTTGGTAAAAGAACATTCCTAGGAACAAGCGAGGACTCGACGCCCTCATTTTTTGTCTCTAGGTTTAGCCAACATCCACCTTAACCACTCATGACTTACCCTCTCAACCTAAGCTTCAAAATCATCGCCGTCGCCCCCCAAGTCATTGTCAACGACAACCAGAACAACCCCATCTGTTACGTCAAACAAAAGCTGTTCAAATTTAAGGAGGACATCCAAGTATTTTCTGATCCGAACAAAACCCGGCAGATCGCCAACATCAAGGCGAACAAGGTGATTGACTGGTCGGCCCGCTACTTTTTTACCGACCATGAAGGCAACGACCTCGGCTCCGTGGGTCGGCAAGGCATGCGTTCGATCTGGCGCGCCCGATATGATGTGTTTAAAGCCGGCAACGAGCTCGCCGACTTTAAAATTCAGGAAGAAAACCCATGGACCAGGGTGCTCGACGGATTTCTCGGCAACATTCCGATTGTGGGATTCCTGACCGGATACTTCTGCCACCCAACCTATATTGCCACCCGCGCCGACGGCACACCAGTCATGCGGGTGCGCAAGCAACCTGCTTTTTTCGAAGGGAAATTCACCATCGAAAAACTCGCAGACCTTTCACCCCAGGAAGAAGTCAACCTGATCTACTCCTTCCTCATGCTCCTCCTTCTGGAACGGGCCCGGGGCTAGTTAAGACTCCAGCCCCTTTCTCCCCCCTCCGTTCCAGTCCAAAGGCGGATTCAAAGCCCTCCCGCCAAAAGAAAATTCCTAGCAGTTCGTGAAAATCTTCATAAAGACTACCTTCATCATAGTCGGGCTCCTTCTTGGCTACGAGGTGGCTCACTTGACCTTGTTGCAAGATTCTGATGGATGGGCGACTCTGGCATGGATGGAAAGCGTGCCCGAGGACGGTCCCTCCGCCAATGCCGACCCCGAGGACATCGGACGGTTTTCAAAAGTCCTGTCCTTCAAAGGCGAACCTTCCACCCCCTTGGTGGACTATCTGACGCTCGCATCCCTAACCCTCACTGTGGTCTCGGCTTGGGTTTTATGGGCAAGGGAAAAGCCGTCGATCCGAGCGGATCGTTGGCGCGTAGCATTTGCCGTGGGGCTGGTCTCCTTTCTGAGCGTCACTTCGCTCGCCTTGTCAGGCGTCATCGCCGAGCCCGAGAAAATCGCCCCCGAGGCATGGAACGAGGTCGTCGATAAATTGCAAGTCGGCGACGTAATCGCCTACAGGAAGGAAAAATGGAGCGCCAGGCGGGAACTGTTCGCCAAGGGAAAATTAACGGTCATTGGCTATCGCCTGTTCAAGTACGGACATCTCGCCATCGTCGTGGAAGACCCCGACGCGCCCGGCAGGAAAGTTCTCTTCACCAGCGAGAGCGCAAAGGGCGTCAACGTCGACGAGGACGCAGACTCCCTCCAGACCCATAACTGGGATGCCTATCGTCTCGACAAGTGGGATCGCATCGACCTTGGTCGTATCCGAGAAGGCATCCTCCGCTGCAAGGAAAAGTCAGGCAACTTCTTCGGCTACGACTTCACAGGAATGTTCGCTCTCTGGAACGAGGATCTAAAACCCGACCACGCAAAAGACTTCGGCACCGAGTACATATGCTCCACCTCGGTCGTCACCCTGCTCTACTTCGGCGGCTTCGAAAGCGACGCCACCCCGCGCCAAGAACTCGATCTAATCACCCCCTATCAAGTCGTTCGGGCAAAGGGACGCTTCGTGAAGCCACCCAGCTTGCCGGGCAAAGAATAGAAGCTAGCTACTCTGCCCCTTAGAGGGACGAGGGGTTGAGTTCTTGCCTCAGGCTTCCGCCACGGGCGGAGGGAGTTCGCGTTCGATTTCATCCAGACGGCATCCGAAACCCGAACCTCCGATGGTCGAAAGATTTAGAGTTCCATGCCTGCGCTGATAGAGACAGGGGTGAATCTTTGCCTCGGCGTTCGATGCTTACAACCCCCTTTCTCCCCCCTCCGTTCCGGTCCAAAGGCGGATTCAAAGTCATCCAGCCAAAAGCAAATTCCTAGCAGCTAGCAGTCATCGATCGATTGGAATTTAATGAAGGATCTTTGTCATCACGTTTCCATGCACGTCGGTCAGTCGCATGTCGCGCCCCCCGTAACGGTAGGTCAGCTTTTCATGATCCATACCAAGTTGGTGCAACACCGTGGCCCACAGGTCATACACCGTGGTTTTGTCTTCAGTGGCATGGTAGCCCAGATCATCGGTGGCTCCGTGCACGCTGCCCCCCTTGATTCCCCCTCCGGCCATCCACAGACTGAAACCATAAGGATTATGATCGCGGCCATTGTTACCCTGTGAAAAGGGCGTCCGGCCAAACTCGCCGGTAAAAATAATCAAGGTGCTCTCCAGCAGGCCTCGCTGTTTGAGGTCATTGATGAGGGCGGCAATGGGCTGGTCGACTTGACGGGCCATTTCCTGATGACCATGAGGCAGGTTCCCATGTTGATCCCAAGGGTTGGCCCGTTGCCCGTCTCCTTTGAAGTTGGAGCAAGACAACTCGACAAAGCGCACCCCCTGTTCCACCAGGCGACGAGCCACCATGCACTGCTGTCCATAACCAGCCACCAGTGGATCTTCGTGCTCGAAGCCATATGCCCGCTTGAGATAGGCCGGCTCTTTATCGAGGTCCATCAATTCAGGGACCGCCGATTGCATGCGGAAGGCGGTTTCATAATTTTTAATCGCCGACTGCACATCCCCTTCTGCGGCCGAGCGCTTGGCAAAGGCGCCATCCAACTGCTCCAAAAATTCCAAGCTCGCTCGCTGCTCTTTCAAAGGCCGGCTCGGCCTCACACGACTTACCACTTCCTCCTGATCCAGGTTAAAAATCGAGGCCCCGGTGGTGGCAGGTAAAAAACCATTTCCGAAAATCGATTTACCCCCGTGGGGTATCCCGGTTTTGTTGTTGAGTACGACATACCCGGGGAGATTTTGATTCACACTGCCCAGACCGTAATTCACCCAAGCCCCCGCCGATGGCGACCCCAGGAAGGGAAAGCCGGTATGCATGTAAAAGTTCCCTTGGGCATGTTCCGAAAACTTTGCCGTCATGCCGCGCACCAGAGCAATGTCATCGGCACAGCCTGCAATATTCGGGAAGAGTTTGGTAATCTCTAAACCCGACTGACCATATCTTTTTGCCTCCCAGGGCGATTGCATGATCCTGCCGTTGTTATCAAACTGGGTGCGCAACACCTCCCCGGGCATGTCCTTGCCATGCATCTCTTTCAGGAGAGGCTTGGGGTCAAAACTGTCCACGTGACTCACCCCGCCAGACATATAGCACAAGATTACCGAGCGCGCCTTCGCTTGATGATGGCTGGGCTTCCCCTCCGCCGCACTTAAATGGTTCAGGGCCAGCCCTCCGAGGCTGCCAAACCCCATCTGCATGAAACGTCGACGGTAATAGGTATCAGTAAACATAGATAAGTTCCTTTGAATTAAACAATGTGGTAATTAAACGACGCCAGTCTTCTGCATCGGGGTTGTCACCTAAAAAATTCCCGCACAGGGTGCGTTCGCTTGCCGTAATCTCACGGGCATAAAGCGTCACAAACAAATCACGCAAGACAACATCCACCTCCCGTGCCGTATTCACGCGGTTCAACAGATGGCCAGTCAAATCCTCAGCCAAGCCATTCATCATGCTCAAGGCCTGGGCCGGCACGTTGTCGCTGGGTCGCCGACTCACCGTGGTCACTGGCACTGGACGGTTGAAGGTAGTCAGGAAGGGGTGCAGGCGGTTCCGGATCACACTGTCATAGATCGCGCGCTTGTTTTGTCCCGCCACAAAATGCAAGCTGTCATAAATCGCCTCCGCATCGAGACGACGCGGTGTGTAAAAAGACAAGTAATTGTTGTCGGGATCAAGCTCTTTGGCGGCTGCATTGCTCTGACTACTCAATTTGAAACTACGGCTAGTCACCATCAACTTGAGACTCTTCTTTAACGACCAACCATTTCTCTTGAAATCATTGGCCAGAAAATCCAGCAATTCGGGATGAGAGGGCTGCCCCCCCATGCGTCCGAAGTTGTCGGTGGTAGTCACCAAGCCAGCGCCAAACACATAATTCCACAACCGGTTCACCAGCACACGTCGTGTCAGGGGATTGTTGTCACTCGTAATATCCTGCGCCAGCTCCAGCCGACCACTGTTTTTGTTGTAAGGCTTGTTCGCAAAAATTTCCAAAAACTGCCGGGGCACCGCCCCCCCTTCACTTTGGTGGTCACCACGATTCAGAAAGGGGGCATCCACCGGGTCAGCCTCATACACTCCGGGCGCACGGGTAGGGATAGGGATATCATTTTCAAGTTTGCGATACTGCTCTATAAGTGCCACCACGTTTTCGGGTAAATGTTTGATATCGTGATTCAAAACGTTGCGCTGCAGCAACTGCCCCAAAAACTCTGCCCCTTCATCGCTTACAGTTCCGGACGTCCATTTGTTCAAAATACTTTGGATGGTTGTTTCATACCCTTCCAACAAAGAAGCTTGGTCCACCGGGGGCGTGGCCACCCACAAACTCAGAGGAGCCCCCATACTCTGCGGAGCTTCAGGGCCCATCAAAATCTCGCTTACGCCCCACCAACTACGCTCATCCCCCTCTTGGTTGATCACGTCGCGAGCGGTGCGGAATTCATAATGAATTTTTTCACCCTGCCAAATATCCATCTTCCGCGAGCCCTGCCACACCGGCACAGGTTGGTCGAGGCGATGATTATCGTGCAGTAAGCCTCCAAATGGATAATGCCTGACCGCATAACGCCTATTGGCTTTGCTGCCAGCGGCGCGGACCCAGAGATGGTTGGCGGCCGCCGTCATCCGGGGCGAGCCCATCACCGCCGCATGCTTGTCGCTGATCAAATGGCTGTAAACTCCGGCTGGGTAGACTCCTTTAAACGCAGTTTCCCCTTCCCCTCTCAAGGCAAAAGAGCCCGCAGGTTGTGGAGATAGATGCGAACCATTACCAGTTTTAAAAAAGGTCGCCACCACCTTAGGGTCACGCAAATCATAGTAAGCGACCGCTTCTTCTTTCACCTTTTTGTTGTGCGCCTTCACCCGTCCCACATGTCCCTGCAATCCCTTCCAATACGATTCGAATTCTTTCGGCCCCTGCTCTTTCATCCGAAGCCATGGGGTCAAGGCATCACTGTCATGCTGTTTCTTTGTGCTTTTCACCTTTTCCAGCCTGTCTTCAAGTGACTCCATTTGAGAAAGCCAGTAGGTCGCAAAAGCTTTTTTAATTTGAGGTTTCAGTTGCTTGATAGCGTCTTGATGGCGTCGTTGTTTTTCCTGGCTATCCACCACAATGGTGGCGGGGCGGTTGCTGATCATGACCCCATAAAAGCGGGTGTAGTCCTTCTGACTGACAGGGTCAAATTTGTGATCGTGGCAACGGGCGCATGACACCGTGAGAGCCATGGTGGCCTTGCTCACCACATCCACTTGATTGTCGGTGAATGCCACCAATTCCTGGTAGGCGTCCACTACCCCATAGCCAAAAGGGTTCATACGCAGATGTGCGGGACCAATCGCCGATTCATTAATATGCGTTTCGTGATTGAGTCGGGGCTTCGCCAACAAATCGCCGGCCAGATGCTCGATCATCAACTGGTCGTACGGCACATCCTGCTCTAGGGCCCGTATCAAGTAATCACGGTACTGCTGTGCAAAGGCGATACGGGGATCGCCCTCACTGCCATGACTTTCGCTGTAGCGATACCAGTCCATCCAGTGTCGGGCCCAACGTTCCGCATAAGCCTTACTGGCCAGCAAGGTGTCGACATACTTTTCATAGCGCTTCGGATCTTTGTTCGACGTAAATGTTGCCACATCGTCAGGAGACGGAGGCAAGCCCGTCAACACCAGCGATACTCGGCGCAACAAGGTGTGTGGATCGGCGAGATCGCCAGGCAGCAGTTCCTGCTGTTTCAGACGATCATACACAAAAGCATCAATGGGATTGTCGCTCCAATCGGCCTTGTTCACTTTCGGCGGTTCAGGGCTTGTGATCGGCTGGAACGACCACCATTTTTTACGGTCATCCCGCACATCGTCCCAGCTGCGCACCTCTTTTTTCAAACTGTTGGACGTGGGCTGTGTGTGGCGTGGATCCGGAGCCCCCATGCTTACCCACTTTGTAAAATCAGCGATGACGCTGTCGACCAACTTGGGCGCTTTGTCAGGCATATCCTCTACCTCCGCCTGATGACGGATGGACTGAATCAATAAACTTTCATCGGGATCACCAGGTATAATCACCTCCCCCGAATCCCCGCCCGTTCTCAGCGGCTGACTCCAATCGAGGGCCAAGCCACCCTTTTTTTTGTTGATCGAGTTGTGGCAGTCATAGCATTTCTCGGCCAAGACCGGGCGGATCTTCATTTCAAAAAACTCCCGTTGAGCCTCCGTGATCGTGGGATTTTCTGCCAATACCATAGAGCTCGAAAGCACCCACAAGCACAAGAGCATCACACAACAAATCGACCTTCTCAGGCTAAAATTTCCAAGCGGCAAAATAGGACGATTTTTACTGGCATGAATCTGACTTATGTTGGTAGGGAAATTAATTCTCTGGGGTTGGTTCATAATCAACGGAGTGGGAGACAAGAGGATGTTAAAGTTCGACTTAAACGAGGAAACCTTCCAAGGGGATTACTACTTGCTAGAAGACATAGGTTTTTCAAGTGAGGGGAATATGACGAATTGCGGGGCGTCGAAGACCTGGGCTCTTCCTAAGATCCATGCTTCTTTGCCTCGGTCACAAATCACCATTCCATTTGACCCTAAAACGATATCGTCGGTATTGAATTGGGAAAAACCAAGCTGATAAACTCAATGAGATCGGGAAACCCTGCAGATGGTTGGATCATGTTTGATCTGGGCGCCGAGTATGACCTCGATGAAATTAAGCTCTGGAATGGGAATGTCGCTCATGGCGACGCTGGCTTGATGGGTTGATGGGTTGATGGGTTGATGGGTTGATGGGTTGATGGGTTGGAAC
>Ga0315322_10001354_pt1 | contig 18960 bp, 13 predicted proteins | sample M110021515metaG_FD_203461 | JGI IMG/M metagenome (GOLD analysis project Ga0315322, IMG submission 203461) | Ammonia-oxidizing marine archaeal communities from Monterey Bay, California, United States - M1 100m 21515 | ecosystem: Environmental > Aquatic > Marine > Intertidal zone | place: USA...
TTTAGAACCTATGAAGCTTGAAGATATTAATCAAACGGATATAGTGCAAAATAATTTTAATGGAGAGCCTTTTTCTAGCAATGGTAAATTCAATTTAGAAGAATTTACAGTTTGAGTTCATTTAGTATTTAATAAATTTATGATGTATTAAATAATTAAATATTTTTAAAGATTACACTTGCAGTATAATTTTAAATATGTTATACAACCATAAGATAGTATGTTTCTTGGTACTATAATTTACTAATAATTTTTTATTAAACAAATCATATAAGTTTTTTATGAATCTTATTTCTTATTCTAATAAGAAATAACTTGCCGTAATTAATTTGTAATCTAAATAATATTTCAAAATATAATAACAAAGGGGGGGTAAATGAATTACGGAGAATATCACCATAGTTTAAATCGTTTTGATCGAGAGAATTTTGAAAAAATCATTCGGGATTCTCGTCGGTTCCCTGAAGTTTCACAGGAGCGTGAAATGGGGAAAATTAAATATGAATATCGAGACAAAGAATATGCTGTAAAAAGTAAAATTCGCGCTGTTCAATCTAGAAATGAATTTCAAAATTTGTCTGTAATAGATGAAATATTATTAAGATTTTATGGTAGGTTTGGGTTAACACTGAATAAAATTATGAGATTTACTAATAATAAATTAACTTTATGGATAAGTAATATTGCAAAAAAAGATTTTCAAAATTATACTAAAAAACTTTTTAAATATCTTGATCTTGAAACTTATAAAGATGTTCTAATAGCCAATAAATCTAATACTTTTAGATGCCTTAAAGTGCAAGAGGGTATTTTTTCCATATCTATAATTAACTATTTAGATCAATTGATTACTAATCATAGGTCTGAACACATAAATACGGATTATTTTTATAGAATAGCTTTTGCTAAAAAAAATAGATATGTGACACAAGAGGAAGCTAGTAAAATACCTTTAAATAGGGGAAATATAATTAAATTAGGTAATGTTGTAATGGATAGGACCTTAACTTCTGTTGGAAATGATTTACAAAGTGTTCTTTTTAGGTATTCACATAAAGGTCAATCTGCTACTTTAAAGTATTTTGACAAAGATTCTGAAAACCAAGAAGAAATTTTATACGTTATTAAGAATAATGAAAAATTGAATTATATGGATATAGCAGGATTTAAACTTAATAAACCAGAAATAAATGTTAATGGTAGATTTGAGCTTGATCCAAATAATGAATTATTGAAAGGCCAAGATGAATTTAGTTCAGGAGAGCTTATTATCCCAAGTCACACACCTTTTAGAGTTGTAGGAATCCAAAAGATGGACAGAACTATGAATAGAAGAGTAGTTCTTTTAGAACCTATGAAGCTTGAAGATATTAATCAAACGGATATAGTGCAAAATAATTTTAATGGAGAGCCTTTTTCTAGCAACGGTAAATTTAATTTAGAAGAATTTACGGCTTAATTCCATTTAGTATTCCAAAAAATAACTAATCGTTATTTTATACCACAAAAAAGAAATAAAACATAACAACAGGGTAATTTTTTAATTATTTAAAAATGAGAAAATTGGGAGGACATAAAATGAGACATATTGATTTTCGTAATATTTATTCAAAGAACAAAGATATTGAATTTAAATGGATTGGCGGTACTTTTTGCACGACAATACCAAGTTTAGAGCAAGCGAGGCAACTGTTAGGCACAAAATGTGAAAAAACGCGTAAATTAAAAAGCAGTGTTTATTATAATTCCAAAGAAATGTTTGTACGTCAAAAACTTAGGATTGGTGCACACGATCGAGGTGAGGAGTTTGTTTGGGCTGATGGTACTTTGTGCGATAAAGATAAAAGAGTACAAGATTTTCATTTACCGGCACACTTAAAAGTAATGCAGTATGAAAAATACATTATTAGAAAAGACGAGATTTTTGATGTTACTTCGAAGCATGATTTTTGGGAAGGAGTGCATTTTAGAGAAGAGTTGTATGTATATATTCATATTAAAAAATTATATGTCGAAAAAGGGGCAATCTTGTCAGTTCGCGGAAATGTTTTAACATTAGTGTGTGATGAAGTCATTCTAATTGATAGTGAAAATGAAGATAATCATAAATTTGATTTTCAAATTAAAATTCTAGGAACAGATTATTTTGGTTATGGAAAAGCAAGATCTAAAGAAGAAGAAGAAATGAATGGTTTAAACGGCAAAGATGGGTGTGTGATTGAAGAAGAAGATTTACAATCATATGAATATATTAATACACTTTTTGGCCGTATTAAAGTTGAAAAGAAATCCTTTATTGAACCTGATATTCAAGATCCCAAATATAAGGGACAAAACGGAGAAAATGGAAAGAATGGGGTTAATGGAGGTATGTCTATGCTTGCGGATATTAGAATTGGAAAATTATCAAATTTTAGTATTAAAGGGTTTCAAGTATTTGCACAAGCCAGCGCTGGTAAAAACGGAGGCGATGGTGGCAAGGGTGGCGATGGCGTCTTTCCCGGTAATGGGGGTAAAGGCGGGAATGGTGGTAACGGAGGTCTTTCTTCCAATATTTTCGTAACATCGCCTCAAAAATATCGTAAATTTATGAATTTTATAGGTTTGGAATCTATAGGAGGAAAAGCAGGTAAAGGAGGTGAAAGTGGTAAAAAAAGTATTGAAATACAAAAAATTGTACAAAAATCTTTAGATGGCGCTAATGGAAAAGATGGGCGGAATAGACAAGCTCCACCAATATATTTTTTCCCATTCACAAAGATTTAAAGAATGTTTTAACTTAATTTGAAAGGATAATATCATATGTTAAATAAAAATGAAAAATCATTAGTAATTAATAATGTAAAACAACTTGGAGATGAAGGATTATATAATTTACCAGAGCATCATAGAGAGGAATTTGTTAATGCAATAAAAACAAATCCTGATAATTCAGGTATGCATAAAATATTTGAACACGTTTACAATAGTAAGTCTTCAAATAACGAAAATTCAGATGACCTGCATTTTGATGCTAATGAAAGCAGGCAATTTCCTCTTACAATGCAAAAAGTGTCTACATCTGAATTAGTAATTGATAAAGAATTTGTAATAGGACCGCATGCCTCTCCTTATCTCATTGATGTAGATAGTTTGGTTTTTGATGGTGGCTCTATTACTGTTATATCGACAGCATTAAATATAAAAGCAAAAAAAGTTACTATTACTAATAAACCATCTTCTAAACAGTACCATATTGCAATTCTAGGACAAGCTGGATCAAAAGGAAGAACTGGCTCAAAAGGAAGTGAATATGTTTCAAGAGCACGAGATGGTAGTAACAGCTATGCTCCATCACCTGGCATATGCACATCAGCTGGTTCTGCTGGTGTTGGTAGTGACGGCAAGAATGGTGGCGTTGGCGGTGTTGGCGGTCAAGGAAATAAAGGAATTGCTAATTGGCCTGCAACAATTGAGATTAACTCTTTTTCTGAAAATTCTCCTACATTAGAAATACTTCTAAAATCTGGTGTCGGTGGCGCTGGTGGTGACGGAGGCATCGGCGGTGCTGGACAAGAAGGTGGCCACGGTGGAAACGGCTGTTATAGTGGTTGTGAAGGAACTAACGGTGTATTTGGTGGCACAGGTGGTAACGGCGGTAATGGCGGTAATGGTGGCTCTGGTGGTTCCGGCGCTAATGGAAACCCTGTTCATATTAGCTGTCCTAGCGTAAGTAGAAATTTACTTTCAGTTACAACAGAGAGTTCAGAAGTTGGTAATGTTGGAAACGGTGGCGCTGGTGGTACTGGTGGCAAAGGTGGTTCCGGCGGTATCGGTGGCAAACACTCTTATAATGGCCAAAATGGTTCTGGTGGTGAAAATGGCAACTCCGGAATAGCAGGAACTAATACAGGCACACCAGGTAGTGCTCCTCGTGTAATCTACAATTATACATAATTCAACAACAAATAATAAATCTATGAAAGGATTAACAATATGATAAATAAACAATTAAACAAGAGTTTTTACACTTCGGTATATAAAAATGAATTACATTCATCCGCTGGAGAGCCTGCTTTTGGTGAGTCTATAGTAGAATGTGAAATTTATAGATATACAAGTGCTTCTAACCTAGACCTTAAAAAAGGATATTATGTATTAGCGAAGCAACGTATTATTATTCCTAATAATAATACACCTAGTTTAGGGGCAGTGTCTGTTCAAAATTATAATAATTACCCAGCTATTTTAAATAATAAAATTACATTAGATGTTAATAATAATGCGAAAGTAAAAATACATGATTTATTCCCAAAAACTTTAAATTCAAATGTAAATATTAGTTCTTCATCTCATGATGGGGATAGTAGAACGCAAATTCAACAACATACATCTGGATCTTCAACAAATAATATAAATACATTTGGAGTAAATGTTGGTGGAGGAATGATGCTTGGTATGCCTATGTTCAATATTGGACTTAGTTACTCACATACTTGGGGGCACAGTTATAATAAACAAAATTCTAGTGGGTCAAATGTAACACATCAATCAGACTCTAATTTTGGTAATAGTATGAGTGTAAAAGATTGGAGTTCATATAGTAAGTTAGGTGATAATAATAAGGAAGTTTCTTGGGTTTGGGGTCAGACTTACCCATGGGATGTACTTAATTATAATTATGCACAAGAAGGTAATGATATTAATCTACCTCAATTCATACAAAATCGTATGTTGACATCAAATTCTGTTTTACCGCCAAGTGAATTATCATTATATGGCTTAGATTTCACGACTCAAGCATCTTGGTTTGTGGAGTTTGAAGGTGATATAGTAGAAGACGAAATTTTATCATTGTCTCACAAGATAGAATGTTATACAGCAAGTCACGGGTTCTTGTCTTCAAGAGTATCAGCTTCATTAGATAATTCTAGTCAAGCTAAGACATGTAATTTTTCTTCTAATCCTTTAAATATGAGTCGTTATTCTTTAGCTCCGGTTGAGGTATACAATGCTGATGGTGCTAGTATCGTATTTAAAAATGATGAATTTACTTATAGACCCGAAACAGAAGCAGATAATTTTAAAATTATGTCTGCTAATAATGAACTTGAAGTATGTGGCTCTGGTTTTATGGAAACAATGAAAAGTAGTTTAAAAAATAATGCGAAAATTGAAATTTACTTTAAGGTAGATAATAATATTTCTAATTATGACTTATTTATTATGCATTGGTTGAAAGATAATAAAACACCTTGTAATATTAATTGGACAATAAATGATGAATATAAAGGAAGTTCTGTTGTTAATGCGATTAGTGATTTAAACGGAGAAGACAATATGACAAAAATAAGCCTAAGAAATAATAATTATTCTCTATTGAATAGTTTTGATTACTTGGTAATGGGTCTAAATAAAATTGAGTTGGATATTGTTCCTCAAGATATCCCAATGGATATTGTTACACGCGATTTATCAATTAATTTAGGTTCCGGTGATGATGCTGGTAATACTGTTGTTGTTAGTGACAGTAATGCGGATGTTATACCTTCGTGTGAATATACTATATCTTCAATTACCATTAGATAATTTTTATACCTAAGGTATATATTGTAATCTTATCTTAGAAAAATATTGAAACCTCTTATATTAATAAGGGGTTTCTTTATTATTAATAATTTTAATTAAATTTAAAAATAAAATAAAAAACACTTGCATTTTATTTTGAAAATGATACAAACATTGTTAAGCGCCCGTAGCTCAGCTGGATAGAGTGCCTGACTACGGATCAGGAGGCCATGGGTTCGAATCCTTTCGGGCGCACCATATTTAAAAAGCCTTATAAAATAAGGCTTTTTTTATTCTTTATAAAATCCTTGAATTAATAATTATAAAATTATACTATATTATTATGGATATTAATAAAAAACATTTAATTATAACTGGTGCAACTGGTGGCCTAGGTGGCTCCTTAATTAAATCTCTATCTGATTATGATTGTACTATTACAGCAATTGGAAGAAATAACGATATTTTAAAAAAACTTGAAAAAGAATTCGATATTACTCCATTATGCTTGGACTTAACTAGTGCAAAAGGTCGTGAAAAATTTAGCGATTATGTTAAAAAAAAACCCGCTGACATCTTAATTAATTGTGCTGCAATTTTAAATATTGAAGAATTTCATAAATGTTCATTAAATAATATTGATGATACTATAAATATTAACTTAACTGCATTAATTACGACTAGTCGTTTTTGTTTAGAACATATGTTAAAAAAAGATACTCGTTGTAAAATCGTGAATGTAGGTTCTATCGGTGGTGATTTAGCTCTGCCTTATTTTACAACTTATACAGCTACAAAATTTGCTGTTAAAGGGTTTTGTGAATCTTTACAGCGTGAATTATTAGGAACTAATGTGGATGTTATTTTAATTGCACCAAGGGCTATGAAAACACCTATGATGGACGAAGAAGCAGTAGGCTTATTAAAAGCAATGTTTTCTGGTATGGACGATGTGGATAAAATTTCACGAAAAGTAATTCGAACTATCGAAAAAGATAGATCTTATATGCGTTCGGGAATACTTGAACGATTTGGTGCTTTTGCAAATGGTATTTTCCCGCAGATTGTAAATATAGCATTTTATATTATAACGCCGATAATGAAAAAACATGTAAAAAAAATGAATAGATAGTGTTTATTAATCTTTTCTTATTTAAAATCTAATTCTTCGTCATCTGAAAAATCAAAATCTTCTATACTATGTGTTTCTGGTTCTTTGTTACCTGCTTGACTATCAACTTGCATTATTATGTTACGAACAGCAGCGTAATAATCAACAGAAGTCTTTTCTAGTGTGTCAAGTTTATCAATATAGTATGACCTTTGTATTACTGCATTAGTAATACTTATGTTTGTTTTAAGTTTCTTATTTAATGGAATAAAATTAGTATCAACTAATTTTGATATTGCTCCTCTTACGGAACTACCCCCTAGGATCGGCAACACTATATAAGGGCCGGATTCAACATTTTGCAAATTTAAAGTAGTATTGAAATTCGTATATTTATAATTTTTATCTATTTCTTCATCTAATTTTATATGTCCAGTCCCAAGTGTTAAAATCATATTTGTTGATAACTTTTTAAGAGAGTGCATACTTAAATCCCATTTTCCTTGCAGTGCATAATTGACTGAGGATATAGGATATTTTATTTGTAATACGATATTTTCAAGAGGAATTTTTATTATATCGGGAATAATATCACGATATATAGTTGCAATTGGAACTAGTATTATTTTATCAAAAACAGTGTTGAATGCGAAGATAGGTCTATTTATACCTTCAAGAGGGTCAATGTCTTTAAATTCGGCATAACTAATGTTTGTGCTTAGTAACAAACTAATTATACAATAAATTATTTTATATTTTAATCTATTTATTTTCATATTCTTATTGTATTATAAAAAAATACTAATTACTAGTTTTTTAAGGTTAAAAAAATTGTTTGGTTACAATAAAATCATAGATAACAATGATGTTAATATTATAATTACCTCTGTCATTACAGGAATATTGTGTGGTGGTCTTGCTATCTTATTCCGAGAAACACTTGAATTAATAATAAATTTTTCCTTTAACTCAGATTATTATAATTTATCTAATAGTGCAAAAAAATTATCTTTTATACAGATAATAATTGTAACTAGCACGGGTGGATTATTAGTTGGATTAATAGGTTATTTCTTTATGCCGGTTAATCGTTCACAAGGAATGACAGAAGTAATTGAAACAGCCCTTAAAAAAGATTATAAAATTTCACTTAGAACAACAATTGGTTCTTTTTTTATTAATGTAATTACACTGGGAACAGGTGGTGCGACAGGGCGAGCAGGTCCAATAGTACATTTAGCTAGCGGTGTTTCAAGTTTAATTTTCGATAAATTAAAAATCCAAGGTAGAGATCGTAAAATTTTGCTTGGTTGTGCTGCTGCTTCGGCTGTTTCCTCTACATTTAGCGCTCCTATCGCAGGTGTTTTTTTTGCATCTGAATTGATTACTGGTTCGTATGCAGCTTCACAGTTCTTGCCGGTTGTTCTTGCAAGTATTTCAGGGGCTTTTTTATCAAATATATTTTATGGTTCTAATACAGCATTTACTATTGTTGATTATCAAGAATTATCAATGTATGAATTACCTTTTTTTATTTTATTAGGAATATTAATAGCTTTTCTTATTAATCTATTTATATATGGTATTAATACTGTTTATAATTTTGCTAGGGAAAAGAAAATCCCAGTTTTCTTATGTCCTGCAATTGGTGGTTTATGTGTTGGAATAATAGCTTGTTTTTTACCTCAAATAATGGGTGATGGATACTTTACAACAAACCAATCATTAGCAGGGAATTTACCCTTTTATTTATTAATTATGTTAATAATTGCAAAGTTGTTAGCAACAATTTTAACAATTGGTTTCGGTGGCGGTGGTGGTGTGTTTTCACCATCATTATTTATCGGAGCAATGATTGGTGGTGCATTCGGTGTAATTGTTGTAAATATAATGTTTTATTTTAATATTTCTAGTGATGTTTCTTATGTAATGTATTCAGTTGCTGGAATGGGGTCATTTGCCGGCGGTTTACTAGGCGCGCCTATATCAACGGTATTTATGATTTTTGAACTTACAAATAATTATATTTTAACTTTAGCCGTTATGATTTCAACATTTACAACTATAAGAACAATGCAAAATATTAATGTGCCAACATTTTTTAATTGGCAATTAAAAAACCGTGGTATTAATTTAGGCGGTTCAATAGAAAATATTGCAATGCGCAATATATTAGTCAAAGATATAATGAGATATGATTTTACTAGTGTTAATAAAGACGAAAGTTTATCTATCGTGCGTGATAAATTACGACAAAAAAAACTTGGTGACATATTCGTGACCGATGATGAAAATTTGTTACTAGGTGATATATGTGTTTATTCTATGGCTGATAAGGCATTTAATACAGATGATGACATTAATTCTAGAGCCATAGATGTTGCAGATTTAAATACAATTAGAGTTAATTTAATTGATAATTTGGAGCAGATTTTACCGATTTACCGTGAAAATAGTAAATCTGTTGTTGCTGTGGTAGATGATAAAGGTAAATTAGTTGGTATATTAAATCAAAATGATGTATTAATTGCTTACAAAAACATAATTATTGATACTAGACGCTCTGAAAGATTATAATGAAAGACATAGCAACTAAAAATACACCTGATTGGTTAAAAGGTTTAAATGAACAACAAAAAAAGGCAGTCGTTAATGTAGATGGGGCTTGCCTTATCTTGGCGGGTGCAGGAACCGGAAAAACTAGAGTTTTAACATCGAGATTAGCGCAAATAATATATCAACAAAAGGCGAATCCATTTGAAATTATATGTGTTACATTTACTAATAAAGCAGCAAAAGAAATGCGTGAGCGAGTTGAATTATATACAGGAAACTTCCCAAGTTCTTGGATTGGAACTTTTCACAGTATTTGTTTAAAAATGTTAAGAAAAAACAGCAATATTGTAAATTTAAAGAGTGATTTTATAGTAATAGATGAAGACGACCAATTACGAGTTTTAAAAGAAATAATGGTTGTTTTGGATATTGACAAAGATAGATTTCCTGCAAAACAAATATTAAAAAAGATACAGTCTTACAAAGATGATGCTTTAACACCTGATATGGTTAATGAAAAAAAATATTGCGGTGGTAAAATGCAAGCAATATATCGTTCTTATCAAAATAGGTTACAACAATTAAATTGTGTTGATTTTGGGGATATTATTTTATTAGTATTACAAATTCTAAAAAATGAAAGTGATATATTAAAGGAATACCAATCTAGATTTAAATATATATTAGTTGATGAATATCAAGATACTAATATCGCACAATATCAATGGTTAAAATTATTATCTCTTAAAAATGAAAATGTTAATATTGCTTGTGTTGGTGATGATGACCAATCAATTTATGGTTGGCGTGGTGCAAGAGTTGGAAATATTCTAAGATTTGAAAAAGATTTTAAAGATTCAACAATAATAAGACTGGAACAAAATTACCGTTCAACAGGATATATTTTAAAAACCGCAAATGGTATAATCGCACAAAATCAGAGTAGATTGGGAAAAAATTTAATAACTACAAAAGGCGATGGTGAAAAAATCAAAATAAATAATTATTATGATGGTAAAGAGGAAGCCACAGGAACCTGTTTAAAAATAGAGCAGTATCTTGAAAAAGGAACTCCTGCTTCTGAAATTGCTATTTTGGTAAGGGCGGGCTTTCAAACAAGGTCTTTTGAGGAAAAGTTAATTAATTTAAATATACCGTATCGTGTTATTGGTGGAACTAGATTTTACGAGAGAGAAGAGATAAGAGATGCAATTGCGTATCTAAGATTAATCCATCAAAAAACAGATGATCTTGCTTTTGAAAGAATAATTAATAAGCCGGCAAGAGGTATTGGAAAAGCTACACTGCAAAAATTACAAATACTTTCTAGAAGACAAGGTGAATCATTATACGGTGTTGCAGAAAAAATTATTGAAACAGATGAATTAAGCACAAAAGCAAAAAATTCATTAAATGATATATTGGTTAAATTTAGTGATTGGCGTTATATAAATGAAAAAGAAAACCATATAACAGCAACTAAAACAATGTTAGAACAATCGGGTTATATCGAATATTGGAATAATTCAAAAGATGCAAAAGCTCAAGGCAGAATAGAAGCTTTAAAAGAGTTAGTTTCAGCAATGGAAGAATTCGAAAATATAGCAGGATTCCTTGAACATATCGCACTAGTTATGGCAACTGATAAAATTAATAATAATGAAATGATTTCTATAATGACTATGCACGCATCAAAAGGATTAGAATTTGATGCTGTGTTTCTTGCAGGTTGGGAAGATGGATTATTTCCTTCGGAAAAATCAATGGATGAAAGTGGTATTGATGGATTAGAGGAAGAGCGAAGACTAGCATATGTTGGAATTACAAGATCTAAAAAATATTGTCATATATCTTGGGCTAAAAATAGATTAGTACACGGAAATTGGCAAAATAATATTTATTCTAGATTTTTAGAAAATATCTCACCTGAATATATTGATTTGCACGATAACAACGCTTTTACAAGTAGTAGATTGGATTATAAGTGGCAAAAAACAGATAATAATGTAGAAGTTATAAAAAAAGATGATAATGATGATCAATTTAAAGTAGGGCAAAGATGTTTCCATCAAAAATTTGGTATGGGAACAGTTGCTAGCTGTGATGGTCAATATGTAACTGTTGCTTTTGATAAGGCAGGAACAAAAAAAATGATGTCAACATTTTTGGAAAGTGCATAGTTATAGATTTTAAGAATGAAAAAACAAGTTTATAGTTTAAATATTTTATGTCCAAATCTAGAAATTGCAAAATTAGTACAGGAATTATTTGAAGATTTAGGATACGGCTCTGGTTTAAAAAAGTATTCTAATGATATTAAAGAAGAAAAATTTTATGCTCAGATTTTTATGTATAAAAAACCTGATAAATCCGATTTAGCATCAAAAATTGGTGCTATTGAAGATATATGGGGCAAGGTTTTTGAGCTTTCTTTGTCTGATTTATCTGATATTGATTGGGTTAGTAAAAATCAAATTTCTTTTAAACCATTTGAAGTAGAAAATTTTTTTATTTACCAAGATTTCTATAAAGGGAAAATCCCAAACGATAAAATACCTTTAAAAGTGCAAGCAAGTGTTGCCTTCGGCACAGGTTCACACCCGACAACAGCAGGGGCATTAAAAGCTATATTATCTTTGAATAAGTCATTTAATAATATTATCGATGTTGGAACAGGAACAGGTATATTATCAGTTGCAATGGCAAAATCTTTAAAATTTAACAAAATAATTGCCACCGACATAGACAAACAGGCTTGTGATGTCGCACAAAAAACATTTGAACAAAACAATGTTTCCGGTATCGATATTATTCAATCTGATGGTATCAATGATAAAAAAATAATTGAATCCGGTAAATATGATTTATTTGTTGCAAATATACTAGCTAAGCCATTGATTGAAATATCAAAAAATTTAAAAGATATATTAACAGATGACGCCGTTTTAATATTATCCGGCATAGATAATGATCATACTAAATTAATCATAGATTGTTATAGTAAAATTGGTGTAGTTTTATCTAATAAAATAGTTATAGATGATTGGGTTACTCTTATTATGACAAGAAAATAAATAAAAATATATTAAAACAAGCTGATTTGTTCACTATCTTTCTTTTCTTGTTTGTCTTTTTTATCATCTGGGTTATTTTTAGGAGCTGTCTTTTTACCTCTAAATGCTTTTTCTTCAATATTAATAAATTCTTGTTCAGTTAAAATTGAAACACCTAAATCTTTTGCCTTTTTTGCTTTTGAGCCGGCATTTTCACCACATATTAAGAAATCGGTTTTTTTTGAGATAGAACTTGATATCTTGGCGCCTAGTTTTTCCGCTAATGTTTTTGCTTCATCTCGTTTCATTTTTGTTAATGTGCCTGTAAATACAATTGTTTTATCACTTATCATACTTTTTGTAGTATTTATTTGATATTCCTGAATATCTAATTCTAGGACTAAGTCTGATATTTTTTCATTATTCTCGACAAAATAATTTATTAAATCTTGAACGGCAATATCACCCATACCATCAATTGAAACAAGCTCTTTGTAGGAATTATTATCAATTTCCTTATCACTAGCCTGAATAATATTTTTTTGAAAATTATCAAATGTTTTATAATTTTTTGCGAGTGTTTTTGCTGTTTCGCGTCCTATCTGACGAATTCCAAGTGCAAATATAAACCTGTCTAGCGACACAGTTCTTTTTTTATCAATTTCCGTTATTAGGTTGTTCAGAGATAATTCCGCCCAACCCTCTTTTTTTAATATTTTTTCTTTATGATTTTTTATCTTAAATATATCAGCAAATTGTTTTACAATTCCATCTTTATAAAATTGTTGAATATATTTGGAACCGAAACCTTCAATATCAAACGCATTCCTAGATACGAAATGTATTAAACTCTGTATCGCTTGTGCAGGGCAATAACTGCCACCACTGCACCTAAGGGCAACATCATTACCTTTTTTTATAACTGGTGAATTACATTCTGGACATAAACTAGGAAATACAAACTCAGTTGAATTTTTTGATCTTTTATCCATTATAACCGAAACTATTTGTGGTATTACATCGCCGGCTCTTTGTACAATTACCGTATCACCGTTTTGCACACCTAACCTTTTAATTTCATCAGCATTGTGTAATGTGGCACGACTAACAATTACACCACCAATATTTATTGGTTCAAGATTTGCAACAGGTGTTAATACCCCAGTTCTACCAACTTGTATCGATATTTCTTTTAAAACAGTTATAGCTTGTTCAGCCGGAAACTTTTGTGCAATTGCCCAACGAGGCGAACGAGACACAAAACCTAGTCTTTCTTGTAGATTAAGATCGTTAATTTTATGAACAACTCCATCTATATCGAAATCAATTTTACTTCTTTGTAAATTTATTTGTTCGTAATGCTCAATAATTGATTTTGCATTATCATTTTTCTTTGACATAGGGGTTGTGATAAATCCCCACTTTTTTAGTTTTTGATTGGCCATATTCATTGTAACAGCGAAATCTTCGTTAGTGAATCCCCAACCATAAGCAAAGAATTTTAATGAACGATTAGCTGTTATATTTGGATCTAACAACCTCAAAGAACCAGCCGCAGCATTTCTAGGGTTAGCAAAAATTTTCCCGCCGCTTTTTTCGTGTTTTTGGTTTAATTTGATAAAATCGGATTTATTCATATAAACTTCACCGCGGATTTCTATTATATCAGGGAAATCACCTTGTAATTTATGTGGAATATCAGATATTGTTTTTATGTTTTCAGTTATATCTTCGCCCGTGTAACCGTCACCGCGCGTTACAGCATAAACCATTTTACCTTTTTCATAACGAATTGATGCACTTAAACCATCAATTTTTGGTTCCGACCATATTTCGATATCACCGGTTATACGCAAGTATCTTTTTACTTTATCAATAAAGTCATATATATCACTGTTATTGAATGCATTATCTAGTGATAACATAGGTACGGAGTGTTTTATTTTTTTAAATCCTTTTTTTACACTATATCCAACTGTTTTCGATGGACTGTCGGAGCGCACTAGATTAGGAAATTTTTTTTCTATGGCATCATTTAATTTTCTTAGTTTATCATATTGACTATCTGTGATTTGTGGATTGTCTTTTTGATGGTATTGTTGATCGTGAAATTTTATTTCCATAGCTAATGAAGCTAGGATTTTTTTAGCTTGTTTTTCATCAATTTTATTTACATCTACATCAAACATTTAAACACCCATTAAAGATTTTGCATTTTGTTTAGACTCATCAGTGATTTTATCACTTGATAACATTCGTGCAATTTCATTGATTCTTGTATTTTTATCAAGCGATTTTATTTCTGTATAAGTTGAGCTTTCATCACTTGTCTTTTTAATGAAAAAATGATTATTTGCAATACCTGCAACCTGAGGTGAGTGAGTTATAACAATTACTTGATGTGTTTGTGCTAGATTTTTTAAACGCATACCTATGCTGTGGGCTGATGAACCACCAACACCTGAATCAACTTCATCAAACAGTAGTGTACAAGCCGTATTTTTTTCCGCTAGGGCAACATTAATTGCTAGCAACATTCTTGATAATTCACCTCCTGATGCGGATTTATGAATTGGTGAAAAATCCATACCAATATTTGTTTTTGCCATAAAATTTATTGTATTAAGTCCACTCGGTTTTGCTGTATTTAAATCAATATTTTTTTCTGTTTTAACATTTATTAAAAACTCAGCCCCATTTAAAGCAACAGTTGGTAATTCACGATTTACTCTGCTTGATAATACTTGTGCATTTTCAACTCTAATATTTGATAATTCTTTTGCATATTCGAGGTATTTATTTTTAGCTAGCTCTAAATTTTGTTTTAATTGCAATATTTCCCCAGAATTATCTTGTAATAAGTTTGCTTGTATTTGTAAATTATATTCTATATTTATTAAATCATCAACACTACAACGGTGTTTTTTTGCAAGGTCCGATAACATATACAATCTATCTTCTACGACCTGTAAACAATGTGCAGATTCTTGTAATTTCTCTGCTTCTTCTTGAATTAATGATTTTATTTCAAGTGCTTCTGTGCTGATAAAATCTATCTTTTTAATGATATTTTGTAATTCTTCACCACCAACAGAGCTTATCTTTTCAAGCTGTTTTTCTGCTTTTATGATTAAACTTTCAATTCCTTGATCTGAATTTAAAAGATTATAACTCTCGTTATAAGATTGTAACAATTTATCGGCATTTTTTAATTTGTTTTTATATTCTAGTAATTCTTGTTCTTCGTTTTCTTTTAATTCAGCATTTTTTAATTCTTCTAGACAATGAATTATATATTCTTCGTCTTGCTTTATTTTATTGTACTCATTTATAGTTTCTTGGTATATATCTTGGGATTTTTTCCAATTATAATATGCTTCGGCTGTTTTTTGCTTTAACATACTATTTAAACAATAATTATCCAAAATATCCATATGTCGTTTAGGCGATAATAACCCGTGTTGCTCAAATTGACCCTGTACATCAACCAATAACTCACCAATATTTCGTAAGTTTTTCACATTAACAGGTTGCCCATTTATATAACAGCGGGATTTACCATCATTAGTAATAATTCGCTTTAATATCAATGGTTCGTTATTTTGAAATTCAATGTCATATTCATTTAAAGTATTAAAAACAGGGTGCTGTGTATCTAGTTCGAATTCCGCACTTATAATTGCTTTTTCTGTCCCGCGGCGTACTAGTGTGCTGTCACCACGCCCACCAATTACCAAGCCAATTGCATCAAGCAATATTGATTTACCAGCCCCAGTTTCACCTGTTAATGCGGTTAAGCCATTATTAATGTTTATTTTAGTTTTTTCTACTAATACGATATTATTTATGTTTAGTGATGTTATCATACAACACCACTCAAAATATTATTTTTTGTATTTTTGTAATAAATTGTAAGCATATTTATACCACTTATTATTAGGGTGGTTATGTCCTAATATAGCACCGTTTGCATATGCTTGGTCATATAAACCAAGTGCAAGGTATGTCTCAACTAATCTAGCTAGAGCCTCTGGTGTTTGTGATGTTTCAGAATATAGTTTTACCACATTGTTAAATCTTGCTATTGCGGCTTGGTATTCACTATTTTTTTGATAAAATCTACCAACACTTAATTCTTTACCAGCAAGATGGTCATATGCTAGATCTAGTTTATATTTAGCATTTATAGCATACTTTGTGTTTGGATATGTTAGTATAATATCGTTTAATGCTTCAAGTGCTTTATTTGTATTTCCTTGATCTCGTCCAATATCAGAGATTTGTTCATAATAACTTAATGCACGAATATAAGTAATTTTTGGTGCAAGTTTATGATTTGGGTTGTATGAAAGGAAGTTTCCTGCAAATAAAATTGCATCTGAATATTCTAGGTATGAATAAGAAAAGATAGCAGCTTCTGCGATTGCTTTTTTGGCATATTCAGATTGTGGATGTTGTCTTTCAACTTCTTCAAATGCTTTTATTACATCTGTGTAATCGGCGTCATTATCGCGTAAATTTATAGCTGTTTCGTATAATTCTTGTGCTGGTCTTTCAACTTGTTTTTCAGGTTCGCCGTTACCACAAGCAGTAATAACAACACTTAGTAACATTACACATAACAATTTATATAATTTTTTCAACATTTTAAACATCCAATTTTATTATAATTTTAACAAGAGATATAATAACATTTTAAGCTCTAAAATACAAATCAAATTTTATTTATTTCATAGCCATTGGGTGTATCTTTTATTTCGTATCCTAGTTGTCTTATTTTATTTCTAATCTTATCGGATTCTGCAAAGTTTTTTTCAATTTTAGCTTGGTTTCTTTTTTCCGCTAATTCTTTAATTTCTTGAGGTATTTGACTTTTATCAGAATTTTTTATGTCAAAGCCTAATAATTCAATAGATTTTAATAATTTACCAATTTGCTTTTCTTTTTGATATTTCCACATTATTGAAATAGCAAGTGGAGTATTTAAATCATCGCAAAGTGCATTTTTAAATTCATCTATATTTTTATCTTGTTTTTCATTTTTATTTTTATTAATAAAATCAGATAATTTATTTATTAAGTTTTCAGCTTCAATTAGTTTTGACTTCGTAAAATCAAGCGGTTTGCGGTAATGGGTTGATAATAAAACTAATCTAATTGCATTGCCCGAAAATTCATTTAGTAATTCATTAATAGTGTAAAAATTACCAAGAGATTTTGACATTTTTTGTCCTTCACTCATTAAAAATCCATTGTGCATCCAGTAATTTGCAAATTTATCTGATTTATTTGCACAACAAGATTGAGCTATTTCGTTTTGGTGATGTGGAAATATTAAATCAAGACCACCACCGTGAATATCAAAATTTTCACCTAAATGTTTTTTAACCATTGCAGAACACTCAATATGCCACCCAGGGCGACCTTTACCCCAAGGACTATCCCAACTTGGTTCATCATCGCTTGATGGTTTCCAAAGCACAAAATCGGCAGGGTCTTGTTTATAATCGGCTACTTCAACTCTTGCCCCGTGTTCTTGTTCGTCATAACTTTTGTTAGCAAATTTACCGTATTTATCCCAAGATTTTACACGGAATAATACATGTTTTTTCGCCTCGTACGCATTTTTATTTTCAATCAGCTGTTGAATCATTTCAATCATTTCATCAATATGTTCAGTTGCGCGGGGTTCTATGTCCGGCTTGATTGCATTTAAATCTTTATAGTCTTTAATGAATTGATTTTCAGTTCTTTTTGTTAGTTCGAAAATTGTTTCATTATTTTGTAATGCTTTTGAATTAATTTTATCATCTATGTCTGTTATGTTACGAACATATTTAACACTTGGGTAAATACTTGATAATAATCTATATAAAACATCAAATACAATAATAGGGCGGGCATTACCAATATGTATATAATCATATACAGTTGGCCCGCAAACATACATTGTTACTTCATCTTTATTTATAGGTATAAAATCAATTTTCTTATTTTTTGCAGTATTAAAAATTTTTAACATATATTTTATGACAGCCTTTTTATAACTTTTTCTCGCCCAATTAAAGGTAATAATAAACCAATTTCTGGGCCTTGTTTTTGTCCCGTAATAGCAAGGCGTAAAGGCATAAATAAATCTTTACCTTTTCTACCTGTTTCAGCTTTAATAATATTAGTCCAATTTTTCCAAGAATCTTTTTTTATTTCTCCATCTGGTAATAAAGATAGTGCTGTTTTGATAAAATCAGGTTCTTCAATTACAGTTTTAATATCCTTGTTAATCACATCCAACCATAGGTTTGCCTGTGATAATTTTGAAATATTGCTTTTTATTATTTCCCAAACTTCAACATTTGCCTGTTTAGGTAACCTATCTTTAACTATATCAAAATCCATATTATTAATAAACTTTGAATTTAGTTTTTCTAGTTCTTCAATATCAAATTTCGGCATTGAGCGACTGTAATTATCCATATCAAATTCATTAATTAATTGCTCCATAGTTTCACTACCATCAGCATTAAAATTAGTCCCCAATCTAGCAAGTGCCGATAATAATGTAATTGGCTCAATTTCATTCTCTCTTAAAGATGAAATAGCCCCGTTACCTAGTCTTTTAGACATTTTATCACCATCTTTTCCAGAAATTAAAGGTAGATGCCCAAATTCAGGAATATGGCTTTCTAATGCTTT
>Ga0315322_10001355_pt1 | contig 18958 bp, 13 predicted proteins | sample M110021515metaG_FD_203461 | JGI IMG/M metagenome (GOLD analysis project Ga0315322, IMG submission 203461) | Ammonia-oxidizing marine archaeal communities from Monterey Bay, California, United States - M1 100m 21515 | ecosystem: Environmental > Aquatic > Marine > Intertidal zone | place: USA...
AAGCAACAGGAGTTATGATACATGGGCAAATCAGCAGGCTGAAACAGCCAATACTTTGTATGGATTACAAAAGTCCATTACAGCTGTATCGGGCAATACTGCATTAGAAACAGGATTGAAAACGGTATTCGACAAGGTTAAATTAGATTTGGATCCTAAAAATTGGTTACTACTTGAGTCTTGGGATGACAAAATAGCCCAATACAAAGGACCTGTATATAAGTTTAAGGTTAGGGATAAAGAATTGTCTATAGCTACGCATACTAAGTCGTTGTCACATTTAGACATTCCTAAAGTTGCTTTGCCCAGATACAGTGGTTGGGGTGATCGTTTGAATTGGTTGCTGCAAGAAAATGTACCGGGTGAATTTCCCTTTACAGCAGGTTTATTTCCCTTTAAGCGGGAAGGAGAAGATCCAACTCGAATGTTTGCCGGAGAAGGTGGTCCAGAGAGAACGAATAAACGATTTCATTATGTGAGTCTTGGAATGCCTGCAAAACGTTTGTCCACTGCTTTTGATTCTGTTACCTTATATGGCAATGATCCCGCTATTCGGCCAGATATTTATGGAAAAATTGGTAATGCAGGTGTTTCTATTTGTTGTCTAGATGATGCCAAGAAGTTGTATTCCGGTTTTGATTTGTCTAATGAAATGACCTCTGTCAGCATGACTATCAACGGGCCAGCTCCTATGCTGCTTGGTTTTTTTATGAATGCAGCAATTGATCAAAACTGTGAAAAATATATTTTAGAGCATAAACTGCAACAGGATGTAGAAAATGTTTTCAACGAACGCTATGACAAGAAGGGAATTGAACGTCCAAAATATCAAGGAAAATTGCCTGAAGGAAATAACGGGTTAGGTTTAATGCTCTTAGGGTTAACCGGTGACCAGGTTTTAAAAGAAGAAGTCTACACCAAAATTAAAGCAGATACATTATCAAAAGTAAGAGGCACGGTTCAGGCGGATATTCTGAAGGAGGATCAAGCACAGAATACTTGTATATTTTCAACGGAATTTGCTTTGCGATTAATGGGCGACGTACAAGAATATTTTATTCATAATGAGATCAGGAATTTCTATTCCGTGTCTATTTCAGGGTATCATATCGCAGAGGCGGGAGCTAACCCTATATCGCAATTGGCATTTACATTGGCTAACGGATTTACCTTCATTGAGTATTATTTGAGCCGTGGTATGGATATTAATAAATTCGGACCGAACCTTTCTTTCTTTTTCTCAAATGGAATTGATCCAGAGTACGCAGTAATTGGAAGAGTGGCTAGAAGGATTTGGGCAAAAGCTCTTGCTAAAAAATACGGTGCTGACAAACGGGCGCAAATGCTGAAATATCACATCCAAACTTCTGGAAGATCACTTCATGCACAGGAGATAGATTTTAATGACATACGTACAACATTACAGGCACTTTATGCGATTTATGACAATTGTAATTCATTACATACAAACGCATATGACGAAGCCATAACTACACCAACAGAAGACTCTGTTAGGCGTGCTATGGCTATTCAATTAATTATTAATCGTGAATTGGGACTTGCAAAAAATGAAAACCCGTTGCAAGGTTCATTTATTATTGAGGAGCTTACAGAATTGGTTGAAGAAGCTGTCTTGATTGAGTTTGATCGTATTACGGAAAGAGGTGGTGTTTTAGGTGCGATGGAAACCATGTATCAGAGAAGTAAAATCCAGGAGGAGTCTCTGCATTATGAAACACTCAAGCATACGGGTGAATTTCCAATTATTGGTGTCAATACCTTTTTAAGTTCCAAAGGTTCTCCTACGATTATTCCCGAAGAAGTAATTCGAGCTACCGAAGTAGAAAAAAAATACCAAATAGAGATGCTTGAAGTTCTTCAGAATGCGAATGGTGAGAAATCTAATGAAGCATTGAAAAATATTCAGGAGGCAGCGATTCAGAATGATAATATTTTTGAAAAGTTGATGGAAGCGTCCAAATATTGTTCACTTGGTCAATTGACTCATGCACTTTTTGAAGTTGGTGGGCAGTATAGAAGAAACATGTAGTGTCAGGTAGTTTAGTCTACTAATTTTTATTTTTAGAGCCTATCATGATTTTGAATTTATCGTCATTTGATATTTTTGATCACGGTGCACCAACAACGATTTCAGTATATTTCGTAACCGTTTTATGATTTTACTAAGAAATATATTTTTGTTTCCCGCATTTCTTTTGCCTTTATGCTCAAGTGCAGGGATTAATTTGGATTCTCTGAAGGGTGTTTGGAAGGATACTACTCAAAAGGATGAAGACAGGTTTTTAGCAGCTAAAACTATTGCCTGGACAGGTTATTTACAGAGCTATCCAGACAGTTCATTTTATTTTTCTGAGCAATATTACCTATCGGCAAAAGAAAGCAACAATCTTAAGGAGATGGCTACTGCTTTGTATATCCAGGCGAATGCATGTAGACATCAAGGATTGAATTTACTTGCTTTGGAAAAAGCTAAATCTTCTTTGGCCATTTACGAACAAATTCCACACAAAACAGGTGTCGCTAATTCTTATAATTTAATAGGAAACATTTGCTTAAGCTTAAAGGAATTCAACGAAGCGCAGAAATACTACAGTAACGCATTGGAAATCTATCTTGAAAAGGAGGATGAAATGGGACAGGCTAACGTTTACAATAACTTAGGAAATATTTTCAAGGAAGAGGCTAACTATTTGGATGCACTTAATTATTATTTAAAAAGTTTAAAACTGAAAAAGAATTATGGTAATAAACAGGGTATTTCATCTACCTATACCAATATTGGGCTTGTTCAATTGGCAATGAAAGATTATTTACAAGCATTAGAATACCTGCAGCTGGGTCTGAATATTTGTCAAGAGGAAGGTTTTGAAAATGGGGAGTGCAGCAGTTTGATCAACATATCCGAATGTTATTTTAAACAGGGAGAAATTACAATAGCTGAGGATTTTGCTGAAAAAGGACTGTCTTTATCTACAAAGATTAAGTCCCTTGAGGCTTCTAAAGCGGCTTATGAAATCCTGTATAGAATTTCAAAAAAAACTGGAAATTTTTCAAAAGCGTTGAAAATGAAAGAGCTTTTTGAATTGTGCAAGGATAGTCTTCGAAAGGAAGAAGTAGTCCAGAGTCTTCATCAAATGAAATTACAAGAGGAATATAAGCTAAAGAAACAAGCTGATTTATTTTTGTATGAGCTGGAAATTACAGCCAATGAAAAAAAATTATTGAAAGAAAAAGGGGTTAGAAATAGCTTGTATTTTTTGATTGCTGTTATCGCTATTTTTCTTTTGGGTTTTATAAATCGCTATTTGAAAATAAAGAGACATAAGCGAATTATAGAAGAGCAACATATTGAGCTAAACGAAGCGCATGGGGAATTAACAGATAGTATTAATTATGCGAAATGGATTCAGTCCGCTTTGCTGAAAACGGACGAACGAATTACAGCTCAGTTACCTGCTCATTTCATTTATTATTCGCCAAAAGATATTGTCTCTGGCGATTTCTACTGGTTTCATCAGAAAGAAGGCTATCTCTATTTTTGTGTCGCGGATTGTACAGGTCATGGTGTTCCAGGTGCCTTTATGAGTATGTTAGGTATTTCTTTCTTACAAGAAATTATAGCTTTGGGTGATGCCCCTATGCCTAGTGAAATCATGGAAGGATTGAGTGAACGCTTAGTGCAGGAGCTTTCACAAAAGGAAGGTGACAATCCACTGAAAGACGGAATGGATGCTTCAATCATTAGGTATCACAAGGAGTCTGAAACGATTGATTGGTGCGGGGCTAATAATTCCATTTACATTGTCTCTGATAATGATTACACACAATATCTGAAGAAAGATGAAATAAGAGTCATTAAGATAGAAGGAAAAGAAGGGGTTTTAAATGAGTTATTACCTATGCGACAGTCGGTTGGCTATAATGTATTTAAGTCGCCATTTATTGATTGTTCATTGACTCTTAAAAAGGGTGATTTATTGTATTTACTCACAGATGGATATGCCGATCAATTTGGAGGTATGAAAGGTAAAAAGTACATGCAGACGAGATTAAAACAGTTTTTATTAAGTAATTGGAAATTTTCTGTTGAAGATCAGCATGAGAAATTAAAAGTTGAATTTATTAATTGGAAAGGCAATTTGAATCAGATTGATGATGTGTGTATTGCAGGTTTTGTGCTTTAATAACAAATAGAGACTATTTAACTACTGAAACTGTACGGATTGACCATTAGTAAATGGAATTCAAAACGCTAAATAAAATTAATTAATACCATTTAAAATTTTATTTTCTGGATTAATCTTACATGATTAATTGAATATTATTTATTTTAGAGCATGATATTCCAAATAGACGCAACGGATAAAACGCCTGAAATTGATTTTTCTCCTGTAACGGGGGTTCTGAAAATCAAAGGCATATCAATACCGGAAGATTCAAAAGAATTTTATCGAGGATTGTATATGGAGATTGAAGAGTATCTGCAAGATCCATTAGAGTGGAGTGTAGTGGAGCTACATCTGGAGTATTTCAATACCAGTACAACCTTGTTTCTTCGGGACTTGATGAAGAAGTATCGTCAGGCCAATCAAATCGGAAATACGAATGTGAAAATTAAGTGGATTTTTGAAGAAGATGATTTAGATATGGAAGATGCCGGGCTCGAGTTTAAGGATTTGTTTGATGATATACCTTTTGAACTTCAGGCAGTTGAAGAATTCGATTTCAGATAATTACCCGTTTTTATCTTTGGCTATAGATCCATAAATCGGTCTGCAATTTTTCTTTAAAAATTTTCAATTTTTCCAGCAGTTTAGATTTGTCTTTTGCAGTCTCGATGCTAACTAAATTTCGATTTGAATTTGAACGAATAATTTTTGAATTGAAGCCTTCCTTTTCCCACCTTAAGCGTTCTTTTTCAGCATTTGCTTTGCTATTAAAGCTCCCTATAATTAAGTAATATCTAGTGTTAGAAGAAAACGATTCCACTTCTTTGTGCTCACGTTGCTTTGTTAATGATGCAGAATCCACGCTTTCTAAAGTCGATGATTCGTGTTTAATCTTTGGTATAAATGCATTAGGATTGCCCATTGACAATAAGGTTCGGTCAACAAGGTCTAATTCTTGAATTAATGCAGAATCTTGAAAAATGTTCAATTTTCCAGAATAGCATGCCACCCAGATTCTACCTAGCTTATTGTCGATGGTAATTCCGATAGGCTTGTTTCCGGTTTCGATGGTATTTTGAATTGAAAAATTACTTGTTTTTATCTTCGACATACTTTTCCCGCCATAATTCACAACATATAAGAATTGTCCTGATTCACACAAGGCCATAGATCTTGGCATACTTCCTGTTTTGATTTTTTCAATGGTTTTATTTGGTAAGTTATACTTACCTATTTTGCCTTCTCCGTTCAAACTAATGTAAAGTGTTTCGTCTTTAGGATCGAGGCACAAATGTCTTGGGTTTTTGCCAATGTTTGGAATTATATTTTTGGCATATGTACTTAAATCTAACTCAACAATTTTTGAAGAACCCATAATGGCAACGTAGGCTTTTTTAGAATCTGATGTGATGGCTATCCCCCTTGGGTGCGCTCCAACTTTTATCCGTTTTATTTCCTTTTCTTGATTTAAGCTTACCACACTCACATCTCCGCTACTCCAATTGCTTACTAACAAAAGAGAGTCATTGGGACTTGTCGCCATGAATTTGGGGACTGCACCAACGGCAATGATATTGGTGATTTGAAATGAAGTCATGTCCACCTTATAAATAAAACTACTGTCGTATTTTGAAGAATTACAAGCATCACAACCTGGATTTTTAAATCCTGGTCCTGTCATGTTGTAATTAGAAATCCAGGCGTATTTTCCGTTATGAGAAAACGTGCATTCTACAGGAGCTCCGTTCAATTCGTTTTCACCTTCATGGTTGAAATCTGAAGGTGTTATTCTATCAGAAATAGTCGCAATTAGCTCGTAATCTCGGTTGTGAACTAGAATTTTATGTTTGTACATCATATGTTGCGATAAGAAGTACCCTGTTCCGGAGTGAACGACTGATTTTGGGGACATGCTTCCTGAAATAGTTTTAATCAGCTGCAAACTATAATGCTTTTCTGAATCGGTTATTTCTTGTGAATTTCCGAAGAATGCTGATCCTAATAAAAGGACTGTGGTCAGGTGTTTTCCTAGCTGCATTTAGGAGTTCAGTAAGAATTCTTGCACATCTATTGCAGTCTTTTCAGGACACTCTTCCATCGGAACATGTCCCATATTATCATAAATGATAAGTTCGTTGTTTGGAATATCACGTTGAAATTTGAAGGCATGATCAACACTTAGCCATTTATCTTCCTTGCCCCATAATATCAATACAGGCATTAATAACTGAGTTAAATTATGCGTATTCTGTTTATAATTTGAATTGGCTATGTATACAAATGCTTCCTTATTCCCATCTCGATGAATCATATCATAATAACGATTGACAATATCAGTGGTTACCTTAGATTGATCACAATATACTTGACGTACAAACCTTCGCACAACTGCTTTTGGAATGAAGTTGAATACATTTCTGAGTACTGGGGTTTGAGCAATAATAAACGGCAAAGGGTAATTATTGTCATTGATATAACCTGCAGAATCAATTAGTATCAGCTTCTTTACTTTATTGGGATTTTGCAGTGCATACTCCCAGGATAACCATCCTCCAAGAGAATTCCCTACTAAAAAGAAATTTTCGATTTCTAGTGAATCCGTGAAGTTTTGTAGAAATGTAGTGAATTGGTCAATCGAATAATTATTGTTGGGGCTAGGTCCGGTTAAACCAAAACCTGGCATATCAAGTCTAATCACTCGGAAATTGTCTTTCAGAATTTCGGTCCAATCATTAAAGGTGTGAAGGGATGAGAACGTGCCGTGTAAAAGTAAAATAATTGGACCGCTTCCTTCGTCTCGATAATGAACTTTTACTCCAAAAATGTCAATCCATTTCGATTCTTTTGAAGTGTATTTTTGAAGTAATTCGTCTACGGTCATTTTGCCATATTAATCGGCATGATTCGAGAGGTAAGGTAATAAAATAAGTAAACTTAAACCCGCTTTATAGTTCAAAATTCGTTTTTTTCATAAAAAGTAATGGGCTGAATGTATTTTTTCAAATCCATAGTGATGTTCGAATAATTATTTACTTTTTGTCAATATCCCATTGAATTTTGTATTGAAATATTCTTCAAAGGCAATTTGTAAACTTAAATTATGCTTAGCCAAGAAACTGGCATCCGTAGCTAAATCGAAAAATAATCGATCTTGTTGCGCCATAAGCGCAATGTTAAATTTAGAGAAGATGCCTCTTTTTATCCCCATACTATAGTATTCCATTAGGTTCTCTACAGAGGCATTTTGAAACAATTGAATGGGCTCCCAGCAGTTGGGAAAGAAAACTTTAAGCTCATTTAAGTATTGCGTAGTAAGACCACCTAGATTTGTTGTGAAATGTCGGACACCTTCATAATATCTTTCAATAAAATCAAGCTCATCATTAAATAAATACTCTTTCATTACAGAAAGGTCAGTTAGTTTAAGCCAAACAGCAGCCTCAACTAACTCTTCTTTGGATTGAAAATAGTTATAAATCGTTGCTTTAGATATGTTTAAATGAATAGCTATTTCATCCATCGTCACTTTGCGTACCCCGTGTTCATAAAAGTAGGGCAGAACCTTTTTGAGCCACTTTTTTTGTTTTGCATCAAGTTCTTTTCTATTTTTTTCAACCGCTTTTCTTCCCATATCATACGATTACTATCTAAAGTAATAATTCGAAAAATTATTCTACTTTTAGAGGCATAACTTCTCGTCAAGTTTACCAAAAAATTAGCATGAATAAAAGGTATGTTTTTATATTAATCATCTTATTGACTATTAATTCATTGGGATTTGTGGCTCAGGATAACGGTTCGTTGGAGAATACCACTGATCAAGCCGCAGGTCAAATTCAAAATGGTATTTATTTGGAACTTGGTGGTAATGCAGGTGTCTATTCGATCAATTACGAGCGTTTATTTAGCTTGGGTAAAATCAGCATTGCTGGCAGAATGGGTTTTTCTTTATTAAGTGAACGTCTTTTTATCGAGCCGGAAGAGAATAAAGGATTAGAAATTTTAATACCATTTGGAGCCAATGCACTGTACAGTTTTGCTGGATCGCATAGGATTGAAGCTGGTCTTGGCGGCACGTATTACAGCCATAAAGTGTATGCTATTACTACAAATACGTCGAATATTAATAATCAGCCTGTTTCTACAGATTTGATTCGGAAAAATGATTTTTGGCTAAACTTTAACATGGGTTATCGATTTCAAAAATCTACTAGTGGAATGTATTACAGGGCCTTCTTTAATGGTCATTTAAGTAGAAGAGTTTTAGCTGATAGCCCAAACAGTCATTCTCAATACTCCGTATTAACTTTAGACCCTTGGGCCGGAATTTCCGTAGGATATGGATTTTAAATTGTACAGTATGATTCATAAAAATTTTGTTTGGATAGTGGCCATTATGATGGCAGTATTTTTGTTTGACGCTTGTCGTAAAAATCAAGAACCATTAAAAGTAGGGGGTTGCGGAGACGCGAATTCACCAGAAGGTCAGGTGGGATTAATAGATTACGACGATGGGAGCTGTTTGTATGGATTCATTACCGAGTATCAAATCACCTATCATCCGCAGTTCGACAACGCTGCTGGCACAGGAGTAGATTGGGATTTCGCCACCAATACAGATGCCGATTTAATACTAAGAATTAAGCAGGATACGGCTAGCGATTGGTTTTTTAATAGTGAAAGTGGATTTGGCACACCAGAAATTCAACATAATGATACGGCGCGGTTCTCTGCACTTACTGAATACCAGCTTGTAAATACATCGTATCGATGGGATTTGTATGATCATGATCCTCTACCTCTTGACGACAATGATCTGATAAGCTCAGGTACATTCAATGCCATTGCGAATGCTTCTGATGGGTATGTTACTGCCAAGGGTTTTAATAGCGCTGGAGACAGCACTGAATTGCGAATCAAGTATGATTTAAGAAAAGTCTATTAGTATTTAACTAATTTCCAGTTGAATGTTTATTAGATTTAACATGTTATGCATGCATAATAAATTAATCTGCAATTTATGACGAACGATTACAAGCAATTATTTCAAAAACAACGGAATCATTTTCTTACCAAAGTGCAGCATCAGACTATTACTGACAGAAGAAAGAAATTAAAATCAATTAAGGATTGGATTAAAAAGAATCACAAAGAAATTATTGAGTCGATTAGTGCAGATTTTAAAAAATCACCAGAAGAAATAAAATTTGGGGAAATCAAACCTGTTTTAAGTGAAATAAATGATGCACTTATTCATATTAGAAAATGGTCGGAAAGTAAAAAGGTAAATACCCCACTTTTTCTTTTGGGTTCTAGAGCAGAGGTATTAGTAGAACCAAAAGGTGTGGTGTTAGTAGTAGCGCCTTGGAATTTCCCATTTATGCTAACCTTAGGGCCAGTAGTTTCTGCAATTGCTGCAGGAAATGTAGTTACCATCAAGCCATCTGAGCTGACACCCAATACAGAGCAACTTATTCTCAGAATGTTTAATGATTTGTTTGAAGAGAAAGATGTTGCAGTAGTAACGGGTGATGCCAAAACAGGAGCGGCTTTAATAGAGCAACCTTGGAATCATATCTTTTTTACTGGCAGCCCTAATGTTGGTAAAATGGTAATGGCAGCTGCGGCAAAAAATTTAACTTCAGTTACTCTTGAGCTGGGAGGAAGAAACCCAGCAATTGTAGATGAGACGGCTAATTTAAAGGATGCAGCTGAAAAATTAATTTGGGGCAAATGTTTTAATGCTGGTCAATCCTGTATTGCTCCAAATTATTTATTAGTTCACAGTTCGAAGTATGAGGAGCTACTGGTTAGATTAGAATCGGCGTATCATAAAATATATTCTATCGGTAAACAGGAGATGGAAATGAATAAAGCTTTTCCACGCATAGTGAATAAACGTAATTTTGAGAGAGTAAAAGGTTTAGTTGATGCGGCTGTAGCTGATGGAGCAGGAGTGATTCTAGGAGGTGATTTTAATGCTGACGACAATTATATTTCTCCTACTATTCTGACGAATGTGACGACCGATTCACCTTTATTTCAAGATGAAATATTCGGGCCAGTATTACCCGTGTTAAAGTATGATTCCTGGGATGACGTTTTTGACAAGGTGAATTCGACAGAAATTCCATTAGCCTTGTATCTTTTTTCAAGGTCGTCTAAAAACATTAAGAAAGTGCTAAAAAGTACTACAGCAGGAACCAGCTGTATTAACGAGACAACAGTTCAGTTTATCCATCCTGAATTACCGTTTGGCGGGCATAATTTTTCTGGTATTGGTAAGGCGCATGGAAAGTACGGTTTTGATGAGTTTTCAAATGAAAGGTCTATACTTAAACAAAGAGTAGGTTGGACTTCCGCTAAAATGATTTATCCGCCATATACTCGTTTCAAACGAAAAATTATTGACTTTCTTACTTGGAGAATGTAATGCTATTTACGGAGGAAGAACATAGCTTATTAGCGGAGATTTGTGATGCGTTTGTAGGGCCCGTGAAAAGTCTGGATGGGGATGACGCTTATTGGCAAAGTAAGGCTTCCAACTTAGATTTAAAGCAAAAAATTGAAACGACGGCTAATGCATTACCGGAGCAAGATATTACCGACTTAAAAAAGGTACTCAATTTGTTTTCGAAAAAGACACTTGGCATATTCTGGCGAGGTCCGATGAAACCTTTCAATGAATTAACGCCAGAGCAAAAAGAGAAACTTTTATTTCGGTGGTCCAAGAGTTCAATTGGTAATTTAAGAAAGGCCTTTAATGTGTTTCGAAAAATGGCTGCGTTCATGAGTTATTCTGCCTCTGCTGATGAAATTACACACATTCATTCTAAAATAGGCTATACATCATCATCTTCTAAAGTATCTGAAAATCCAACGAGGATAAGAACACTTTTTTCTGAATCGAATCAGGTGATATCCTGTGAGGTTTTGATAGTAGGATCTGGAGCAGGTGGTGGATTAGCCGCCGGTATGTTGGCAAATGCAGGTAAAGATGTGGTATTACTAGAAAAAGGAAGCTATATCAACGAGGAAGGATTTAATGATAATGAATGGGATATGGTTACTCAGCTATATGACCGATGTGGAGCCCTTTCTACCAATGATGGTGGTGTTACCGTATTTGCTGGAAGTTGTTTAGGCGGTGGCACTACAGTTAATTGGAACGGTTCTTTTGCTACACCTGATCGAATTTTGGAAGAATGGTCAAACGAACATCAGCTGGGGCATTTGTTTAATAAAGAATATCAGCAAAGTGTGCAAACTGTTTTTAATTTGTTTAATGTAAATAAAGATAATTCTGTGCATAACCCCCAAAATCAAAAGCTATGGGACGGAGCAGTAAAAAGAGGCTTAAATCCTGAGGTTATAGCCAGAAATGTAGTCGATTGTAAAAAGAATGGATTTGAAAATTGTGGCTTTTGTGGTTTTGGATGTAAAGGTGGTTGTAAGCAGAGTACTTTGAGAACAACGATACAATCAGCATCTGAGAATGGCGCTCGGATATATTGCAACGCCGAGGTCAAACATTTGACTACGTCACTCAATCAAGTTACCGGTGCTGTCGGTTTTCAAAAAATAAATGGTGAGGTTCGAAAGTTGACGATAAAAGCTGAAAAGGTAATCGTAGCTTGTGGTTCAATTCACACCCCTGCACTTTTATTGCGAAGTGGATTGCGTCATCCTGAATTAGGTAGAAATTTATACTTTCATCCGACTGTTGGCATTGCAGCGAGGTATAGTGATTTAATTGAGCCTTGGAATGGACCCATGATGTCGACTGTAGTTTCGGATGCTATGCGATTGGATGGCAATTATGGTTATTGGATAGAGACGGCGCCGGTGCATCCAGGTGTTATTGGAATGACTTTGCCATGGACTTCAATTGAACAACATAAGAAAGATTTGACAATGGCTTCTAATTGCGGTGCGTTTATCGTTTTGACTCGTGATAAATACGGAGGCAAAGTTAGCATTGACAATCATGGGAATGCAGTAATCAACTATAAGATGCACTCTTACGACTTGAATCATTCCATAAAGGGAATGCAGGAGGCATCAGAAATACATTTTGCTGCAGGAGCAGAAGAGGTGATTTTTCCGCATAGGTCAAGAAAAACACTATTGAATACAGCAGATGAGGAACAAAGAACATCTTTCTATAAACAAATGACTTCCTGGAAATGGCGGACAAATGATTATGTACTTTATTCGGCACATCAAATGTCTACGTGCAGAATGGGTGGCAATAGTAAAACACACCCAGTTCGACCTGATGGATCATTTGTTGATTATAAAAACTTATTTATTGCAGATGGAAGTGCCTTGCCAAGTTGCCCAGGCATTAATCCAATGATGTCAATTATGGCTCAAAGTCATTTCACAATTAAAAACATTTTGAATGGATATTAGCAGTACCGAAATAAAGGTTAGGGGTTATCATTTAGACGTCTATCAACATGTGAATAACGCGCGTTATTTGGAATTTTTAGAAGAAGCAAGATGGAATCATTATCAGGATTACCCCCCTTCCTATTTTGTTGATAAAGGTTGGGGAGTTATTATCGTAAATATTAATATTAACTACAAATTTCCGGCAGTATTAGGCGATACGCTTGATGTACAAACCAGTTTAATCAAAATTGGAAAATCGAGTATAACTTTTCAGCAGGAAATTGAAATTAAAGAAAGCAATAAGATTGCTGTAAGCGCAGAAGTTACATTTGTAATTATTAATCTAAAAACCAATAAAATTCTGCCAATTGAAGGCGATATAGAAGAAGTTTTAACTAGAACAAAAAAATAGGTAATTAATTGGGTAGAAAAACAACAGACAAAACTCGATATAACAATGCTTTAATTAAGCAGCGCCTTGCTATAAAAGCTATGGTCTATTTTCAGCAAAATGGGGTTAGAAAAATCAGCATGTCAAAGTTGGCTAAGGATTTATCGATAAGCAAAACAACTATTTACAATCATTTTGAGTCTAGAGAGGCGCTTTTAGAGGCGGCTTTATCTTATAAATTAGCTGTTATCGGAGAGTATGAATCGGTACTTGAAAACATTACGCTTTCATATACTGAACGATATCGAAAGGCTATGCTTTTTTATTGTGTTCAGCTTTTTGATGTGTCTTCTAAGTTGATGAATGAAATAAGAGTGTTTTACCCATCCCTGTGGAAAATGGTTCTAACCTTTCATAAAACAACATTCTTGAATCTAAAAAACTATTACGAAATAGGAATTGAAATTGGTGCGTTTAAATCTGAAGTAAATTCTATTTTAGCTAGCCTTGACGATCAACAATTTTTTGAAATGCTGGGTCTGCAGGAAGTGATTCAAGAAAATGAGATTTCTGTTATAGCTGCATTTAACCATCATTTTCAAATGAAATTTTCTGGAATTCTTGAACCGAAATTTAGTATAAAAAATGTAGAGTAATGTTTACAGCATTGTCATTCCCATAACGCTAATTGTTAGCGCTAGAAAGGAAGACATGATTACAATTCGCAATAATATATTGGCTTTTGGCTTTTCTTCTAAATTGAGTGGGGTGTTCATTGTAGTAGTTTTATTTATCTGTAGGCTTCTGTAAATGTAACAAATGTAATTGGTAATAAGTTACAATTGGACTCAAAAAAATAGTTGATTGATTTAATCCTTGTCTAGATAATTCCAACAATTATCATTGTAATGAATTGTATTCTCTAGATTTTTAGCAATTTGATTTCATTTGAATCAACGGTAAATTTCAAGTTGATTTTTATTAACAGATGCGGAGAATGAAATTCGTTCTTTGTCGAGATTTTATCTTAATCAAAAGAGAAATAAGTTAATGTATAAATCGATCACTTAATTCAGCAGTGGGAATCCAACATTCTTCCGATTTTCCGAACCATTTATAGCGATTTGCGGCAATTAGGTTATAAACCCAGTCTCGAATAAAGTATGGAATGGGCCAAAAAATATAAATACACGGATAGGGCATTTTCATCTTAAAAGCAATTCTAAAAACTGCTCTTGTTTTTTGGTAGACACGATTATTTTTGATTAGAACAATGGAGTCTATTGTTTTGGGGTCTTTGTTATACTTGATTAAAATATTTTGGCCAAATTCAGATTGAATCGAAGCAAATTTAAATAAAGGACTTTTTTCCTTTTTCAAAATTCGTTGAACCGAAATATTGCACAAATTGCAAACTCCGTCAAATAAAATAATTGGGCAGTCTTCATCCATTTTATTTGAATATCGCGAATAAAATTAATATAAAGAAGTCTAATTAAAATTCAGCGTTATTTGTAGAATTCTAATCTAAAAATGGGTAACGATAATCTTGTGCTGGAACAAATGTTTCTTTAATTGTTCTTGGCGAAACCCACCTCAGTAAATTAATGTATGATCCCGCTTTATCATTTGTGCCAGAGCCTCTTGCACCACCAAACGGTTGTTGTCCTACAACAGCACCAGTAGGTTTGTCATTGATGTAAAAATTTCCAGCAGCATTTTCCAATTTTTTCATGGCGAAATCTATGGCGTATCTGTCCGTTGAGATAACTGCGCCAGTTAAAGCGTAATCAGAGGTTTGGTCTACCAGGTCTAATGTTTCCTCCCATTTATCATCGTCGTAAACAAACAAAGTAATAACGGGACCAAATATTTCTTCACACATGGTTTTAAATTTTGGATCTGTAGTTACTACCACCGTTGGCTCAATAAAGTACCCAATAGATTTATCATAACCGCCGCCAACGATGATCTCAGCATTCGATTGTTCTTTAATGTAGTCTAGATAAGCGGCAATTTTATCAAAGGCTTTTTCGTCGATAACGGCATTTATAAAGTTGGAGGTGTCCGAAGGAGAGCCCATTTTGAATGAGCTCACTTGTTCAATGATGGAAGTTTTCGTATCATCCCAAATGCTTTTAGCAATATATGCTCTGGATGCCGCTGAACATTTTTGCCCTTGGTATTCAAATGCTCCTCTTGCAATCGCAGTCGCGACTTCTTTTGGGTTGGCAGATTTATGTGCAACAATAAAGTCTTTTCCACCTGTTTCTCCAACAATTCTTGGGTACGACCGATAATTTTCAATATTAGAACCAATTTCTTTCCAAAGGTGTCGAAAAACCCCTGTTGATCCCGTAAAATGAAGTCCTGCAAAATCTCGGTGTTTAAATACGATATCACCGGCAGTTGGACCGTCAACGGTTATCATATTAATTACTCCATCAGGTAGTCCAGCCGCTTTGAATAGCTTCATGATCACTTCTGCTGAATAAACTTGCGTTTCTGCAGGTTTCCACACGCATACATTACCCATCATTGCAGCGACAGCCGGTAAATTAGCGCAGATAGAGGTGAAATTGAAAGGAGTAATACAAAAAACAAAGCCTTCAAGTGGTCTGTATTCCAGTCTATTCCACATTCCAGGATTGGATCCCGGTTGTTCGCCGTATACCTGTTCCATATAAGCAACATTGAACTTGAAAAAATCGATCAACTCACAGGCTGCATCAATTTCAGCTTGAAATACATTTTTAGATTGCGCCAGCATTGTAGCAGCGTTCATCTCATCTCTAAATGGTCCAGCTAGCAGCTCAGCGGCTTTTAGAAAAATACTTGCGCGGTGTTCCCAAGGAAGCGATGCCCATTGGTGTTTTGCGGCCAGTGCAGCATCAATAGCAGCATGAACGTGAGATGAATCTCCATAATTAAAATGACCTAAAGTATGAGCATGTTCGTGTGGTGGAGCCATTCTCATCTTATTTTCGGTTCTAATTTCTTGTGCTCCAATATACATAGGCACATCAATTTGCTGGCTATGCATTTTATGGTATTTCGCAATTAAGCTTTCTCTCTCTGTAGAACCGTGCTCGAATGATGTTACTGGTTCGTTTTCTGGAAATGGAACAATGTATACTCCTTTAGGCATGTCTAGTTTATTGTTTAAGAATTAAATATTTATTGCACGAATTTAATCAAACAGATGATATTGTTATGTTTTTAATTTAAATCGATATTAAATTCGTAGAATTAATTTCAAATTGCTTAATTTTCGGATTATCTTGTATTCTAGCATTGCCTTACCTGAATCAACTGCTGTTTAAAAATACTAAAAGCGAATGAAAAGATTTTTACTCATACTACTTAGTTTGTTTATTGCACATTCTGTAATATTTGCGCAATCCAGACTTGCTAATGTCAATGTTTCGACTACCTGGAGAAAAACCGACTTTCAATGTGGAACGGACGGTTTGTTTACGAATCCCGACCCTCGTTACAACCTAACTGCTCAAACTTTAAGTGGTGGCGTTGGTTCTGGTTTCTCGGGTCCTGGAGTTTTCATTTTTGATAATGAATCTTGCAGTGGGCTTGGAGCAGGTTCTGGTCGTGATTTTAGTCATACCATACTAGACGTTCAGGGTATTTGCGCAGATGAGGTTCAAATTAATTTCCAATGGTGGGAAGAAGATGCATGTGGATCTGATACACAGTTCAACACGGGTTGTATCAACGATGACGAAAATAATTTTTTGTTTAATCCAATTAGAGCATTGACTTCAATGTCTGAGGGGGTGAACAATAATTATTCTCATTCTGGTGGTGGATTTATTGTTGAATACACCATCTTTTGGCAACGTGTCGCTGTTCCATCTTTAGATGCCGTTTCAGTTACTTCGGTTTGTGACGGTTCTTCGGCAAGCTTAATTGCAAACACATCACAAACCATTGCTGGTGCTGATTTTTACTGGTGGGATAATTCATTAGGTACAGGCGCTCCCGTTGGCACGGGATCAACATTTACACCCACTGTTACAGGATTAACTTCTTACTGGGTGGGTTATGCTGATGCAGCGTTTTGCAGAACTGACTTATTGCAAGTAGACGTTACTGTATTGCCTGCACCGGTTCCTACAGCTGCTGGTGTTTCGACGTGTGTAGGAACAGCCGCAACTTTGTCGGCTTTTGAGGCTACAGCTGTTGATTACACCTGGTATTCTGATCCAGCAGGAACCATTTTAATAGGGACTGGCACTTCTTTCACTACTGGATCTTTAAGTGCAGACTCTACGTTTTATGTGGCCGCAAATCATTCAAATGGTTGTGAAAGTGCACTTGTACCCATTTTGGTTACTACACTAGGGTTGTCTGTAGATCCAACTGCTATTAACGCCGCACCAACGGCATCTATTTGTCCCGGAGGAGGCCCTGTTAACTTATCAGTACTCGGAGGTTCTTTAGGAGCTGGAGCTGATTGGGAATGGTATTCAGGAACATGTGGAGGTACTTCATCCGGTTCAGGCCTTTCGATTTCGGTAAGTCCTGCTGTGACAACAACTTATTATGCTCGGGCAGAAGGAACATGTGATACGACCAATTGCGAATCATTAACGGTTGTTGTCGAGTCTCTTTCTACCGCAGCCAGTGGAATTGCGGCTAATGATAGTTCTGTTTGTCCAGGTGATGCCGTAAACTTAAGTGTTGTAGGTGGTGTTTTAGGAACCAGCTCAGACTGGCAGTGGTACGGTTCAGCTTGTGGTTTAATTCCTTTAGGATCTGGATTTTCAGTTGTTGTTAATCCGGTTGTTACTTCTACATACTACTTAAGAGCTGAAGGAAATTGCGATACATCGAGCTGTGTTTCATTAACTATAAATGTTGAGAATATTGCAGCAGCTGCAGATTCCGCAACGGTTACAATTGATAACATTTGCCCTGGTGATACCAGTCAATTAGTGGCTCATTCTGCAGCAGTTTTGGGCGCGGGATATACGTGGGTTTGGTATACCGGAGCGTGTGGTGCCGTTCCAGTTGGAATAGGCGATACGCTCGATGTCATGCCTACAGCAACTACGACTTATTACTTGAGGGCTGTCGGAACCTGTGGATTTTCAAATTGTGAAACAGCAACGCTTACTGTGTTGCCCGGTTCAATTGCTCCAATTGGTGTTACGACGGATAACAACAATTTTTGTGAAGGTGATAGTGCTGCACTTACAGTAGTTGGAGGAACTCTTGAAACAGGCGCTCAGTGGACCTGGTATGAGAATTCTTGCGGGGGAACACCTATTGCTACCGGGAGCTCGGTTACCGTAATTCCTTCCAATATAACAACGTATTTCGTAAGAGGTGAGGGCGGAGCCTGTGGAAACACCGAATGTGTTTCGATTATGATCTCAGTGATTTCTTTGAATACCATTCTGGTAGTGCCTTTTGATACTTTATGTGAAAACTCTTCAAGTGCATTTAATTTATCAGGTGGATTCCCAGTAGGAGGGGTCTATTCTGGAACAGGAGTTGTGGGCAGTGTTTTTGATCCTGCAGGATCAGGAATAGGTACACACACGGTAACCTATACTTATACGGATGGTAATGGTTGTGCTGACTCGGCAAGTCAGGATCTAGTAGTTGAACTAGACAATGTTTCGCCAACAGGTATTATGTCAACGGATTCTGTAATCTGTGACTCTACAGATTTGACATTGTATGTTGTAGGTGGTGCTCTTGCGCCTGGTGCAGACTGGATCTGGTATCAGAATGGATGTGGGGAGATACAGCTCGGGACAGGCGATAGTCTAATGGTTTCTCCTGGGGTAACAACGACGTATTACGCCAGAGCTGAAGGTGGTGTTTGTGGACCATCTGAATGCGTTTCATTCACCGTAATTTTGTCGGAGGTGAGTGCAATGCTGATTCCTTTCGAAGACATTTGTGAAGGAACAATTATAAATTTAGAAAATGGTTTTCCAAATGGAGGAACGTA
>Ga0315322_10001357_pt1 | contig 18953 bp, 11 predicted proteins | sample M110021515metaG_FD_203461 | JGI IMG/M metagenome (GOLD analysis project Ga0315322, IMG submission 203461) | Ammonia-oxidizing marine archaeal communities from Monterey Bay, California, United States - M1 100m 21515 | ecosystem: Environmental > Aquatic > Marine > Intertidal zone | place: USA...
GGTGGGAGAAAAACGATAAGGCGATGAAACTGTTGGTGGATTCTGTGTACTATGTGGGTCGCAAGTTAGGAGGCATGATACAGGACTGGCAAAAGGCGTATCCAGACCATTACCACGGCACCGAGACAAGACGCAAACAGTACCATAGATTGGTCGATGATGCTATGAGTGTGATTGATAAGAGCGTAGAGGCTCAGATTGCGAGCAAGGTATGCAAAGGTATCGTGCTAGACCGCAAGACAGCGATGAGTTAGTCGCGTTACATAATGGATATTTTTTGCTGTGTGTATAGTGGGTAGGTTCAGGGGATGTAGCTCAAATGGTAGAGCACTCGTTTCGCATACGAGAGGTATGGGGATCGATGCCCCACTTCTCCAGTCCAGATCATGGATAACTAAAATGACCCGCACGGCATTCTGTGCGGGTCATTATTTTGTATAACAAAAATATATTATTATTCGTATTCTACATTACAATATTTACAACTTCCCGAAATAAGACGTCATCTCATTAAACCCCTGCTTCTGGTTGTTCGCCTTGTGGATATACGAATCGAACAGCAACGCCTTTATCTCCCGACACCGGAGCGAATCCAGTCGATCTTGGAACTTGTCTGGCAACACACTTTGTTTGAGCGACGCCAATTTTAAATAGTATTTGTAACATGAAATACTATTTACATAACAGACTAAACGAAAAGATTACAATCACTTCAACGAAGCTTCCAATTTTCGGTAAGAGGGAATATTGTTCGATATGAGCGCCTTTCCCAATGCCTGAACGATCTCGCGCTTCTCTCTACCCTCCTTCATCCTAGCGATCTTCGCTGCGATGTTCTTGGGATGCAATGTCTCGCAGATCATGTTGTTGATCTCCATTTTACCATGTTTCACCAAGAGAACGTTGAACAGGGTTTCACCGGTGTAATCAATCATGGTTACGCCATTGCATCTCTCTACGAGGTCGCGAGCCTTGATCATCTCACCATTGTAAAAGACCTTGTGTTCCTTGCTACAAAGGGTTTGTTTGGAAGGAACGTTCCTGCCGAGGCTGTTCTTCTCGAAACACACGATGTGCTTTTGTAGAGGCGTGGTTTGAATCATTGCAACAATAGTCTTGCCGCAAACAGTGTGAACGCCAGGCATCAACTTCTCGATAGCCAATTCACCCTGATCGGTTTGAACGGGTGTGCCTGCTGGGAAGCACGTTGGCATGTAAAACCCATCGGTCAAAAGGTCGATATTGATCACAACAGAGCCAGCACTTAACGTGACGAGGAGCCTATTTTCAGCCACACCGTGTGCGGCTGCGTACAAGGTGGTAACCGTAGCAATGAGTCCTGGTTTGTCGGTGATGCTAGCAAGGGTTGCATTTGGAAGAGTGATTGTCGCTCTGTAATCTACATTTGGATCACTCGATGCGGCAGATGCAGTGGTGATAGTCCCTGGGCTGGTAATACCCACAGATGTAAGTTTGGAGGTAAAGACTAAGTTTTCTTTAACGGATTCGACGGCGGCGGCGGCGGCAGCGGCGGCGGCGGCGGCGGCGGCAGCAGCGACGGGATTGTAGTACACGCGCACTTGCCCTGCATCGGTTTGAACGTGCTGCCCCGATCGCATCCTCGCTCCGATGGCGACGACGGAGCCGTCGCTGCTTAATGACACGGCCCATCCTGACCAATCGTTTGCAGCCCCGCCGTCGATGTCTAGGCCTTGTTTGACCCAGGCAGTACCATTGTATTTGTACACGCGCACGTGCCCTGCATCGCTTCCGGTGCCGTCATTAAATATCGCTCCGATCGCGACGATGGTGCCGTCGCTGCTTAATGACACGGAACCTCCTGACGTGTCGATTGTAGCCTCGCCGTCGATGTCTTGGCCTTGTTGCACCCAGGTAGCACCATTGTATTTGTACACGCGCACGTGCCCGGCGGCGGGGCCGTTGCCGGCATTATAATTCGCCCCGATCGCGACGATGGTGCCGTCGCTGCTTAATGACACGGAATATCCTGAATTATCGTTTGCAGCCTCGCCGCCGATGTCTTGGCCTTGTTTGTCCCAGGCAGTACCATTGTATTTGTACACGCGCACGTGCCCGGCGTTGGTTCCGGTGCCGTCATTAAAAAACGCCCCGATCGCGACGATGGTGCCGTCGTTGCTTAATGACACGGTTTTGCCTGACTGGTCGTCCGCGGCCTCGCCGTCGATGTCTTGGCCTTGTTTGTCCCAGGCAGTACCATTGTATTTGTACACGCGCACGTGACCTGCAGTCATGCCGGCGTCGTCATTACCAATCGCCCCGATCGCGACGATGGTGCCGTCGCTGCTTAATGACACGGAACCTCCTGCTGCATCCCACTGAGCCTCGCCGTCGATGTCTGCACCTACCTTAGTCCATGTTCCACTCACGTTCTGGTAGATGCGCACGTGACCTGCACTGGTTCCGGTGGCGTCATTATAAGGCGCCCCGATGGCGACGACGGAGCCGTCGCTGCTTAATGACACGGAATATCCTGAATGGTCGTCCGCGGCCTCGCCGTCGATGTCGGCTCCTACCTGTGTCCAGGTTCCATTTAAACCTGTGTTCTGGTAGATGCGCACGTAACCTGTTCTGTTGCCATGATAAGGCGCCCCGATCGCGACGATGGTGCCGTCGTTGCTTAATGACACGGACCAGCCTGACTGGTCGCTGACTGCCTCGCCGTCGATGTCTTGGCCTTGTTGCACCCACATTGAAATCCCTGCATCTGTTATTTCTGTTGTTGTATATCCGAACACGACCAGTTGTTCGGGTGTTTGTGACCCATAAGTTGACGTCGCTAAAGATGCTGCACCAGAACTCCCTGGAAACACTGCTTTCACATTTGCGTATGTAAAGAATCCGTATGCAACCAACGCTTGAATAGTATATCCAGGAGACGTTGCAATCATAGCTGCGAGAGTTGCTTGGGTAAGAGTAGATGAAAACGTATAAACCGCGCCAGATTCTGATATAGTTATATTATGATCGCTAGTAGCCGTTAATCTTAAACTCTCGACACCAGTCGCGTCTATAGTATATATTTCTAAGGCGTAAGAACCTTTACTGGTGTGGTAACTGGACCAATAATGCATCCCTTCCCATATATAATCTCCAGTATAGCCTGCTGTTCCACCCGATATAGTTATTGTATTAGAATAACCCGAAGACCACCAGTCGCCGGATGAACCGGAGAAGCCACTTCTATCACTCGCGACAACAAGACCAGTAGTCGCTTCCTTAATCTGCCAACCGGAATCATACCATGATGGCCATCCGACTACTACCATCTTAACCTTCACGGGCGTTCCAATGGCTACAGAACTTAGAAATCCAGCAGTCACTAAAGGCGTAAAATCCGTCATCGTCCGTTATACTATTAGTAAAGATTTTTTATAACAAAAATACATGTTATATCCTACATTATAATTACAACTTCCCAAAATAAGACGTCATCTCATTAAACCCCTGCTTCTGGTTGTTCGCCTTGTGTATATACGTATCGAACAGCAATGTCTTGATTTCCCTACATCGGAGCGCATCCAGTCTGTCTTGGAACTTGTCTGGCGGCGCGCTCTGTTTTAGCGATGCCACGTCCGCGCGGAACCGGGTCAGTTTTGCCCGCTTGTTTTGCATCATCCATATTTTCTCCAATACCAGAGCGAACACCTGCTGCACGGGTTTCATCACTTGGTTCGTGATGTAGTGCGCGTAGTCGATCTTCAGATTGTTTTCGATAATATATGTGGGCGTCTCTATCTTGTCGCCTTGCAGCGCACCGCGCGTCGGGTTGTGGATATACACGTATGGAATGCGATCCCCCGACGCCGGTTTGTTGCCTGGGTCGCGCGCCGTTATCCTATCCGCGAGCACCTTGTGCGCAATCTGCTTCGGGTTCTTGTAGTCAGACCGGACAGACTTGCTGATAATCAGTTTGTCCATGGGATACTTCTCGTCCACCAAGTTCTGGACGCTCTCCTTCAGGAAATCAATCGCTGGCTTGAGATTATCACCTTCCTTCATCAGAATATCGATGATGCCGCCATATATGTCCTTCACGATCGGCGCGTTGTCGCGACGCTTCAAGACAATACCCATCTCTTTGCGATTGCCCTTGTTCGGGTCGTGTTCGTACAACATACCCACATATCGTTTCTTGGACAACAGACAGAAGGGCATGAACGTCTTCTCATACTCCAGATCGTGAGGCTTCTTGAGGAACTTGGACGCCAACGCGCCCGCCTCCTGGGAAAGTTCGATGGTGATCTCCAGCGCCTGCTTGCCGCGGATGGGTTTTCCGTCTAGATTTTCTAGGTTGAATGTGAAGAATACGCTATCGGTATCTCCATATACATACTCTGCTTTGGTGCGAACTTTGCCGTGATTTTTAGTATCCATCACAGCATCCCCATACACCTCTTCAATCACCCGTTTTGCATATGTGAGCAACTTGCGCCCCGTGGCTGTGGTCGAGGCTGCAACGTCTTTTTCGTAAAACGTGCTTGTGCGTGCGCCACATTGACCATATAGCGAGTTGGCCGTCAGTTTGTAGGCCAACTGACGCTTATCAAGAACGCTCTTCATGAAGTCGTCTGTTTGTTGTGGAATAAGTTTGCGAGTTGCCTTACGCGCTTTGAGCAACTCCTCGAGGATGGAAGGCATGATGGCGCGTTTTCCGTCGGGGAACTGTGCGAAGCGACACGTTTTGCTTCCACACTTCGTTTTGGTTGCGGCTGCACTTGGGGATTTACGAGCGTACTTGTAGGTGTCGTAGTCAATATCCACATAGGAATAGCCTGGAAGATTGTCGTAGATGAACTCACCGTTGTCGCCCGTTTTACCAGTCTCCTCGATGAGTTTTCCATCCAAGTTGTATTCGCGCGTCCATACTTTGCTGTCGTGTGACAGGTTCTCGCTAATCATGGATGATGGATATAGCGACGCGTAATCCACACAGGCCACTGGGTTGTCCATGTAGAGGTCGCTCTTTGGATCCAATACAATAGCACCTTCGTATCCGCCGTCGTTCTCCTTCTTTTCGATGTCGGGAATGAGTGTGTCTTTTTCCCTGCATTTCTTACCCACGTAACTCGTGAGTTTGATGCCCTGACCACGCAAGATTAGGAAGTTGATAGGAACACTACAAATATTGGCCATCTCAATCATACCAGTTAATGCATCCACCTTGGTCAGTAGGTACTGAACCAGATTACAATCCTGAATACAGTATTTGGCGACGATTGCGCGTTCGGCAGAACCCTCATTAGTAAGACGGAAGATGTCTTTGGGAGTTACATCATCTTTAGCCAGAGCCCATCGCACCTTCTTTGCTTGGTCGGGTGTCACGTGCGCCGAAACGGTGAAACTTTTAGCATCATTATCAATATGTGTTACTTGAAATTTTGCACCGCCATCGTAGTAGTCGGTAGAGTGACCAATCTCCTCGAAATGCACATAACTTCCCACCAGAAGACCTGCCATGTTCTTGGTCTTTACGGTTGTCTCGACCACCGAGGTCGAATGCGCCACGTCGGAAACGTAGTCGCCGATGAAGTGTCCCGCAACGTAGTCCAACTTGTAGGAGACCAGGTTCTCCTCGCGGCGGAAGTGATTATATAAATCCAGTTGGATGCGTCCAGGCATCTTGATGTATCCCAGTTCATGGGTGCCGCTTGCGATAGTGATGTTACTGTGTTCGATGTCGTACTGGCCTGTCTCCTTATCGATGGTTCCGCACAGATGGTCTTTGATTTTTGACATCTCTAGGAACGCCGGTGCGCACTTTAGTTCGCGCGCGCGCAAGAACATGAAGTTGTAATCAAATCCAAATATATTGTAACCGATGATGATGTCTGGGTCTTCACGCACAACAAAGTCGCGCCATGCCAGCAATACTTCACTCTCCGTCTTATAACATTCAATCTCTGTGTCCTCCATATCTATGTCGTCGCATGTGCCTAGTGCGATACAGTGGTTGTAATACGGTGCTGCATCTCCGTATTCCTGTAGAGTAGAACCGATGAAGGTGACTTTGTCGCCTTCGACCGCGGGAAGGTACATGTCGAAGAGGAGGAGGAGATTTGATAGTTTCGTGTCGCGCGCGGCACCAGAGGCGAGTAGGTCGGCGATCGAACTAGGGTTGTCGCCTGTTTTGGCTCCTGCCTTTTTTACGGCGAAACTACGTGATGGCGCCGACCATTCGCCTCCGTCTTCGGCGTCGTTCGTGGCGCCAGTGTCTTCGCCGCCACCATAACCGCGACCGAATGCGGCTTCAATGCTATTTGCATGTATTTTATCTGCATTTGTAATATCTTCGATATGGTGTGCAAGTACCTTTTCGAGTGCGGTGGTTATTTTTTTGGCGGTAGGCTTTTTCCCCTTGGTGTAGATGAGGTCGACCCCGTATCTAAATGCAGTATCGGTTATGTCGTTTCCTGATTCAATCGAGAACCCAAATGCAGCCCGTGTCGCACAGCGTATTACATCTGTGGCACTGAGCGAAGATAATTCTCCAGGTTCACCGTATAGATCCACTACGTTGGTGGCGAGTTTCTTGTATCCCTTGACGGGTACAGGGAAATCTCCATGACTACTACTCGCTTCAATATCAAAACTTAGTATCTTGAGCGGAACTCTGTCTTCCTTCTCATGTAACGGTTCAATATCTACATACATAATTTCAAACTCGTGGTCGCATGTGGTCTCATGTAAACTTTCGGGCACACAGTGCGTTTTGTTGCGCGGCATGCGTATCCATCCAGATGGACTGATGTTGCGAATATGAAAGAATCGTAGGAGGGGTGGGATGAATGATTCGTATATTTCAGTCTTTGTGGGACGGCCTAGAATGGATATGTAGAACCCCCCCACCAAGAGACGACGTTCAGAGTCGTACCACAGGTTCTTCATTTTGTTCAGTGCTTGCAGGTTCTCAAACTTGCACAAGAGGAAGGTGTTCTTCTTGCCGTCATCGAACTCGTATAATTTTTTGTGATGTACGATGTCGCATGAAATTAAGTTGTCTTGATGATATGTTCCTAGTTTATGTTTCATTGCAGATATGAAAGACATCTTTTCTCCCTCACCCCAGTTGTCACCAACTTTCACATAGAAGAAGGGTTTGAAGTCACCTACAGTGATAGAACATGATTCCCCTGCTTCGTTCTTACCGAACATCTGAACAGTGAATAAGTTTTTGGTTGGAGATTTTTTTTTGTATCCATCACCCGATGAATCATCATCGCTGCTCTCTTGATCTGCAGTCTTGTTGTAGAGGTGAAAGTCAAAGATTCTAAAATCGTAGTCCATTATGTATCTGTTTGCTATAGCAATAGTTGATTGATATGTAGGTACATAATGGGCTGGCTCTATTCAATTTTGGCGGTATTACTTACGTCGTTTCGTATTGCGCGTCTTGCGTGTCTTACGTGCTTTGCGCGTCTTACGTGCTTTGTGCGTCTTACGTGCTTTGTGCGTCTTGTGCCGTTTTCTGCTACCCTTATTTCGGCGCCCTCCACCCACACCGTCTTGCGGTTCATATATGGGGACGGGTGGTGGCATGTTTGATGTCATTTCTAACGGACCTAACGGAATATTTTCTAACGGACTATTTCTACTCCTGGTGCTATGTTTACGTCGGGTATTTTGATGGGTATTCTTACGAGCCTTTTTTGTTTTTTTTGTTCTATTTGTTGTACCTAAATATGAAGGTGAAGATAAAGGTGTCACATCTTCCATCCAGGCGATGAGTTCATCACTAGAACGGCCACCATTGTAGTCGGTTGCATCACCAGTATGAACATGTCGGAATGTGGGAAACCCAGTTACGTCTGCATCGCCTAATGCGGTTCCAAACTCTTTCATCATAGTGTTAGATATTGCGAACGCCTCAGCATTTGGATGTTCGTCGTCGTTGACCTCCTCTGTGAACTCGACCCACGCGGCCTCAGCGTCCATGCAGTGCCCACATCCGTCCATGTAGATGAATACAAATACGTGGGTGTCCGCGGCGAGCGCGGCCTTTACGGTCGCGACCTTGTCGGCGTCGTTCGTGCTCACTGTAAATTCTGAGTTAATGAACTCGGGACTGTGATCGGACATGGTACGTACTTGCCTATACACTAGGTCTTTAAAAAATATTATACCGCGATAATATAGACACGCCTATATTATGACTCCCATTCTACGTATACTCGTCGTAATCATTATCATCATGCTCGGGGCATATTATTGTATGACTATGACTAGCAAAAAAATCACTGAAACATTTGAAGGTAGTCAATCTAGAGGACCTACTTGCCCCGATGTACTTATCCAGAAAGACGGAAAGATTGTATTATTTGCATCTAAATTAGAAACGGTTCCTGGCGTGAACCCTCTTGTATTCGACAACTTAGAGGATTATGTGGAGTTTACAAAGTGGCAGCGCAGTAAAGGCATAACCTGTCCTGTATTATATCTGCAAAACACGCATAACGCGCAAGGAGGTACGGAATACCGTGTACGTCCCGACATAGAGGACCCCCAAGGTGGTTTAGCGCCAAGTCTTCCTGGACACAATCCTCCCGATCTGACACAAATGAACGGCGTGAATGATGCTCCCTATTTTAAAGAGGGTGGTGGGTCTATCACAGGCGAACGCGCCCTAAATACTGGACCAGAATCAATGGGGTATGTGAGTGCAGGCCCACCTGCCAATAAAGATGAACTTCAAGGCATGACACAAAGCGCGTTCTATCAAGGTACCGTTACACCAATGGACGAACAACTCGCTAAACAAAAGGCATTAGATAAAAGCCCTAGCGCGATGGATGCGTCATGGGGTGGAAAGGATTATACCAACTCACTTATTGAATCTGGTGCGTACGCTGGACGTACCCGAACAAATATGTAGGTCGATAGTGTAAAGTAAAATAGGAATGAACAATACTGTTCCTATTTTACAATTGTATGAATTGCTTACTTAGTGTCAATATAAGCCAATGCAGATTCAAGAGATTTGCGCGCCTCTTCAAAGAGGCGGATTTTCTCTGCAGTCTCCACTATGCGTTTATCGTCATCCATTTTTACATTTTTCATTTCTGCCAGCGCATCTAACTTTAGCAGTTCGAACAACTCGTCTGTTTTAACGAGAAGTTTTTCATAATCTTTTCGGTATTTGGGAACCTGTAAGGAGTCTTCAATCTTGTTGGTTAATGTTTCGATGTCATCTGCTAACTTTGGAGCGTTACTTGGAGTGCCAGTGAAGCCTTCTACACCTAATGTGCTGTTATTAAGAATATCATTTACATATACTGCCTCCAAATCCAGGTAGGTGAATACAAGATATAGAACCAGCATAACAGCGATAAATAGTAATGATATTTTGAGAATAGTTTGCATGCGTTGTATGATATATTATCCAGCCATTATATTTTTTGAATAACATCGTATATGGTAGTCTGGATATGTCACTATAGTTGCGTGTTTTGTAGCGCTTGAGCGCCTTCGTGTAGTGCGCCAAGTTTCTTAGCGAGGTCAATAAATGATTTTTCTGTTTTCTCCTTGTCTTTCTGGTCCTTGACAATCGTACTAAAGTCGAATAGAGAAGCAATCTTCATAGAATTAAAGTAGTCTTTGCCATATGTAATTGTATTTTCATAGTCCTTTTTGTATTTGATTACATGTAAGCTGTCCTCCATATTAGAGACTTTTTCACTCATTTCTCCGTTGAGTGCCTCAATATTCTCGTCTGTTCCAGTAAATCCTTCAATGTCTTGTGGTGTTGGGCGTTCGCTTAAGAACCCCACAAGGGCGCTTGTAACGATTACTATTAAAATGTATACAACGATTTGACTATAAATGATGGACATGATTGTATACATTTTACGTATATTTTATCCACGAGTAATGGACGATTGACAATATTCAAGGGTTTAAACATATGTTTGCGATGAATTAGATGAGTTAGTAGGAGTGACAGACGAGTTCAATGGTGTGGCGCAGCATCCCGGCGCACCGACACGTGATAGCATAAATCCATTGTTGACCATAGACCAATTGCTAAAGCGTACAAGACCTTGTTTGTCGTCGCCTCCTGCAGATCCTCCACTCGCGGTCGTTCTGTTGATAATTCTTCCAGTATTGGCTGCGGCACGGTTGGGCATAGTTATAGTATAGGGTTTTATAAAAATTGAAATAATCTTGTTTAGTAATCTGGATAATATATCGCAAGCACCTTAGTATCGTTTATCCTACAATATGAGTTTTGTAGACGCCGTTACATATGGTTCATCCACAAAAAGCAGTGAGGAAATGAAACAAATCATTAACGATGATGATGTTGTCCGACAAGGAGACACCCTGATATTCAACCCGTACAATTCGCTAAACAAGGAAATTACCCTGAAAGAGGTGCAGACTATTCTCATCGATTATGGTGTTCCAGGGGTTGTTAATAATTTAGACCTTTACAAGCGCGCCTTCGTTCACCGCTCTTATACGCGTCGCCCGCACATTGAAAACGCTGAGCAAAATATTGTGGTAGTAGAACGACCTGTAGACTGTCTGCCTCTCAAGACCAAGTCCAATGAACGCCAAGAGTTCCTCGGCGATGGTGTTCTCGAACTGGTCGCTAAATACGCACTGTACAAACGGTTTCCTAAAGAAAATGAAGGATTTATGACCGAGAAGAAAATAGCCATGGTAAAGAACGAGGCGATTGGACGTATTGCATATGATATGCGTCTGCAGCGTTGGTTGATTTTATCACGGAACGCAGAGGAGAAAAAGACACGTACAAATCTCAAGAAGTTGGGATGTCTATTTGAATCCTTTATTGGTGCATTATTCTTAGACTTCAATAAGATTTCCATATCAGACGAAGACGGGTGGTTCCAGAACGTGTTCACAACTGGTCCTGGATTTCAAATGGCTCAGAAGTTCATTGAAGCCGTCTTCGAGCGCCACGTCGATTGGGTAGAACTTATTAAGAACGACGACAACTACAAAAACATTCTCCAGGTGAAAATCCAGAAGGAGTTCAAGGTCACCCCACACTATGTGGAGATAGAGGTGACCGAGGAGGAAGGATATCACATGGGTGTATTCTTGTGTATAGGTGATCATCTTTACAACATGAACATTTCGAAGGCCGATCCCTACGAGAGGTTTGGAAGTTTCGCTGCGATTTCCACACATTTAAACACAATGGAACCAAGTGAGCGACGTATTTTAGTATTCCTTGGCGAGGCCACGCACAAGATCAAGAAGAAGGCAGAACAGGTCGCGTGCCAGGCGGTCATTCAGCGGTTGGAGGTTTAGACCTATAAATATTTCGAAATGTTATTTTTGTATATAATGTATGATTTAATAATATATACAACATGATAAATAATATATACAACATGATATATTATTAAAATATGTGCATATTATATAATGGTGTTTATTCCTAGAACAACAGCAGAATTAAAGGCTGGTGTTACTTTATGGTTAGGAGATGCCACTGCTACTGCAGGAGCAACAGTTCCTAATGCTCAAGGCACAGGTACATATGGTGATATAAATACTTGGGATACATCTTCAATCACAAATATGAGTAATATGTTCAAGGATACTTATTTTAATGATAATATAAGTGGGTGGGATGTTAGCAACGTAACCACTATGGAGGGAATGTTTTGGAACACTCCAGAATATAATAATGGTGGTGTTTCATTGAGTGCTTGGGACACTGGTAATGTTCGATCAATGCGTAAGATGTTTGGTAGGGCAATAAAGTTTAGCCACCCAATTGGCAATTGGGATGTGTCCATGGTCACTAATATGGGGAGTATGTTTTCCGAGATTAACTCTTTTAATCATGATATAAGTGGATGGGATGTGTCCAGAGTCACTAATATGGATGGTATGTTTTCAAATAATCATTCTTTTAACCAGAATATAACAGTATGGATATTACATGCTAATGTTAATCTGAATAACATGTTTATGTCCTCCGGTGGTATGGATAGTCAATATGCTTCAAATCCTTATTTTGGTGTAACACCAGATCGTTTATTTTTCACTGGACCGCTTCCACCACCAACAATAACAGTTATCGGTGATGTATCAATCACTATGCTTCAATCTAATACAGCATCTTATACTGATTCCGGGGCTTCTGCCGTAGATTTTGAAGGTATTAATCTAAATGCTCAAGTACAAGTTAGTGGTGATGTTGTTGATTTAAGTACTCTAGGTTCATATACAATTACTTATAGTGTTACTGACAGTAATGGAGAAACATCAACTGCAAGTAGAACAGTAACTGTTGCCCCACACCCCACCTGTTTCCCCGCAGGCACACCCGTCCAAACGGATCAAGGAGTAACGGCTATTGACCAGTTGATTCCTGGTGAACACACCCTTCGCGGTAAGAGTATTATCGCAATCACTCAGACCCGTCCTTTACAAACGCACCTAATTTGTTTCGAGAAGGACAGTATCGGTAAGAATGTTCCTTCTCAACAAACCCTTTGCAGTAAAGAACACAAGGTGTTATACCAAGGCGAGATGATCAAGGCGAGAGACCTTGCTGATATGTGCAAAAACGTCAAGAAGGTTCCTTACAACGGGGAAACTTTATACAATGTTCTTTTGAAACAACACGATAAGATGGTTATTAACAATCTAATCTGTGAAACATTACATCCAGAGAATATCACAGCTAAGATTTACAATATGAAAAATGGTTCTGAGAAACGCAAAATTATGTCGGTATTCGATAAAATCATGAACCGCAATAATCGTACGGTTCGAACGATTGGCGCCTAATCATTGTCATCATATACACTTCATTTTTATTAGGTTCATCTTCTTTAGCCCAATAAAAATGCATAAGCGGCACGCACCGCAAAACATTATATGTGCAAAGTGTACAGTAGTCTATCGAGTGGAACCAAATATGTCATTAAAGACCATAAAAGACAACTTACGAGTAAAGCCTACACTTCTCTCACGCAGTGAACGTGTGCCAGTTATAATTAATGTTCCAATTACCAAAGCATTTTCTGTAGAAGGCCCTAGCATTACTTTACAAACCACTGGAGCTATCGAACTCATGGATATTGATCGCGACGAACTCATGGAAAAATTACGCCGCGCAGGCATCGTTCGTGTATTCCAAGAAGATGACCAAGCGGATCGCACTCGGGCCATGATTGCCGAATCAGTTGCATGGCCGTCAGAGATTCCCAAGAAAAAGAACCTGAAAGTAAGGGTCTCTCAAGTATCCCGCCTAGAAAGCGATGATAATGATAAAGATGGAGAAATACAAGAACGCGCTACAGAAAAGCCACCTACTGGTTCGGTTCGTTCCAAGCGTCATGCCTGGGAAAATCTAGAAAAATCCCCAACCACCTTCGTTCCTGCCCGCAAAACAGATACCCATCTCATGCGCGCTCCAGAATACTTCATGAACAATCGAACAAAGTTCGTAAACTTTGTCAACTCCTACTTTTCTGAATATCGTGATGAAGTGGTCAACGAAGCAGTAGCGCTAACATGTGATGATATGGACAGCGGTAAAAGCGAAGGACCAGAGTTCAAATTACTGATTCATCAAAAGGTGGTGCGAGACTATCTCAGTCTACATACACCCTACCGCGGTCTGCTTCTTTATCACGGTCTTGGTTCAGGAAAGACATGTTCATCTATCGCTATTGCAGAAGGTATGAAAAGTACAAAACGAATTATTATCATGACCCCTGCGTCGCTACAGCGTAATTACATAGAAGAAATTAAAAAGTGTGGCGATATTCTATTTAAACGCGAACAGCATTGGACATGGACACCACTTAATAAGAGTCGTGCAGATGAGATCGAAGCAGGCGCTGCAGCAATTGGAGTATCCGCGTCCTATGTCAAAAAGCGTAAAGGTGTCTGGCTTGTTGATGCTACAAAACCATCTAACATTGAGACATTAACGTCAAACCAAGTCATGCTTCTGGATGAACAAATCGACGACATGATACGTAGCAAGTACAACTTTCTCAATTACAATGGTATTACCCGCGATCATATGCGTGCTATCAGCAACGACTTTGAAACCAATATATTTAGTCATTCTGTTGTGGTAATCGACGAGGTACATAATTTTATTAGTCGTATTGCAAACAAACACAAGAAGGAAAAGGACGTGGTTCATGATGCAGATGGAAAAGTAGAATCACATCCCATTGCACTTTCCCTTGTTTTATACGAAATGCTTCTCTCTGCGCAAGATGTACGTATAGTTATGCTCACAGGAACCCCTATGATCAACTATCCCAACGAACTTGGTATCCTCTTCAATATATTACGTGGATACATCAAGACGTGGAACTTTCAGTTAAAACCTGGACAAGCCTACAAAACTACTGCCGAGAAGATCACCAAACTATTCTCAACCGAGAAACACATGGACTACTTTGAATATGCGAAAACTGAAGTTCTCACTGTGACACGCAACCCATTTGGCTTTATATCAGGTGACACTACCAGCGTACACCCAGACCCAGATAGACCCCCACTCACTGATATTGAGTTCCGTGATCGTGTCGTCACTACCCTAGAAAATGGAGGCATTCCAGTGAACCGCGGAAAAACCAAAGTCAAACTGTTCAAGTCGTTCCCAGACGACATGGATACTTTCAATCAAATGTTTATTGGAGAAAACGACCAGGTAAACAACCCAGAACTATTCAAAAAACGCATATTAGGACTCACCTCCTATTTCCGAAGCGCTCAAGAGGGTCTTTTACCCAGATACAACCCGCTCACCGATTATATTGTCGTGAAAATACCTATGAGCGACTATCAATTAGGACTATACGAAACAGTGCGCTCCGCGGAGCGCAAAGAAGAGCTCAGAAAGAAAAAACCAACAAAAAAAAATACAGACGGATTATACGATGAGCCATCATCCACATACCGTATATTCTCACGTCTATATTGCAACTTTGTCATGCCAATGCCGCCTGGCCGCCCCTTGCCCAGCGATAACAGTATAGACGACTCCTATACAAAAACAGTTGGAGAGGGGAATAAAAAGGGGACAAACGAACTTCGAGGCAACGCAGGAGACGAGGTAGAAGGAGATGAAATCATGGAAAAGGGGGCAGACGCTACATATCCGCAGCGCATTGCAAGCGCACTTAAACATATAACCGATGACGGAAAAGACGTATTTTCTACTGAAGGTCTTCAGAAGTATTCCCCCAAGTTCTTACATATGTACGACAACATCATCGATGTAGAACATGCTGGATTACATCTTGTTTATTCACAGTTTCGCACACTTGAGGGGATTGGATTATTCAAGCTCATGCTGGACTACAAGGGGTTCACGCAGTTCAAAATCAAAAAGGGTTTGGATGGGATATGGTATCTCAACATTGCGGACGCAGACAGAGGTAAGCCTACCTACGCACTTTACACGGGTACTGAAAGTGACGAAGAAAAGGAAATGATACGTAACATATACAACAGTGACTGGAACCCAAACCTTCCTATCACCCAGACATTGCGCGACATCGCCCACAACAATCACATGGGTGAAATCATTAAAGTACTCATGATCACTGCATCGGGATCAGAGGGTATTAATTTGCGCAGCACACGTTTCGTCCATATCATGGAACCCTACTGGCATCCAACGAGAAAAGATCAGATCATTGGAAGAGCCCGTCGTATATGTAGTCACAAGGCGCTTCCCGTGGAGATGCAAGACGTACGCGTCTTTATCTATCTCATGACCATCACCGACGAACAATTAAACACAATCGCAACAAAGGATCTGAAATTGCGCGACAAGAGCAAAGAAAAGTACCAAATACATCCAGACAAACCGGACACGGATTTTCGAGTGGTCACAAGTGACGAAGCATTATTCGAAATATCAAACATCAAGGAACGTATCATCACTGGGTTTACGCGTCTTATCAAAGAAGCATCTATCGACTGTGCAACATATACAAAACGTGGAAACGCAGAACAGATACAGTGCGTACAATATGGCGAACCGCGCGACACTGAGATCTCTTTTATACCCAACATTGCAAACCAACCACCAGACGATGTTCAGTTCCAGAACCAAGAGAAAATCAAATGGAAAGGAGAACTGTATTCGGATGACATGGGTAATAGATATATCCGTCGTCAAATGGACGTAAACACTGCAAATATGTATGACGTAGAAAGTTACTATCAGGCACTCGATGGAGAGATTGCAGAACCACGCCTCATGGCGATTGAGGAAAAACGCGGTGAAAACTACGTAATCCAACGCGTGGCATAGGAATACCAAAATACATTTGAATACTACATAACTCGCAATATGTGATTATGTAGTAAAAATACAGTCAGACCTCCTCTACACAAAGACTATGAAGACCCATTTGGAGCATCGTTGTTATCAGGGTTTGTGGGTGCAGGGTTCATGGGTTCAGGTGTAGTTTGTGATGTGTTGGGTGGCGGAGGAAACGTTTCGCGTATAGTTTGATTGATAACACTTGAAAGCATATCTATTCCTTGGGTTGCTATTGCATTTTGTATATCAGAAAAAATTCGAGGTATTTGGTCGCCGCTGTCGGTGCCAGAAGTACTACTCGTCGATTGAGTAAACCCCCAAAGTGGGGTGATATTGATAGACCCGTCGAATGCAGGTTGGTTCCCCGACCCGTCGAATGCAGGTTGGTTCCCCGACCCGGCGAAACCATGTAACGTATCCTCCTCTAATATATGTAAGTTTCTAACTGGTGGCGCATGTTCTTCAGATGGTGTATCGTGTGAGAGTGTTTCATTGGGTGAAAGTAATTCTGGCATATCGGGGTCAGTCTCATTTCCATTATCTATAAATTCATCAGGTGCTAATGTTGAATGACTGTCATCTCCTACATCTGTTTCGCGTATATCATGACGACATACTGGGCATCGCACATTGTCGCGAAACCAGCCATTCAAATACACAATGTCAAATATATGACCGCAATGAACGACCTGTATAACAGTATCTGAAGGGTTAAATGGAACAAGTGTAATAGGACATCGGGTATTTTTGGGATTTTCAACCGTATCAAACCGAATAATACGAGTCGCGGCAGAAATCTCTTCAGAGGTAGGAAAAACTGGGACATTATTCATAAAATTAAACGGATACGTATGCTCTTGTGGTTGGGTCCACTGAAATTCACGGACAATATTATTAAATGGACTGATATTAGAATTAATTGGAATAGTGGATGTATTAGATGGGGTTCCAAGTGATCCAAGTGTTCCGATTACAGATGGACCAAATAAGAAATTGGAACCCATTTCGGAAGTAAGTCGCTCAGTGGGGGTTGTTCTTACTCTGGGAGTGGGGGGGGGAATGGGGGGTGTTCTCGACATTCTTTGACGTGTTCTTTCTTCGTCTAAATCTACGCCTTGTTCTTCCGTTACATTTCGAGACGATTCCCCAGAGGTTGGTTCAGGATGGGGACGTGAATTGACCCCTCGAGAATGCGAACTATGTGAAGGTTCATTGGGTTCTCCTTGTCTATTGGTCTCTGGATCACGTAACCGACGCCGCGATGACATAGACGTATTCACACGGTGGGTATTAATACGAGAACTTGCATGGTTTATCGAAGGTGGACGTATGCGGGTCCATGTCGGCACTTGTGGGGTACGAGCAGTCTGCATAAGTTCTGACAACTTTACATATGCTTCGTTCTGGGTTGTATAAATCTGTTGAGATTGTGTATTGAGATTTTGAATCATCGATATATAATGATCAATTAACTGCCATCTCTCATTTTCGAACATGTTTGAAGACATGTTAGAATAGTGATATACATATACCAAACATATGTTTATATTACTATGATTTTCACAATATTTCAGATGTCAAAGATGTGGGGAAAATGAAAACTAATCCTAATTCCCACAACATAGTATCATAACAATCAGACACGACAAAGGGTTTAAATATATTACGCTCTCATCTATATACAATCATCTAACCGCTTTCTATAGTAACTATGTCAAACATATCACCACATAACCCCAGTAACTACGCCGGAAAAGGCCTTACAGGGCTTGTAAACATGGGAAATACTTGTTTTATAAATAGTTGTATGCAGATACTCTCCCATACATACGAACTTAATGATATATTAGACACGCCTGGGTTTCTTAGTCGCGTTAAAAAATCTCATGACGCAACAATTATGACAGAATGGAATACATTACGATGTATCATGTGGAAACAAAACTGTGTAGTTGAACCAGGAAAGTTTATTCATACCATGCAACGCGTTGCTAAAGTAAAGGGGCTTGAACTATTTACAGGGTTCAGCCAAAACGATATATCAGAGTTCATGTTGTTTATTATTAACTGCTTCCATAATAGTGTTTCTAGACCAGTAACCATGAATATTAACGGTGAAACTAGCACACCTCTTGACAAAACTGCAGTAAAGGTCTTTTCGCAGATAAAATCCATGTACTCCACCGAATATTCAGAAATATGGAATCTTTTCTATGGAATGCACATATCACAAATCGTATCATGTAAAACAGGAAAGGTTCTATCTCACACTCCAGAGCCTTTTTTTACTATAAATCTTTCTCTACCAAATACCGGAAAAAGAGTAACGTCTTTATATGAATGCTTTGACCATTACGTATCAGGAGAACGATTGGAAGGTGAGAATGGACGAAAAAACGAAGAAACTGGAAAATACGAAGACGTTGACAAAAACCTTACCTACTGGAGCCTGCCCAGTATCATGGCGATCGATATAAAACGGTTCGATTCGACTGGTCGCAAAAGTCAAAATCTGGTGTCTTTTCCCATAACCAACCTTGACATGCGAAAATACGTAATAGGATACCAAAAAGAAACATGTATATACGACCTCTATGGGGTATGTAATCATCACTCTGGTTCAACA
>Ga0315322_10001362_pt1 | contig 18938 bp, 12 predicted proteins | sample M110021515metaG_FD_203461 | JGI IMG/M metagenome (GOLD analysis project Ga0315322, IMG submission 203461) | Ammonia-oxidizing marine archaeal communities from Monterey Bay, California, United States - M1 100m 21515 | ecosystem: Environmental > Aquatic > Marine > Intertidal zone | place: USA...
TTAATATTGCATATCTATTCTTTTCTTTAGCCGAAGGAGGGGTAACTAGGAATCCCCTCTCTCTTAGTCGATTTAGATAGAGGGAGAGGTTACCGGGGGGCGCTAAACCCGCGTCTTCGAATAATTGGTCGATTACACGAGGGGGGCTGTCATTTATTCCTTCTACATCTCTAAGGTACTGAATTGCACCTAGAACTTGGTCCGGTTTACGAATTAGACTACAATTTTCGATTAATGCACGGAATGCCGAGCCTCGTTCAGGAAGGCCAGCTTCACGGGCGGCATCAACTGCGGCCTCAATAGCACGTTCACGAGCGTTGCGGATTCTTGAAAGTGCGATAGACCATGTATCATCATCACGCACTCTAGTGAGGCGCTCATCAACACTTGACTGAGCACCGGAGAGGTCAATTTCTACATCGCCAGCCCGAATTAGAACTCTCGAATCATCTTCCATTTATTCACCCTCGGCCCTGCCGACTTGACTCCTATTGATAACAATTTCAGCAGTTCGTTTTCAATGCTTGCTTCCGAAAATAGTGGGAGTAAAAGGGGCGCTAAGGCCAAATTACAACAATAATACCTGTTATTAGTTAGTTTTAGTAAATAACAATGCGGCGCTGCTTTTATCGTAATAAAACTAAAGATAAATCGGTATGTATGGGATAAGGCACTTGAAGGAGTGTCCTTTTCATTCACATCCCCGGGTGTTCACATGAGGCGCGTCTCTCCCATTTTGATAATGCTTTTATTGCTTGGTTCATGTATCCCAATCAGCCTTGTTTCAGCGTCTGACGAATCCACAACCATATCGACATTTAACGGAGGAGTTGCCGTTATAGATGTCAATTTACAAGGCGGTTTGACCAATAACTCTTCATCTATTGACGTGCCTAGAAATGTCACATTCAACTCAGCGAGTTTCGACATAGAAGTAGATTACAGTCAAGTTAGTCCCGGCAAAGTGTGGGTAGATGTCAATGAAGATGGGGTTTTCGAATGGGAATTTACAGATACAGGATATGGAAACATTGGGCATCAAAATCAATTCTATAATGGTCAGGATTGGGCATTGGTGGGCAGTAATGCAGCAACAACACCGGTACCAGGGATCATGTTACCGCAAAATGCTAATCTCCAATCATCGAATCTCAATGCGAGTTTCATTCCTCAAACAGGGGGCGGATTCTATTCAATAGGAGATTATCAAGACGTTGTTGAATCCGATCTAGATGGCGACGGACTTCCAGAGCCAATATTTTTGTCGACTATTAATTCCTCAAATGCAACCTCAATAGTGTGGGCGGATTGGACTTTGAGCGCAGGAATTACCACAGCACCTTCTGTTGCAACTTGTGATAATGCAACATCACTGTCAGTAGGGGATTTGAATGGAGATGGTGCTGAAGATATTGTAGTATTCTCTACAATTGAAAATAAAGCGTGTATACATATTTCCAATACAACAGCATTTGACCCAGTTTTGAATATCAGTTTAGCCAGCGGCCTTGTAGGTGCTGACATAGGAGATATCAATCAAGATGGAATTGACGATATAGTTACAATTCACTCACAGGGCATTCTATCTTTCCAAGTATGGGAAAACGCATCATGGGGGCTAAATACGGCATTAACTCAGACAGTAAATCCAAACGGTTCACAAGGAATGCCTACAAATCTAATTTCGGTTTATGTGGAAGATTTCTTTTCTAACGGAAACGAATCGGTTTTGGTGAAGGACCATATGGGGCATTGGACCAACTGGCAGATTTTTTCAGGATTTTGGGGAGGCCCGCTCACCACATTTGATAATATCAAGCAAGATGAAATCCTTAGTGATTTAGACAATGACGGTGACATAGACATTATTGGGTCAAATGACCAAGGCTATGCGCTTCTAATAAACAATGGAACACAATGGAATGCTACTTTGAACCAGAATCAAATCAATTTCCAAAACTCTGCGATTGTTGATTTCGATAACGATGGAGATTTAGATTTACTATCACCAATACCTGGATTAAGCGACGGTTCAACATCAACAATAGAGGGCAATGTTACTTATCGTTCTATCAATGAATCTAATGTTGGGAACCCATCATTAATGCAATTAGAACCTTGGTCTATTCCAACCTCTATAACCACAATGGATATGGATGGAGATGGAGTTTTAGAACAAGTAATAGCAGCTGGTGAAGGGACACTCGGTGTATTCATCAGTGGATGGCACAGCATCGAATTAGATGCTGATGGCGATGGGTCTGCAGAAATGAGTAGAGCTGGCTATGCAGGAGATTCTTCCAATGGATTGGATCCTTTACTAATGTCAGATGAAGCGGGAGGAATAAGAGATGGTTTGATTTCAATTCTGTCCGCACAGCCAGTCAATACGGATGCTTATGGGATATCTATGACCAATTATTCTATGAGTGCAAAGAGTACAGGCTTTGGCGAATTCAATTTTACAAATCTTGACATTGGATATGATTGCACATTCTATGTAGAGGCTAATCCGCATGCCACAACGAATCTCACCAATGTTCTAAACCAGGGCATGAGTGGCGGGGTTGGCAGTTATACGCTAAGCATCCCAGTAAACTCCACCAATGCAGGACAGATCACCTTGGCCAACATTGTAGCAACACATGTGCCGGGTGCACCTAACTTAGCATTACCAATAACCCCCACATTAACTCTAATGTCTGTAACTTCTGAAAGTGTAGGTTTATCCTGGGATGATATGATTGATTTTGGAGAAGATTTGATCCGTTTCGAAGTTTTCCGATTAGAATCTACTAACGAAACGGTCGCACTAAATGATGTATATTCCGAATCAATGGCAAATATTACAATGGATTCGAATGTTACTGTTGGCTCAACATATTGGTATCAAGTCCGTTCCGTTCACATCTTCGGAGTAACCTCAAATCTCTCCAATATTGTTGAAGTTACAGTTCCTTATCCGTCCCCCCCTGGTGTAGTTGGAGGCATATCTTTGTCAGATGTCGATGCGGATAACGGAGGGGTTTTACAAGTTGCTTGGGACCATTCAACAGAATCCATAGACCATTATGAAGTGTATCTTGAAACAAGTACCTTTGATACAATTACCGGATTAACTTCAATTGCAACAATACCACCTTCACAAAATACAACTCTAATCACCGGATTGACCGATGGACAATCGTATTGGGCGGCCGTAGTGGCCATAGATTCGTATGGTAATACGACAAACTCGGTCTCTGCAGTAGGACCTGCCTATCCTCGTAATGATGTCCCTCATGCTGTAAATCTACAGTTGAGTGCGAGCCCAGTAATTTCACTTGGGTCTCCATTCTTATTGGAACTAACCGCGGAGATAAATCAATTGCCAGCTACCCCTTCAGGCTCCATCTCAATTACTATGGTCTCCAATTCAGGCTCTCATTTAATTGGAACAAATTGGGAAGCAATAAACCTCACAGATTTTGCTGACTTAGGAGTCTTTACTACAGATATAAATGGCCCAGTCACCTTCTTGGCTAATTATGGCGGGTTCCTTGGAGATGACCAAAACCGACCAATATCATCAGCCACCACCTCCGCAACATCAGTAGTCACAATAGGGGCAGTATTTTCTTCAGACCAGTCAATATATGAATTGGATTTGGATAATGAAACAGATGTGAAAGTAAACCTTGTAGCATTAAATTCCGAGCAAACTTCTATGCTCGAAGGAGCTAATATTTCTTGGACAGCATACAATAGTACCACAAATACAACTGTAAGTAACACTGCACAAATCAGTAATGGCTTCAGCCAATTCCTAGTTAATTTACCCGGCGGGGGAACATTATTTGTAAACTTGACAGGACCTGAATGGATAGATGCTGAAAGTAATTCACTTGAGATAATGCTGGTTCTTTACGGAAGCAATATTGACGATAATGAAACTGACAATGAAACCAATCAGACCGCATGGGTTCCCGAGACAATGGAAGACATAGTAGTTGATTGCGGGGTAGTCGAAATCGACCCATCCGAAGATCAAGAAATAGATTGCTCAATTACAAATCCAAATAACTACACCATTGATATTTCATTGGAACCAGACGGTTGGTCAAATTGGCCAAGTGAAATAGAATTCAACCCCTCTCCTGGACAGAGTGAATTCACCCTAGAGGCATTCGCGCATACATCGATAGAGATTAGAGTAGACATTTTCGCAAATTTATCAGAACTTGGTTTGAATAATGGACAAATTGAGATCGATATCCGGCAAGGACCTCGGGATTATATGTCCCCCGGAGACAGGCCTTTGACAATTGAAATTCAATGGACATTGAAGGGGCAGGATCCAATTATTAACCCAGATGTTCCAGAAAATAATACCAATAACAACACTGGAGAATCCGAGAAAACTTCGAGTAATACCATGGTCTATGTCGGCGGAGTTTCTGCCGTAGCAGTAATTGGGTTAGCAGTATTCATAATTTTGAGAATTAGAAATAGTGATCTAGATGAGTGGAATGAAGACGATTTGGATTTAGAACCAGAACTTGAATCTGTTAGAGTCTCTAAACCACTACCTGTGGGGGTTGCCCTCGATGATATTGATGACAAGACAATAACTGATGAGACGCCAGATAAGCCCGACTTTATCGCCGATTTCGATGATGAAGATGATGATGTTGAAGAGTTGGAAGAAGAACCTGAGGAACAAAATGATGAATCCGGAATCTCTGTTGATGAACACGGCACCGAATGGTATGAAGACGAAGTTGGCGTTTGGTGGTATAGGGATGAAGGCGAAGAAGATTGGTCAGAATTCACTGAGTGATTTTCGCAATGCCTTTGAATGAGTCAGTAGGAGGCCGTAACATGGCAGACCAAGCAACATACGATCTTGTTTTGCACAAAAATGCAGATCCAAGGACAAACGGAGTTGCAATATGTGGCTTTTCCACAGTCGGTATGGTTGGAGTAATCGCTGCATCACACGTGATCAGTCAATTGAATCTAAGCCAACAAGGAACAGTTCTAAATGCAGAATTTCCAGCCATGGCCCTAGTCCATCACGAGGTGCCAAAACATCCGGTTAGAGTTTACCAAGGAGAAAATGTGGGTGTCTTTACCGCCGAGGTTAGATTTGGTCCTGAGAGGGACGTCCTATTCGCAAATACAGTATTAGATTGGTTCACCAAAGGCGGGTTTGACCAATTGATAGTAATCGATGGAGTAGCCCGAGAGAATATGGACGATAGGGATGGAACCTTGTATGGAGTTAGTTCATCAAAGGTGGGTAGAACTCGACTAAAGACTGCAGGAATCGAACCAGTTCGTCAAGGCATAGTCGCCGGAATAGCTGGCTATTTAATCGCAGAAGGCGATAGGTTAGACCTCGACATCACTGCAATTCTCGCCGATTGCAATCCAATGTACCCAGATGCGCGCGCTGCTGCTTTGGCGATAGAGGCGATAAGCGAATTAACCGAAATAGACATCCCACTTTCTTCATTATTAGAAGATGCTAGAAAGATAGAGGACAGTGTTAGAGAAGTATTCGAGAACTCTCAGACAATGCTACCTGCCCCTGATGAAGAACCGGACCCTTCATTTGGCTAATCTTGTAATTTCAAGAACCGTTTCCCAATCAGCATCAGTAGCAAACATTGCCTCTGGCATATGGCATCTAGCCATCCGATACCCAACTTCTTCTAGTCCCGACTTGAGTTTATTCATCGAGGGGATTTGGCCAACCCCTGCTGCCACTCCAAGGTCATCTACTGCCACTAACAGATGGTCTTGTGATAGAAGTTCAGCGGATTCAGAAATGTGCCGAATCGACCTTTCAATTTCTCTTTGCGAATGGTCGATATCGATATCGTTCCATCCAGGGGGCAAATCTTCTGGCTTTCCAGCACACAATTCAATCGCCTTTTCGACGGTCATTCTGCTTGCAATCTCAGCATCAAATATTGGGCCAATCCACATAGGGCCCGAATATTCACCTTCTGGTTGTGAAGAGAAATGATATGGGTTAGAGCGAATTCTGTAACCTATTTTTTTATGCCAGTCCGAAGCCTCTTCTTTCGAACGCTTTAGTAGAACAGTAACACGAACATGATGCCCATCAAAGAGGGAAAGAATCGGATGAACTGATTTGTCGTGCATCGCAGCAACACGTGCAATTGTTCCAAGAAGGATTCTAGTCGCATCATCGTGCATGTATGAATCTGTAATTCCAACAGAGCCATATCTGCGTGCCGCACTAGTTTTGGCCGAACCACACAAAGCAGCAGTATCAGTAGCAGTAACCTCTAGCACCCCTACTCTAGAAATCGCTTGAACCGCAGTATCCAGAAAACTGACAGGAGACCCAAAAGGGTCTAAATCGATCCACTGAAATGGATCTTGAACCATCAACCTAAGCGCATCACCTTCAACCCAATGGATTCCATCTTCGACTACACCTTCTTGGTCACGACCGAATCTACTTGGCTCCTGTATCCATTGGAGATTATCTCCTATTGGATTAGAACGATGTGATTGCTTAGCCCAATTTAATGCATCAGAATCAAGGTCATTAGCGGTAATTTTCAATCTATCCTGATAGGGAATCTCCTTTCTCCAGCGCCTTGGGCGAACTCCAGTTGCACAAAGGGCATCTAAAGCCCGAATGGTTTTTCCTTCAGGAACCAACCAATTATTTTCTAATGCATCTGCCAATAGCATGACAGACCGCGTTCTAGCTGGCGCCATAGCCGGATTTAGAAAACCCTCGCCGGTTTTAGCAGCGGGACCTCTTGGCATGTGTGAAGGTCGAAGTTGGTGGTTACGAAGGTGAACCGAAGTACGTCCTTCTAGCCAGATGTGACCTGGCCAGCCTTCAGGTTCCATATTTGTGCCTCAATAATGCTCGAATACAATATCTGGATTACAGTGAGTTACTTTGTGTCCATTATCGACTACTTTGCCAATAATAGCGCAACCCTCCATCCTTTGTGATAACCAAGAACAAACTTCATTCGCGGCACTTGCATCCACTGCAACAATCATTCCACATCCCATATTGAAGGTTCGATGCATTTCCCTATCGGAAACATTGCCCTGCTGTTGAATCCAATTGAATTCAGGAAGAATTGGCAGAGGTGTAGCAATATGCCAACCTAATGAATCGTGTAAGCGAAGTAGATTGGAAAGCCCGCCGCCGGTGACATGACAGATGCCATGTATCTCACTTGTTGCACAAGGGCCGTTTTGAATCATATCAACAACAGGGTCGCAATATATTTTAGTTGGATTAAGGAATATTTCACCTAGGGTTATTGGCCCTTCATTAAATCTTTCAATCCTTCTTTCATCAATAGCGAAGGGTGCAGCATCTTCCCATGATGCACCACAGTGTGAAACTACATTTCTAACCAAAGAGTAACCATTGGAATGAACTCCAGATGCGGGCATGCCGATTAGTACATCCCCTTCCTTCAGATTAGCGCCAGTGATTTCACTACCTTTGGCTAGCCACCCAAGGGCGGTTCCTGATAGGTCTAATTCAGTAACTATTCCTGGAAGACTAGCAGTCTCACCGCCAGCAAGAGTTACCCTTGCTCTACGACATGCTTCGGCTAAACTTGCGCCAAGCGCAGCGTGAATTTCAGGATTAGGTTTCGGCACCGCGATATAATCTACGAATGCAATAGGTTCCGCCCCAACACACAGTAAATCATTGACATTCATAGCCATACAATCGATTCCAACACCAGCCCATTGGTTTAGTTTGGTGGCAATCGAAAGTTTCGAGCCGACCCCATCGGTTGCTAATGCGAGATAATTATCGCCAAATTCGACCAGCCCACCAAATCCACCCGGCAAATCAACAGGTGCCCCAGGGGTTCCAGGTTTCCTTACTGAACGTGATAGTGCCCCTACTAAGGCGCTTACAGCATTACCTTCGAGATCGATGTCGACACCACTGCCGGCGTAATCTAGGCCTTCTGCCATATCTCTTGCCACCCGCGCCCCTCTCATCATGATGCCGATTGAATCTTTGATGCCATCCATGGTAGAGAAAGGTCCAATCTGTGGTCAATCCCACTGTGTGTTCCAGGGAATTCTTCCCATTCATGGTCTATTTTTAATTCCGACATGCGGGTGTGAAGTTGGCGTAATCCATATTGGATATTGTATTGGTCCGAACTTCCAACATCAATCCAGCACGCAGGTAGTTCACGGTGGTCTTCAATCATGTTCAGTGGGTCCCATGATTTCCAATCTGCCCATTTCAAATCATCGAAAATACAATTTTCATCAACCGGTAAAGTTCCATCACTATAGGTTGCAGCCATTGCAAGAACCATCAACGTGTGAAAATCATCCCCCTTCAGAGATTGGGTATTTTTGACATATGACAGAAAACCGTCAATCCCACCATGAGGCCCGATCTGAGTGAGAGTATTCCCCATCTCTATACCAAATAGAAGTTCAAAGCCACAATCACCAGAGTGACACGCGACCGCATCCCAGCAATCATCAAGCATTCCTCTAACCAATGCGCCATATCCTCCGCTTGATTTTCCAACAAGACCAAAACCACTGACATCATATCTGGAATTTATTTCATTTCGTAAATCATCTTTCAACCAAGTCCCCCAATCTCCTAGAATTTCAGAATCAATGAATTGATTGCCTCCAAGGGAAGTGAAGGTGTCGGGCATAACGAGTATTGTTGGAGGCATTAACCCACCTTTTACGAGTCGTTCATGGCGTTGTGGCAAAGTTTCACCAAACGCTTTCCAATTGGCCCGAGCAAAACCAGTACCTGTGAATGGAGCTAGATAGATTATGCAAGGTAGAGGGCCTTTTGTTTCAGGTGGAATATGGACCATAACTTCCCTTTCAGTGGGGTCTCCAATTTGATTTTCCAAATGTTCTGATGAAAAAGTGAATCTTTCGAGAATTCCTCTGATGGGTTCAAAAGAGTGCGCCGGCATGAACCTGCGATGGGCTTCATAGAAATGTGCTTGGCGGTGTTCCAATGGAAGCCACTGGAGGTTATGTAATGCGATTAACTTCCAGTGGAAATAGAGGGGATGAGAAGATTCGACTCAATCATTATAGATGGTCGACAATGACTCAAGAAATCCGGTTGGAGGAATTACTATGACTATCCAAGAATTTGACCAACCCGCCAGATGGCGCTCCCTTTTGTTAGATAACTATAGTGAAGCAATTCACAATTTGGAAGTTTCATGGCCAGAATTCCAATCCCTTGAAATCTCATATAGGGACATAGAATCTTTCGATCCTGATTTTGCGCTTTCAATCATCGAACAGCCCGAGAACAATACTCAGGCTGCGAACCAAGCACTTGGACTCCTTCTTTCAGAATTAGGCGCACCACGAATCGTTGCGTTCGTTCGAATTATCGAATTACCGTCTGATGCACACCGAACAGTTCGCCAACTTCGAAGTGAAGATTTAGGAATGATGATTTCAGTCGATGCCATAGCGACAAAGATAGGCAGGGTACTTCCAAGGACCTATGAGGGTTCATTCGAATGTGTAGCTTGTGGGCATAAAACTAGGATTAGTCAGCCGAACGAACAAGAATTGATTGAACCGATTGAATGCTCCGAAATAGATGGGGGCTGCGGTAGGCCCAAGGGGAAAACACGCTTCGTGCAGAGGATAGAAGACTCAATTCTAATCGATACACAGTTTATCGAATTACAAGAGCCACCAGAAAACCTTCGTGGAGGAGTTCAACCAGAACGCATTCTATGCATTGCAGAGCATGACATCGCCGGCCAACTCAACCCTGGAGACAGAGTAACTGCCAATGGAATGTTATTTGTTCGTTCACAACGGAAATCAGGTAAAGAAACTCCAATATTTGACATATTTTTGAGAATACACAGCATCCAGAGAGAAAATATTCCTCTAGAAGAGATTCAAATTTCAGAAAAAGAGGAACGCGAAATAAAGGAACTTGCTCGCCGTGATGACATCCACAAATTATTGACAAATTCTATTGCACCTTCCATCTTTGGTATGTCTAAACAGAAAGAGACGTTAATGCTCCAATTATTCGGTGGAGTTGCATCAAAGGCGAAAGATGGAACTAGACTTAGAGGCGACATCCATATCTTACTGATGGGGGACCCTGGGGTTGCAAAGTCACAATTGCTATCTTACATGTCACAGATTTCACCTCGTGGCCGCTTCACATCAGGCCAGTCTGCTTCTGCAGCAGGATTGACAGCAGCAGCGGTTCAGGACGCAGCAGCAGATGGCCGCTGGACACTCGAGGCAGGTGCTTTGGCCCTTGCAGATCTTGGATTAGCAGCGATTGACGAATTCGACAAAATGAATGAAAACGACCGTTCTTCAATGCACGAAGCGATGGAACAACAAAGAATTTCAATATCTAAAGCAGGAATAAATGCCACACTTTCGACCCGTTGTGCAATTCTTGCTGCAGCAAACCCAAAGGCTGGACGATTCCAATCTGTATCCGAAATCCCATTTACGCAACAAATCAATATCAAACCGGCTTTGATTTCTCGGTTCGATGTTATTTGGTTGCTAACCGACCACCCTGCTGCAGACCACGATACAAAGATTGCAAATCACATCATGAAGAATCGTGCAAATTCAACTCCCGAGATTTTGATTGATCAAGGAAGTGCAGTAGACCCGTCCAAGTCATCTGTAGATGATGGATTGAATGAATCTGAAGGTATTGTAAATCAGGAATTATTTAGAAAATTCATTGCATTTGCTAAGAGAAACATTCACCCAGTACTTAGTTCAGAAGCTCAAAATGCACTAAGAGCGTATTACGTTGAAACAAGGAGAAAGGGCGGAGAATCATACGATTCAATTGCAATTTCAGCAAGAGCAATCGAGGGAATTTATCGTCTAACCCAAGCTTCGGCAAGAGCCCGTCTTTCAAACGAAGCTACAATCGAAGACGCTGAACGTTCGATTCGTCTAACCGAAACTTGGCGACACGAATTAATGGGTGATAATTTTGATGAAACCACACTCCAATCTGGTAAGAAAGCAACAGCGCGTAATCGCGAAAGAACAATTCTCGAAATTGTTCGCAGACTTCACATTGAAACTGGAGAAATTGTATCACTAAATGACGTATTAACCGAAGCAGGTCGTAGTGACATTAGTAGAGACGTGGCAGAGGATTTAATCGATGCTTTATGCCGAGATGGAAGGCTCATGCGTCCCGGCGGTTATGAGACTCTACAGCCAGTCTGAGACGATGCGCTCATATTGAGGAGTCAACACAGGTGGTAACATGGAACCGGAAGGTAATGTAGCAACTCCTGCATTACTCGATCCTGAATCACTGGGTTTCATGTGCGGTATTGAAGTTCACCAGCAATTAGCTACTGGCAAATTACATTCACGCCAGCCAGGCGAACTTCATGATGTGACAATCGAAACATTACCAAGCGATTGGCCCAGATATAGCCGCCGCCTACGTTCGATTAGTGGTGAAGGCGGTGCTGTAGATGTGGCCGCAAGATTCGAAGCGCGTAGAAATCGAACATTCGTATATTGCCAATCACCAAATGCAGGGCTGATTGAACTCGATGAACAACCCCCACTACCTCACGATGAAACAGCTTTGGACATTTCTCTAACAGTATCGGGAATGATTGGGGCACACCCAGTCCCTCTTCTACAAACAATGCGAAAGACAGTTATCGACGGTTCAAACACTACCGGTTTCCAAAGAACAACACTCGTTGCAACCGCAGGTGTACTAGAAACAGAGGGTGGCCCAGTGGGTATCGATGTACTCTGTCTTGAGGAAGATAGTGCTCGTAAACTCGATAATGAACTAACTCCAAATGGAGAAATAGTAACTTGGAACCTGGATAGATTAGGAATTCCGCTAATAGAAATCGCAACTGCTCCTGATGTGAAAACACCAGAACATGCTAAGCAAACCTCGATTGCTTTAGGAAGAACTCTAAGAGACACACGCCGAGTTAGAAGGGGATTAGGTAGCATTAGGCAAGACCTCAATGTCTCATTAATGTGCGGAGACCGAGTGGAAATCAAGGGGTGCCAGGATCTTGATTGGATTCCAAAAATCATTCGGTGTGAAATGGCTAGGCAACTCCATTTCTATCGTCTTGCGAATCAATTAAGAAAATCAAATGGACTTCCTGCATTATCTTCTGACCGGAGAGTTGAATCTCCAAATGTCCAAGAAGAAGTTTCACAGATTTTACAATTAGATTTGGTTGATGTTAGCGACGCGTTCTCTTCTTCTGATTCGAAAATGGTGAAATCCGGACTAGAATCTAATTCAGTTATGCTAGCACTACCTTTGCCTGGGCTCAATGGCTTAATCGGTGTCAAAGAATACGATGCAGATGGTGCTCAATTGCCGCGCCTTGGCCGAGAACTTGCTGGTGCCTCCAAACTAGCAGGAGTCGCAGGAATCTTCCATTCCGATGAACTCCCCGCTTATGGAATCGAACAAGAATTTGTTGATGCCACGCGTGAGAAACTAGGCGGAGCAGATGCCTTTGTTCTGTGTCTTGCCCCAAGGTGGCAAGCAGAACTTGCTCTAGAAAGTGTACTCAATAGGGCAAGGATGGCATTCGAAAGAATCGCACAAGAAGTCCGAAATGTAGTGATTAAGAAAGGTTCTCCAGAGGACGGAACTACAACTCCAATGCGCCCATTGCCTGGTGGTGCCAGAATGTATCCCGAAACAGATATTCCTCCCTTTTCAATAACTTCTGAACGATGGCAAAAGGTAATAGAAAATTTGCCAATGACCCAAACCGAGCGACTTGCAAGACTTCACGAATTCAAAATTAGTGAAGATCAGTCTAAGCAACTCCTTTCCAGAGAATTAGACGACCATTTCGTTGCTCATAGTGCAGGGCTGTCGCCGAAGGCTTGGGCAACAATGCTTTTGGAAAACAGCGGGGATATTGGATTGATGGCTTTGGTGTTAGCAGCCAAAGAAGCAGGCTATGTAACCCGTGAAGGAATGACAGTACTAATTGAAGAATTCACTGGAGATAATCCTAGCATGGATCAACTCGCAAACAAAGCGGATGCGTTAGGGATTAAACCAGCAGATTCAGGAGATTTGCTAACTATTGTCGAGAAAGTAGTAGCGAGCCGAATTGATTTCGTCAAAGAGCGTGGAATGGGAGCTTTGGGACCACTCATGGGCGTGGTAATGCAAGAATGTGGCGGCGCTGCTGATGGAAAGCAGGTTAGCGCACTATTGCGTGAAATCATCATGAGGCATGCCTGATGAAACGTAGTATCGTTTTAATCGGGCTTCTTCTCTGTCTGCTCATACCACCATCCACAGTTTCTGCCGAGGAATCCAATTCATGGGAAGTAGATTTGGAAAATGGTTACATTTCAACTAAACCTATCATTGTTGAAGACCAGGTAATTGTTCGAACATCAGAATATTGGACTGACGAAGATAGGCCACACGTCTATGCATTCGACTTATTCTCTGGTGAAGAGAATTGGAGATACCGTAGTGCGAGTTCAACCAATCACGACATGACCCCTTTGCTCCATGTTGGAGCCGGCCAAGGCTCATGTGGCTCATGGGAAGAGATGGTGATAGTCGCGTGGAGTGATGGTAAAGTTACGGCCCTAGACCTAGAAGATGGAAGTCTGATTTGGTCGTCACAAACCGAAGTCGTCACTTGGGGGATTACAGGTGCTATGGCAATAGATAACGACAGCGTAGTCGTTCCAACACGTCAAGGGCTGTCGCGATTTTGCCTAGATAATGGAGTCGAAAACCTTAGAGTTGATTTGCCTGAATTAGGTTGGAGAAATGGCGTTACTATCACAGAAGAAAACTACCTCATTGGTAATGAAGAAGGCGTACTTAACATAATATCTAAGCAAGGCCAAGTTAGTAATATTTCAATCGGCGACGGTAAGATTAGACATCCTCCCATCGAAACCAATGCCGGAATTCTAATTCACCTTCAGACCGTAAACGGTTCTGAAATTTATGTAGGGGATAATTTATTGTCTGTAGAAGGATATTCTCCAGCCATACCTTTGAGGGATGGCCAAGACATATTCTTAGGGACAAGTTCACACATTATCTGGATGAATTGTGAATTAATTTGCACAATTGAAGGACGCACAGATCACAATACTAATGGAGAGATTACAAAACAGGGCGAAAATCAGATATGGTTTCCGTATAATGCTCCTGAAGGAGGATGGGGGGTAGGAATTCCTGGCTTGGAGATTACTACACTGCATACTGATTACGACACATACACAACAGCCGGGCCAGGGTTTGGACCGAATGGCGAAATAGCGCTTGGAAACGATAACGGCGTGCTAATGGTCACCCTATTTACTTCTGAAACGGATACCCCAATAGGCGATACCCCCGATTCAAAAAATTCAGATACAACAATTCACTATATTTTGGTGTTAACTCTTTGCCTCACCATGTTTTTCTTTCAATTGAAAAGGAATAACAAAATGGCTACAAAGGTAGGATTGTTACTACTTCTTGTAGTGATGATTCTGATATTACCGGCCATCTCTAACATGTGGTCAAAAGAAGTTGACAGGTTGGAAGAACCACCTAGTGATTGGGACGACTCATGGCCAAAGGAATGGCAAGGTACACAGGTTATGGTGTTTGAATTACCTGACGGAGAATTAGCAGTTGGAGGCTTTGTAGGCCATGATACAGTGGAAGATTTTACAGATGCAGCAGCAGCCGATTTAGAGATTATTATTATCAAGGAATCATATGACTTTGGAGCGTGGATAACTTCTTTCAATGGCCATGATGGCGAAGGTTGGGAATTCACAATCGATGGCAAAAGGTCCTCTGTGGGAATTTCAGAAGCAGAACTTGACGAAGACAGCGTTGTGCGCTGGTCATTAGCGTGAAGTTCAAGGCTTGTGTCCCCCACCGCTGTGTATGGTACTAACAGATGGCATTCACGGCCCAGCCCTCGCTCCTGTCGAATTACTCGCACTCAATATGGTTTTAATTACAATTTCATTCTTCCTTTTATGCAGGCCAACTCATTCGGCTAAGAGAGAAATCCTAGTTCTTGCAAGCATCGCTGTAGCTGCCGCTGCAAGTCGCGTTTTGCTAGAACCACTCCCTAACGTCCAGCCATTAACCGTGATGTGTCTGGTGATGGGCGCGACCCTTGGGGCTCGTCGTGGAATGGCATTTGCAGTAATCGCTACAATGGTTTCCAACCTCGTATTATCCCATGGATGGTGGACTTTGTTCCAAGCTAGTGGTTGGGCAGCAGTTGCATTTGCTGGCTCACGCCTCGGCCTAGTCGTAGAGAACACAGTTGAAATGAAGCGTCTAGCAATCACCGCAATAGTCGCTTCAGTTCTATTTGATTGGTGGGTTTCATTATCCATCCTCACAAGTGGAATGACTATCTCTGAGTTTGGTATCTACCTCTTGAATGGTTTGCCATTCGATGCATTACACGTGGTCGCTAGTTTGGTAACTGTAGCATGGATTGCTCCTTGGCTTAGCAATTTGGTATTCGAAGAGACTACACAAATCAAAGAGCCACAGATAAGTGGTGAGGCTGATGGCATCTCCGCTTGATGAGGTAACAATGGTCCTAGTGACCAGAGACGATCTCAAACTTTCGAAAGGTAAATTGGCTGCACAATGTGCTCATGCGGCAGTTGATTGCGCTCTTGTGGCTAAGAAGAAAGCAGCCCGATTGTATGAGAGATGGAACTTGGTTGGTTCACGTAAAATCGTGTTGCGAGCAGAAGACGAAGCACACCTCCGCCAACTGTATGCAAAAGCCCTAGAAGGCAGCCTGATATGTTCGCTCATCAAAGATGCAGGCCACACTGAAATTCCACCTGGGACAATTACAGTTCTCGGTATCGGGCCTTCACCACGTTCAGCAGTAGATGCAATCACCGGTGACCTGAAACTGCTTTGAGTGAAAGCGGTGTGGACTGGTCATGCGCGAGTATCCTTCCGACCGTGTTGATGTGCGAAGTGACACAGTCACCCAGCCGACTGCGGCAATGCGCGCCGTAATGGAGAAGGCAGAAGTTGGAGACGATGTTCTCGGCGATGACCCTACAGTGAACGAACTTCAGAATCGTCTTGCGAAGATGTTTGGCAAAGAAGCAGCCTTATTCGTTGCAAGCGGTACAATGTCTAATGCAATCGCTTTGAGGACCCATACCGTTCCTGGTGACGAAATAGTCTGTGACAAAACCGCTCACATCTACAAGTACGAAGGTGGCGGTTATGCTGCACTATGCGGGGCATCAATTTCTTTGGTTGAAGGCAAAGGTGGCCTAATGACTGCAGCCCAAGTACAATCTGCAATTCGTAAGGCAGAGGGTTCGGATTCTCATTACCCAGATGGAACATTGGTTTGTGTTGAGAACACATCCAATCTTGGAGGAGGAGCTTGTTATACTCAAGAAGCGCTTGATGAGATTGCTGCTGTAGCAAAAGCAAACGGCTGTGCAACTCACATCGATGGCGCTAGAATTTTCAATGCTGCAATCACAACAGGTGTGGATGTAGCACGCATGTGTCGTGATTATGATTCAGTTTCGATTTGCCTATCCAAAGGTCTTGGAGCCCCAGTGGGTTCAGTTTTAGTCGGAAGTCAGGAATTCATCAACAAAGCACATCGCTGGCGCAAAATGTTCGGTGGTGGTTGGAGGCAAGCAGGAGTTTTAGCAGCTGCAGGATTGTATACTCTCGACCACCATGTCGAGAGATTAGTAGAAGACCATGTACGAGCAAGAAAGGTAGCAGAAGCGATCAACTCCATGGGAAATTTTAGTGTCGATTTAGATGCAGTACAGTCAAATTTGGTTTACGTTAATTGTAATATTCCAGCCGCAGAAGTAGTAGCATCATTGGCCGAACATGGTATAGACATGTTCGATCTTCCATACAACCGGGTCAGAGTAGCAATTCATCTGCATATTACAGATGAAGATGTCGAGCGAATCATTGCTGCTTTCGCTGCACAGTAAATGCTGCAATCATCACGACTGATAGTGTTGCAATTAGGCTGATGCTTGGTAGTAGGGAATCGTCTTCGCCGTCATTTGTTTCTTCAGGTTCAATTCCACCATCTGGTATCGGCAGCACGATTTGATGAATTAGGTGCAACTGTAAATCATTACCATCGTGTGCTTCAGGTAAATCGATTATCATTGCCCCCGAGGAATTATTTCCTAGCAGGAATAGTGCTCTGACGACATGAGGATAATTTTCCACCCCGTTACTACCCTCGGGGAAGTATGCGAATCTCTCAGTAACCCATAGCATGTGTATTAACTCACCATTTTCGGGAATGATGCTCTCATCATATTGGAGGTCCCATGCAAATATCTCTGAATCATTATTCCATGCCATGGAAGAAATACCAATACCTAGGCCCAAATCCATCGCCGCTAAGGCAGCATAATCATTTTGAAGAGAATCACCTTCAGGGACGCTTCCAATTTGCTTCATGCTCCCATTGAACACAACGGTAGGGGCGACGCCTCCATCGTATCTTTCATCCCACCTCGCCTCTCCTTCAGGGGTGCCCCATGGGTCCTCATTATCTTGGTCTCGATGGAAATGGAATTGCTGAAGGTTGACTCCATCGGCTTCAATGTCATCCAAGGCATGCTCAACATCAACGCAATTAGCACACCAAGTGGCAGTATAGTACTCTACAACTGCTGGTAAATCAGATAAACTCGAGTTTACATGTCCCGAGTTATTTGCATCGAAGGTAAGACCTCCAAATGTAAAACCAACCTCTTCAAGATTTTCAGCAGTTCCACCTTGTGAAGATGGGATAGATGTCAGTCCAAGAACTAAAGCGATGAGTATTACACGACTGCGCATATGATGTGGTAAAACCATCACCATTTCAATAGTTTGTACTTCCGGTTAACGCTGGGTTCAAGAACTACCGCCACCGAGGGCAGTTGACAGGGAGGGTTTGCCGATGGAGGATAGTGAATTGAAAACAACTACTAGCGTTTCAATGGAGGCCACACCTTCCGGACAGTCACTCCCCGATTGGCTAATGGCTGCATTGCTAGAGGGGCGCAGATTGATGGTAATTCACCCGAGTGAAGCATCCCGGAGCCAAGCTATAGAGGAAATTCATTCTTGTAGTAAAGGAGCGGCAGTAGACACAACACATCATCTAACACTCAAGAGACTTAATGGAATTTTACACCTCGACCTCCGGCTTCCTCGACTATTGAATGATGACGGAATTTTGTTTGAAAAAACACACCGAGCCATAGCGGCTGCTGCCGCAAACTTTTGGTTCCCTTTGTTACAGCCCCACCCTACACACCGTTGGTCACGCTCACGTACGAAACGTCTGCTCAATCTTCACAAAGAATTAGCCACTTTGGAAAACCCATGGGGTTGGGAACAAGACCCAGGGGCAAAGACCTGCGATGAAATCATTCAGCAATTGGAGTCGGAGGATAATGGAACCCATCCCGCCCGCCTAGAGAGAGTGGTGTTTGAACGGTTGAAAAAATCGACAGAACCACCATTCACTATTTCTGATGTTGAGGGAATAATAATGCTAGACCATCCACCCTGCCTCAACGAAATCCAATTGAAAATACTTGAAGAACTATCACGATTTACAGGAGTACACCAATTGGTAAATCCTGGGTCTCACCGACTTGGCTACCATGGCGAATATATCCTGGATATACCGCTTTGTAAGAAGAATGAAGATTTACCCAATTGGATCCCTGAGCATGATGTGTGGCAATCCAAAGACGAAGCACATTGGAGGTCAATAATAGGGGACAAAAGAGATACTAGCATCCATGAGGTGATGTGTGAAGTAAACTCTAGGGCCCATTTAGCTTTGATTAGACTTCTCGATGAAATAGAGGGCGAAACACTAGTT
>Ga0315322_10001365_pt1 | contig 18928 bp, 15 predicted proteins | sample M110021515metaG_FD_203461 | JGI IMG/M metagenome (GOLD analysis project Ga0315322, IMG submission 203461) | Ammonia-oxidizing marine archaeal communities from Monterey Bay, California, United States - M1 100m 21515 | ecosystem: Environmental > Aquatic > Marine > Intertidal zone | place: USA...
GTATTATTCGCTTTCGCAATCTTTGGAATTGCACCATTAGGCGTATTCTTCGCAGGATGGTCTTCTAACAACAAGTATACCCTACTTGGCGGAATTAGAAGTGCTGCACAATTAACTGCTTACGAGATACCTCTTCTATTATCCATCCTTGGTGTTTGTATCATGGCTGGTTCATTCAATTTCCTAGAAATTGTTCACTTCCAACATTCATCTGGAACATGGCTATTCTTCCTAATGCCACTGGGCGCAGTTCTGTTCTTGGTTAGTATGATTGCTGAAGTTGAAAGAATTCCTTTCGATATGCCAGAAGCAGAAGCCGAACTGGTAGAAGGCTGGTGGACTGAATATGGCGGAATGAGGTTTGGACTTCTATTCGCTGCTGAGTACATGCGTGTTTACGCTGCAAGTATTCTGTTCGCCCATTTCTTCATGGGCGGATGGCACGCACCATTTGCTGGAACCATTGGGTCAATCCCGTATCTCGGAGATGCATGGTTGGCTATTCCTGGTGTAATTTGGACTCTACTGAAAGCATGGTTCATATTCACAGTAGTATTCGTATGGGCTAGAACTGCTCTACCAAGAATCAGGACCGATCAAATTTTAGAATTCGGCTGGAGAATGTTACTACCTCTAGCAGTAATACAAGTCGCACTTGCGATTGTATACCGTTTGTACTTCTTTGATGTTGGTGCAATGTCCGATACAATTGCTGGCGGTTGTGCTTGGAATCTCTCAATTCTAGGATTCAATATACCATGGGGATGGGCGATCATAACAACATTGTTCTGGACGGCACTCTTCTGGGTGATGATGAAAGATGAGAACATCGAAGAGAATGAAGATCGTATGTATCACATTCGAACAATGACTCCTGCGGGGACGCATACTGCAGGAAAGGAGTGAGGTGAGAAAATGGCATCACATCCACATGGAAAACCCAACTTTAGAAACCTGTTTTGGTACCCGTTTAAGATAACCGGATTGACGTTCCTTCGAACTTTTGATTTCATAGGTCGTAGATTTTCAAGCGGTTATCACAACACCACTCATCCAGAATTCACTCATCCTGGCGATATCGTCCGATCAGAGAAAACGAAGCACCTGAATGACATCACTGCAAACCACTACGCTCCAGACCGTTCAAGTACAGATTTGACACCTACTATTTGGAAACCACAAACTGTAAATTATCCCTATGAGCGAATTGAAGAAATCGAACCATGGTTGTTCGTCCCAGGTAATTACAATGGAAGAATCGGTGTCATTTGGGAGACCTGTACTGCATGTAAAATGTGCGTAAACGTCTGCCCTAACGCTTGTCTACACATGACTACTGAATTGAGAGTAGATGTATTGGATAGTGCCGATGGAGAATGGGAAGGACTTGGAGCTGAACTCGAAGTTGGAAAATTCGCTGCGATTGAGAAGCCCGAAGTTGTAGAAACAATGGACTCTTTCAATCTGGCAACAGCGCACACTGATGCGCCTGATGAATGGAGATTTGGAGAAGTTCTAGACCTTACAGGCGACAGTGCAAGAATGCGCTGGAATGATAGTGGCGAAGAAGATATTGTCGCACTGGAGTCACTTTATCCTGCGGACGATCAAATTGTTTCAGGCAGAATCGACCTTGGCCGTTGTATGTTCTGCGGCCTATGTATGGAAGCATGTAACTTCACATCTTTCTTCATGACAAATGAGTATGATGGAATGTCCGGATTTAGTCGCCAAGAACTTTGGATGGACGCTAGCAGAACTCGAGTTCTAGTCGGCGATCACCAAGAAGCGGTTGATGCTGAACTTGCTAAGAGAGCAAGGAAAGAGCGCGATAAGCGTGCAAAGAAAGCAGCAAAGGCTGCTGCTGCCGGGGAGGCTTGAAAATGGATCTAGCAGTTTATTTTGAAACTGGAATGTTCTTTCTGATGAGCACCGTTGTTATCGGCGGCGCTCTTGGACTGATTTACATGCAAAGGGTTGCACATTCAATGATGTGTTTGATTTTCTGTTTCATGGGAGTTGCTGGAATCTTCATCCTAATGGGTGCAGAATTCCTTGCAGTAATTCAAATCTTAGTTTATTTGGCTAGCGTAATGCTGGTCGTATTATTCGGTATAATGCTGACTAGAAGGCAAATTTTAGAGGAGGATTTTGAATGAGATTACTTTCTATTCTTGCAAGAGTCGGCCTAGTATTCCTAGGCGCAGTACTAGTTTCAGCAGTTTCAGCAGATATCGTGTGGGAGGATTCATCGGATGAAGAAATCACCACTAGTGATCTTGCATCTGCTCTGTTTGGAGACTGGGCCTTACCACTGCTCGCACTTGGATTTTTGATGGCTATGGCAATGGTTGGAGCCGCTTATCTTGTTCGTGATGAACGTCTTGTGAATCTCGAGTGGGAACTTACCGGAGGTGAAAAAGAATGATCGATCCAGCATGGGTTTCAGGCCTAGCAGCCATCCTATTCACCATTGGACTATGGGGAGCATTCAGTAGAAAGAATGCAATCGTCGTTCTGATGTGTATTGAATTAATGCTCAACGCGGTAAATTTGCAATTTGTTGCAGCAGCTAATCATTGGGGAGACGTCACAGGGTGGGTCTATGCCGTCTTTGCAATTGCAATCGCTGCCGCAGAAGTCGCTATTGGATTAGCAATATTCCTCTCTATGTATGGCCAACATGAAACGATTTCTCTAGATGAGGTAAATCTACTAAAGAACTGAGGTGATATCATGAGTGAAACAGGAATCATCGATTATGCTGTACTAATCCCTTTGCTACCAATGCTAGCATTCCCAGTAATTCTTTTCCTTGGAAAGATGTTCAATGGAACTCCAGGTTGGATAACGAAAGTCAAGGAAGGAGGAATAATTGCGCTTACAGTAATGGGGGCAAGCCTTGTTCTTACTCTGTTAGTGATTAAAGAACACATGAATCACATCGGAGCCACCAATATTTACACTTGGTTTGAATCATCTTGGTGGAATGCCGAAACCGGTGCTATTACCACTAAGGTTTTCGGAGTCGGAATTCATATTGACCATCTAACAGTTATGTTGCTATTCGTTGCAGCATTCCTTTGTTTCTTGATCAATATCTTCTCGATTGGTTACATGAATACCGATCCAATTAACGATAATCGCAATCATAGGTTCTATGCAGAGTTTGTATTATTCTGTAGCGGTATGTTAGGAATGGTTCTAGCAGATTCATTCCTATGGTTATTCATCTTCTGGGAATTGATGGGACTTTGTTCATATCTCCTAATTGGATTCTATTGGGAGCGGCCAAGCGCATCATATGCAGCAAAGAAAGCATTCCTAACTACTCGTGTAGGAGACGTATTCCTTGTAATAGGTCTGGTAATGCTTTGGAACTTATTCGATGGACACCTCGACTACGCTTACGTATTCAACGAAGCAAACATCGCTGCGGTCAATCAAGGAGATCTACAAATCGCTCTTGGTATGATGTTCATTGGTGCTGTTGGAAAATCTGCACAATTCCCACTACACGTGTGGCTACCTGATGCAATGGAAGGTCCAACTCCAGTGTCTGCTCTTATTCACGCAGCAACAATGGTCAACGCAGGATTGTACTTAGTCGCAAGAATGTTCCCATTCTTTAGTGGAGCAGAATTAGGTGCTCTCTCAACTCTTGCTATAATCATCGCTTGTATTGGTGGAATAACCGCGGTTATGGCGGCATTGATTGCCTTCGTACAAATGGATTTGAAGAAAGTACTTGCGTACTCTACAATGAGTCAATTAGCATACATCTTCACAGGATTAGGATCTGCTCTATGGCTTGCAAATAATGGATATGACGAATTAGCAGCTTTCGCAATGGGCGCCTCACTATTCCATCTATTCAATCACGCAATGGCAAAAGGAATGCTCTTCATGGCCTCAGGCTCTGTTATTCACGAGATGCACCACGCACACCATGAGGTTGCACACCACGGACATGATGATGACCACCATGACGACGAATTCGATGCTCAATCGATGGAAAACATGGGTGGCTTAGCAAGTCGAATGCCAATTACTGCCACAGCAATGTTCTTTGGCAGTATGTCGATTATTGGGATTCCATTAATTGGAGGGTTCTGGTCTAAAGAAGGAATCATTTCTAGTGCATGGCAAGTTGCTCTCAAAGAGCCAATCTTCCTACTACCTGCAATACTCATACTAATCGGTGCAGGTATGACTGGATTTTACATGTCACGTATGTGGTTCATGACTTTCGCAGGAAAGCCAAAGACACCAGTTGCTGAAAATGTGCACGAGCAAACCGCTTGGATTCCAATACCCCTTGTAACTTTGACAGTGATGACACTGGGAGCAATCGTCCTAGCCGGTATGCATGCGGGTAACTGGCTTGGAAACTTTGAGACTGGCCATTATACTAATTTCTTCGATGGGATTGGATCAGAAATGGAGCATGTATTCTTCAATCACGATCCATTCTTAATGGTACTAACATATATTGCGATTGGTCTTTCATTAATTATTGGTCCATCGTTTGCTATGTCTCTTTACGGCGGTAGTTTGGATAAAGGCCAGAAAGCAAAGCCTTGGATGCAATGGGCGATTAATCTCTCAGCAAGGGTAAATAAAAATTCAAATTTTGATAATAGTTCATGGGCAAATTCAAGTCTTTCAGATTCGTTGCATAAGCGGTTACATTTCGATGCAATCTATGATGCTGCAGTGCTGAAGATAGTCGTTGGTTTCGCTAACTTGTCAGCAATGTTCGATTCTAAGGTGATCGATGGAGCTATCAAAACGATTGAATCAACCAGTCAAGAAGCATCTCGTAAGATTCGTTCACTAACCACGGGTAGTGCTAGAGATTACATTATGATGGCAGCATTAGGTACATTGGTAATTTTCATCTTATTGTGGGGGGTGGCTTGATTGAGCGGTAATCAAACACTAGATATCAAGAACAAAGAGTTCATGCTAGTTGGCGGCCTATTGATTGTAGTTGCAGGCCTCATGGCATTCTTCCCATCACTTAACGATTCAGATACATCAGTCGATTGGATCAGTATACCTCTCGTAGGTTTCCCAATTATTGTCAGTGCAATTTTACTAGCGTTCGCTAGTCAAGAAAAGCGCGCTAGGAAGGAGATAATTGCAGCACCTATTCGTTTATTCACATTATGTGCTTCTCTGATACCGTTAGCAATTTCAACATCTCTGTTCTTCGATTGGTTGATTCTTGTTGACTGGGATTTGGCGTACAATGAATATGCACTTCAAAAGAAATACATTTGGATTGAATCCATAGGCGTATCATGGCATGTTGGTATGGATGGTCTTTCTTTCCCAATGGTTTGGCTAACTACCTTCTTGGTTCCAGTTACAATTGTAATGACCTGGAATGAAAAGAATGGAGCAACATATTTCCCACTTCTATTGATGATGGGAGGGGCATTGATTGGCGTATTTGTCGCTCTTGATATCTTCCTTTTCTATGTCTTCTGGGAATTAACATTGATTCCAATGTTCTTCTTAATTCTAAAGTGGGGTGGAAAAGATCGTAGGTATGCTGCTCAGAAATTCTTCATCTATACATTCTGTGCATCTGTAATAATGCTCTTGGGTCTAATTACTCTCTACTTCTTACAACCTGAAGGAAACGGTGCCCAATATGGAACTGTAACTGGAAGAACTTTCGATATGACTGTACTCTTCTCCAACGCAACCGCGTACAACATGGGTGACAATGTCTTCCTCGGAAAGGACATGCAGAATATACTGTTTGCAATGCTAATGCTTGGATTCTTGGTAAAATTACCAGCTGTACCTTTCCACACTTGGCTGCCAGATGCTCACGTTCAGGCACCTACTGGGGGCTCGATGCTATTGGCTGGTGTAATGCTGAAAATGGGCGCATACGGAATGCTTCGCCTTCCAATTGCAATATTCCCTGATGCGCTGGTCTTCTATCAAGACGTTATTATGGCAATTGGTTTGATCTCACTGGTCTGGGGTGCTGTGGTTTGTCTCGGCCAAACCAACCTCAAGCGAATGGTTGCTTACTCTTCTGTATCACACATGGGTGTAATTTTACTGGGTATTGCCAGTATGCAGCCAATTGGATATGCTGCCGCACTATTCATGATGTTTGCACATGGAATAATTTCTCCAATGCTGTTCGCAGTATGTGGGGCATTCAAACACCATTACCACTCTATGGAGATTGGTGATATGCGTGGAATGGCCCGTTGGTCTCCATTTTTGGCAGTCTACATGATGTTCGCATGGATGGCGAGTTTAGGTCTGCCTTTGTTGGCAGGATTCGTTGCAGAGTTAATGGTGCTAATTGCATACTGGCCAGCATATGGCTGGTGGATATTACTACCTGGATTTGTCCTAGCAATAACTGCAGGATACTACCTATGGTCAATGCAACGTACAATCTTTGAAGGCGGAGATGAAGGACAACCTCCTGAATCTTTGAAAGGTGAAACTCCACCTGATATTACCCTACCAGAGAATATCGGTATGATAATTCTGGCAGTATTCACTGTTATTTTCGGAATATTCCCATTCATCGCATTGGGAATGATGGATCAATGGACTGTTGCTCTCTTCGAGGGCGTATTCAATAAAGGGGGTATCTGAATGGACACTGAAGTTTTCTCCACAGAATTTTGGCAGGCTATAGTTCCTGAATTGATTTTAGTAATTGGATTAATTTTGGTGTTTGTAGTTCCAAACCTTGGTAATTCTAAATTCCGAATTCCACTAACTAAAGTAAAAGTTCCTTGGTTCCTAGGCGGTCGTAGATTCAAATTTACTGGTTCACCTGCAGTTCCTGGAATGCTTGCAACAGCGACTTTATTCACAGCATTAGGAATGATGGTCATAGAAACAATAGATGGGAATATGGAAACCACTACGATAACGAGTGGCGATATTGTATTGCTACAGATAGATGCCTTTTCTCGATTCTTTGAAATAATTTTCTTAGCAGCGATTTTACTCGCTGCTATGGCTAGTCTTGACCGTATTCCTGCAAATACTTTCGAAGGAAAGAAGACACTGGAAGAGTTGTATGATAATCGCCGCCAAGCAGATTTCTACATCTTGATGCTAACAACTTCACTAGGAATGTGTATGGTTGCTTTGGCTCAAGATCTATTCGTCCTATTTGTGGGCTTGGAACTCGCTAGCCTAGCAACATATGTTCTGGTTGCATTCCATAAGGAATCAAAGGCAGGTGCAGAAGCAGGTGTGAAGTATTTCATAGTGGGATCAGTAGCTAGCGGAATTGGATTGTATGGACTTTCCTTACTGTACCTAGAGTTTGGAAGTTTACAACTATCCACTCTTGCTGCAAATTGGGGAGACGGAAGTATCCTAGCAACAATTGCACTTGGATTGGTATTGGTTGGCTTTGGTTTCAAGGTAAGCGCTGCACCATTCCACTTTGCTGCACCAGATGCATATGCTGGAGCTAATTCACCAGTTGCAGGAGTTCTTGCTACTGCTTCAAAGGCAATGGGAATGATTGGTCTAATAAGAGTATTAATCGTTATAGCACTCCCTGATTCACAAAGTGATGAAAGTGCCATTTGGCTATACGCTCTTGCGACACTATCTGTTGTTACAATGACTTGGGGTAACCTTGCAGCATTGGGTTCCACCAATCCAAAACGAATGCTTGCCTACTCTTCTGTAGCTCATGCAGGCTACATGATGGCTGCTCTAACTGCGGTTGGAGCATGGAAATGGGGAGATGTTGAAGCACCAGGAGATTATGCTGAAACCATCGTTGCAGCAATATTGTTCCATCTATTCGTGTTAGTTGCTTTCAAACTAGGAGCATTCCTTGTATTGGGTCTATTGGAAATGGAAGGCGGAGCAAGCAGATTATCTGCATTATCAGGATTGGCAAGAAGAGATCCATTAATCGGAACAGCAATGTTCGTGTTCATGCTTGCTCTAGCCGGAGTACCACCACTTGCAGGATTCATGTCTAAATTCTTGGTTATTTCTGGAATTGTATCAACCAGTATTGGTGACCTTTGGATGAATGGTTCGATTTCATTATCAGATCTACATTGGGTCTGGTGGTTAGCACTAGCCATGTTCATTAACAGCGCAATTTCAGTATTTTATTACCTACGAATTGGTGTAGTTATGTTCTTGGATGTACCAGAAGAAGGTCGTCGTAAACCACTTCCTTATGGAGCATCAATTAGAATGGCAATCTGGATTTGTTTGGTTGCAACTATACTCATTGGATTATCAGGGGATACTCTAATCGATATGTGCTATCGTGCCGCAGAGAGCCTAAAACTTGCTTGATACCATATCAGGCTTCAAGTAGGAAGGGCTTGTGGGGCAACTTATGGGCCGTAGACGCGAAGAGAAAGTAGACGAGGAGGAATTAGCTCGTCTAATGGGTCCTACCGAAGGCGAATCCTCAAAAATCAGAGTCAAGATGCCTAATACCAAGGTCAATGAAATGTTTGCTATTGCAGAACAGATACTTGGAGGCCGTCGTGTTACAGTACTCTGTGCTGATGGTGAAACAAGAATGGCACGTATACCTGGAAAAATGCGTCGCCGACAATGGGTTCGAGATGGAGATTTGATCATTGTTTGGCCATGGGATTTCCAAGATTCTAAGGCAGATGTAAAGCATCGTTACACCAAAACACAGGCTCTCTATCTATCTCGCAGAGGAGTACTTCCACCAGACGTAGATGTCTTTGGAATGAGTACCCAAGCAGACGACTTCGATGACGAAGATGGATTATTTGCTTCTAGTGATACATCGGTAGAGGAAGAGCCAGCAGAAAAGCCAGTTGAGGAAACTGATGATGATGACGAAGAGATCAACGATCTTTTCGGCTGATTCTACCGAAGATTCATCGTCTGGCTGACCTCAATAAATAGTGAGGAGGTCAATGCATGTCACGCCATAACGATTGGGAAGACGAAATGTCTACTAATTCAAAGCAACACCGACATAATCACAAGCGACGAAAAGTCAATGCTGATCAGGCCTATTCCAATTCGGAGTCCTCTGAATTCATCAAGAGCCTAGAATCCTCTAAAGGAACTGGATGGATGGCTGAGAAAAGATATACTCGGATGTTCAAAGAAATCGAAGATGGTCTTTCCGGGGTCATGGGTGATGGTCCATTCGACTGGGTAGATCGTCGCGTATTCGATGCAGTGTTCGATCGCTTGACTCTAATGAGTCTGTATAAATTGATGAAACTTGGTGCCATTGATACTCTTGATTTTCCAATTGCAAGGGGTAAAGAAGCGCATGTATTCCATGGTACGGGAGAAAACGGCCCCGTTGCAGTGAAGATTTTCCATACCTCAAATGCTGTTTTCAAAAATTTGATTCAGTACATAGAAGGCGATCCAAGGTTTGGTGGATTAAAGCGCCGTCATCGTGATTTAGTTGATATTTGGGTTCGAAAAGAATATCGTAATCTATCCCGCCTTGAGAAATGGGGATTAGCCGTTCCAAAACCGATAGCTGTTCACAAGAATGTATTGGTTATGGAATATCTCGGGACATCTAATGCACCATCGCCGCGTTTACGAGATGTACAAATCGAGGACCCTGAAGCGGTTTATGATGAATTATTAGAATTTCTAGCAGTTACCTGGCAGAAAGCGAAAATGGTGCATGGTGATTTTTCACCTTACAATATTCTATGGCATGATGATGGGCCAGTAGTTATCGATGTAGGTCAGGCAGTTGTACAATCACATCCTAAGAGTCAAGAATTCCTAGTCAGAGATGTTACTCGTTTGGTAGAATGGGCTAACAAAGCAGGCCTTGATTTCGAATTGGCAGAAGCGATGTATGATGTCCTTAACATGGACTTATCACAGATTCAAATGCAAGAAGAAGAGTAATCTGGCTTTACATATGGGTTGAAGAAGGGCTGGCTTCCCGCTTTGGCCATGCGCCAACCCTTGCCGCGAGTTCCGAAGGACCGTATTGCGGTCCTAATAGGTGCTAACGGTGCTACAAGAAGAGAACTTGAGAAGGCAGCTGGCTGTAAGCAAATTCAAATCGATTCAGGTACAGGAGATATCGAAGTTACATGGCCAAAAGCAGGCGGATATGACCCTGTTAAAGCACTAAAATTACCAGATGTAATCAAGGCAGTTGGCCGGGGAATGGCACCAGGTAGAGCGATTCAATTACTTCAGGATGATTGGTTTTTTGAAATTGTAGATTTACGAGACCATGTCGGTAAGAGATCGAATCAACAACGTAGAATTCGTGCAAGAATTATTGGCTCCGAAGGTAAAATCCGAAAAATGATTGAACAGCATACCAGTACTGAAATTTCAATTTACAAGTCGACAGTTGTTCTTGTAGGCGAAGGTTCTGGATTAATTAGTGCACGGCAAGCGATTGAGATGCTAGCGAGTGGTAGTGAACACGGTACAGTCATCAAATATCTCGAAAGGGAACGCAGAAAAAACCGAATAGAATCTCGTTCAATCGATTATATCGAAACCAAAGAAACATCTCCTGAATCAGAAGAATTTGTTGATTTAGTTCCTGGACTTGCTGAAGTTACGCAAAGGCGCAATCGCCGATTGAAAGCAGCCCAAGTAAACCCAGAAGACGGAGATGCCGTTTATGAGATGATGGAACTAGCAGAGGATGAAGAAATCAACTGGGAGGAGGAGTGACCCTTCTCTTCTGATACCAAGCGATTACAAATCCAACTGCTAATATGGAAATTATTCCTGGTGCAAAGGAAGATACAACTCCGACTCCACTAACGCTTGCTCCAGTCACCATTAGGTGATGATTATTGTTTGATTCGTCTCTTTCATCGACATTATTTGACGGGTCGATAACCAATCTTAGATCCCACTGTCCAGTATTTGGGACTACATAATCCCAAACCATTACTTCACAATTGCATTCATCGGATAGGTTCCCATTTTCAATAACAATAGTTTGCATTGTGGTCCAATCAATATCTGCGCTACGGTCCGCAGGTGCTGATTGAAGGTATACTGTTACGGCACCTCCGTATGCTTGATTTGCCTCTAAGCGACTAGTGATTACAATATCCCCATTAGTATCTCCAGGTCTAACTATTAATCTGTCAACATTAGTTTCTGTTAAATTCCATGATAAGTCTAACCCAGGTAGGACTTGGAATGCATTAGGAATTGTAGTTAATTGATTTCCAGCATCATCAGTAACGATTGCTCGTAACATCAAGTATTGTCTTGATTTTGTAGCCCAAGAAGATAGACCTACTGTACCATCTAGGCCAGTAACTCCAAGATCGATCCACCTTCCTGATTGATCAGGGGTTGCTCCAACACCATTCAAATCAAATCCATATTGAATTTTTGAATTATCTAAGTCGAGGCCAGAACCAGTATCTTGAGCCGCATATGAAATATTTACAGAACCGACAAGACTTGTAGTCAACTCATCGACAGTCCAGCCTATTCCCTCCGGCTCACTGACATCTACTTTGACATCAACATCAATAGAGTCGCCAATATTTCCAACAATATCGATTGCGCGTATTGAAATTATATGTTCACCTTCTTCGAAATTGAGAGTGGTACTCGCTGCTGAAACATCAGTCCATATGCCGTCCTGCAAAATTTGTACATAATCAACACCAGAGCCCGATCCATCATCTGCTGCTGAATCTAGCCCAGAAATAGTCACGCTAGTACTATCGCTCCAATCTCCACCTTCACCAATTGTCGGTGATGACATTGTAGGAGCTGTTCGATCAATTCCAATAAACATAGTTTTGCTAGCAGACAATCCTGATCCATCCCATACTGTAAGGCGAGGGTTGTATGTTCCTTCTGCAATCGCTCCGGTATTCCAATCCCAGCCATTAGAGATAGTTCCTGGGCCATCATCACTAGGTGTGCCGGGTCCTGGTGCATTTGCTAGGCTCGCATGGGTCAAGTCATCATCAGTTGCTGTCCATGTGAACCCGAGAGTTCCATTTGCGGGTAAGGAATACCACGCACGGTCAATCGCCGAATTTCCACTGCCGACTCCCGAATTTGAAAGTTCAAATGATGTGATTACTGGAACCTGATTGACAATATTGAAATTTCCACTGGTGAACCACAATGTATGATTTCCAACATCAGAATCCCAAGCACGTGCTCTGAAAGTCCAACTTCCATTTGCATATGCATTCGTATCGACATGCGTCAGCCAAGGCGTAGTAGTCAGGTTGGCCACAGATGACCAATTATTCCCATCTGCCGAGATATCAATTACAATACTAGAGATTGCTCCATTACCACTTGAAGCGAAACTCAAAGTGAATAATCCCTTGACGTTTTGATTTTGTGCTGGGCCATTAGAAAAGGAAATAGTAAGTTCGCTATCAGCCGCTTTTACTAATTTTGAATCCAGTAGTAGTACCTCACCACTCTGTCCAATAGCCATGATGACTACGACCAGAATTGTAGATATGAACCGCCTCATCAACCATGTGACACCACCACTCGCCCTTGAATGCTCGCATTGCAACACCCCCCTTCGGGGTGTGTTGGCTATTGTTAATACACAACCGTGACAGTCTCCACAGTCGGTTGTTTCAAGTGCTACCCCTTACCTCTCGTGTACATGGCAAGACCATTTTTGACCACTCTCATCCTGACAATGATGGTTCTTGCAGTAGTACCATTGTCATCAACTGCCGAAGATAGTGGTGGAGTTCAGGCTTCAGCATCCACAGTCTCAATTTCGCCTTCAGAGCCGGTTGAAGGGGGCTCAATCACAATTCGTCTAACACTATATAATTCCAATAATTTCGCTGCAGACGATGTACTGTACAAGTTTTATTGGAATGGTGTTGCATCAAACAAACTCATTGTAGCCGATACAGTAGATATCCCTGCTGAACAAACTGTTGATGTTGAGCAAGTTAAATCAGGATTAACAGTTGGTGAACATAAGGTTTGGATTACCTATGAATATGCAGGGTCTGGTGAGCAGATGTTTTACTCTGAGATCATAGTAAATGGTCTTGCAGATTTAGAAGTAACAAATCTCACAAGCAGTCCGGAGTCTCTTAATTCTGGCGATGCGGTATTAATCTCCACCGAGGTTAGTAATACTGGTTCTGAAGATGCTTCAGCTAGTAGATTACAATTAGATTTAGACTCCCAAAGTGAAATTGTAAATGTCGATGCAATCCCTGCAGGGGGAAGCATTTGGGTAAATCATTCGATGCTCGCTCCCTCTTCAGGTAATCATGATTTCTCAGTCACAGTTGATTTAGATGATGCAGTGATTGAGGCTGATGAAAACAATGTATTCACCTCATCACTTTCTGTTACAGCAAGAATGGATATTTACCATGCAGGAGATATTTCGGTTGAATCCGAATCAGGTGCATTACAAGGCCCATGGATTGTTTCGGGTTCATTGGAAAGAAGTGGAGGCAGTGGATTAACAGAAGTGCCGATGAAAATCGTCATCAAGGATAGTACTGGACAAGATTTACCATTACCTACATTCAATGTAAATATTAGTGGAGGGGCTGTGGCACAGCAAGCTTGGACATTTACCATAACCTACGATTATGTCTCGGTTTTGGCGCCAGGTAATCACCAACTTTCGGCGGTAATCGACCCTTATCAAACTGCGAGTTTTATTCAAGAATCAACCGATAATGATCAAGCAATAGCTTACTTTGATAAATTCGAAGTTCCAGATGTTTCTGTAGACCCATACGCATCTCCTTCACAAACTTCAGTAATCAGTGGAAGTAATGTCGATTGGACAGTGACCATAATCAATTCAGGACAAATAGAGGTCAAAGGTCGTCTAATCTATACATGGGAAGGCCAAATTGTTAGCGAAAGTAGTCAAACTATTATCACAATCCAAGCTGGAGATACATACATTTGGTCAGAATCTCTTCCGACAGAGAGCGGTGCGCACCAAGCAGAATTTTCTGCTCAGTGGGTTCCTCTCTCAAATTCATATGATGCTAATCCATTGAACTCAATAGCTAATGGCAGCATCGAAGTAACAGCTCAGTTAAGGTTGGTATGGTTAAAGAATTCAATATCATTAGTCGATTCAGATGGCGAAGCAGCAAATTTCCCATTAATGGCTGGAGATGACTATACTGTTTCAATAAATCTAGCAGCTCAAGAAACAGGTGCTGTAAATTATTCATGTGAAAATGAACTGGGAGAAGTGTTCGAAGAAATCGAACTGTCTGTTACTGAAAGCGGAGAATTCTTGACAGTATCTTGCACATTTACTGCAAAAGCTCCATTCACAAATATCAATATTATACCAAGTGACAACAAGGTAAGCTCAACCCAAACATGGAATTGGGATTCGAAAGAATCTAGTTCTAATGTAGCAGATGAAGCCGGTAACATGACAATACAAACCGCCGGAATGATCGCTCTAATTTGTTTAATTCTGATAGCGGTATTAATCGCTGCAGTGATTCTAACTAGAGAAACCGAAGAAGATGTTGACAGAGATATCTTTGATTATTGTCCAGCGTGTGATGGAGAACTCGATGGCGATGAAGACCGTTGTCCTTCCTGTTCTTTCAATCTTAAGAAAGCCAGAAAGCAATTCCACGATTGTGAAACATGTAGCGAACCAGTTCCAGATTTGTTATCCAATTGCCCATATTGTGGGACTCCTCAGGATGTTTCGAAGTACTTTGAGCAGCGTGAACAAAGAGTCGTTGAAAGAAAGACAGTAGCCCTTGTCGATGAAGAAGAAATCGACCCTGAAGATATTCATGCAACCGGATATGAAGGCTTTGATGAAGCCATCAAAGAATTTGGTTATGATGCTGAAGATCTAGAGGGTAATTGGGATGAAAGTATTGCAAAGGCTGAGGCTGATGTTGAAGCTGCATACGACCGTAAAGTTGCTGCTGAAGAAGAATCTAATCTTGATGATGAAGAGGCACTTGCAACAGTTACAACCAATCTAAAAACCATGGAAGAAACATTCGAAGGCCACAATATCGATGCAATATTAGATGCAAAGGATATCAAATCCCACATAGATGATGGTAGCGAATTAACTGCTAGTGATGCAGAAATACGCGGAAGACTATTCGAAATAACTGGTGAAGAAGGCGTAATGCCTGGTGATGAAGTTCACATCGGCATGGGAATTCAAGACAGATCACTTGCAGGAAATGTCCTACCTGAAGAAGCGATGGATTTCTCATTCGATGATGAAGATGATGAAGTAAACCCAGTAGCCGCGGCAACCGCTGAAACAAAGCGCCGCAGAGGTGTACGTCGTAAGTCGAAAGAAACCAAGACTGCCGAGTGTGGAGCATGTGGAGCAGATATTCCTGCAGAAGCGAATGAATGCTCAACATGTGGTGCTAAATTTGAGTAATAATGCCTGTCAGTACTCACAGGGTTCGTCATTGCGTAAGCTCGGCTGACCCTCTTGACTTCATTCAGGCAAATCCCTCGAAACATTAGATGCCCTTCAAACCATCGAGGGGAGTGTTTGATAGATTGGTGTATAGTGGAGGGCATTGATGAGACCCAACCATTCAATGTCAGCCGTCATCATGCTGTCTATTTTGATGGCATCAAGCATGGGTTGTATCGGCCTGGTACCTGCTCGTGAATTTATGGAAGATATGCGTGGGGAGGCATACCCAGATGATGTTAAACAAACAATAAACATTGAACATATTTTTGTCACAGATATTACTAATGTTACACAAACTACTTCCTACTCTAATATGTCATACTTTGAAGTAGACTCTAATGTTACACAAATCACTGCGTATATCACTGCTGCAATGCCATTGGAATTATTTATTCCAGGTGTTCCAACTGAAGTTCGTTATGTTAGAGCGACCTTAACAGATTCTGATGGAACAGATATTTGGGTTGAGGAGATTACTGAAACCGAAAGAAAGATGGTTGCAACATTCCAACAACCTCTCGCTGTAGGAACTTGGACTCTAAGTGTTGATGCTAGAGGTTATGGCGAAGAAGTACTCAGCTTGTACAAAGATTCATTCCAAGTAATTGTTAAGATCGATAGAGTGTGCTGGATTTATCCACCCGATAAAACATGCTCTTATGATTGATCAAGCTAAACTCGAATCACAGGCATATTTCCGTGAGCAATTTTGACATTTACCAATCCTGTTGTGATTTCTTTCAGCCCCACCCTCTGTCATCAAGCGTTGAATCTCTTTAACAGCAGAGAATAGGTCATGTTTACTATTGTCATTCCATTCTATTGTATGGAGATTTTCAGTTCCATATCTCAAGACCCCATATGGTGGCTTTCTATTGGTTGTTGACTCTACTAAATGCAAGTAGGCTAGAAGTTGCATTTTGTGAGATTTGTGTGGCTTATCTGGAATTTTTCCAGTTTTCTGTTCGACTGGAATGAACTCACCTTCAACAATTACAATTTGATCGGGCCTACCGCGCACTCCTGTGAAATTATCAACTAGGATACCAGCAGTCGTCTCATCATCAGAATATACGACATCCACATCTTCTTTGATACCAGCATTAATCCTTGCAACTTCTAGAGCATTGTCAGCGAGCAGTGCGCGTTGTAGTTGCCATGATGCAAGCAATGTCCAAAACATCGCAACAGCAACCAGAATAAAGCCAGCCTGTTGTTTATTATCAGCCCAAATTAGGCCGATTGCATGTAGTCCGAATATAGTGGCTCCAATCAATAATCCAGCCTCTACTTTTCCACCCTGGCCCCATCCTCCGATGAATCCGTAGGGTTCGATTGCATGTGGAAGATTAGCATTGTCTAAGCCACTTGATTCATCTAAACCATCTCTGTTTTCAATTGGATAGTTCAACCATTTCCTCCATGGAATATAAATCGCGATTAAGCCGATTGCAAGCCAAATAACTGCTAATAAAGTTAGATATTTAGAAATATCAACAGGGGTATTTACATCAGAAATATTTGTAAAAATAATAGAATCAAGAGTGAAAATAATTACAATAGCAAACCACCAAGACCAGATTACTAATGCACGACGTAATTCATTTTGCTTCTGTTTAAATTCGCTAACCTTGCTGTGGATTTCAGCATGTTTTTTCCGTCCGACATTAATCGCTTCACCACGTCCAGTGACACCATCTCTAGCCAAAGACCATGAGAGTGGACAATAAGCATGTCTTTCTAAATCACTGGCAGAAACATGGAGTGCATTTTCATCACTATCCCTCCAAAACCCATCATCACTTTCTTCTGCGATAGCAAAAGTTTCAGTAGAATCAGCGACTATATTTACCCCTCCCAGTGTACCCCGTGTAGTTGATTTGCAATCAAGGTTATCCCTACCCGATTGATACGTTTTCGTAGTACTGCGCCTTGTAATCGATTTCACTTACTACGAAGCGGTTATTTAGGGGTGGATGGTGGCCCGAATGCTGGAGTTAATGCTATGACTGAACTTCTCATCGACCGTGAGACCTACGAGACCCATGCTGTGAATATCGGAACTCAACAAAAGAGTGCAGATATGGCACAATTTATTTCGGAAGTTCGCGCAGATGGACTATACCTTTTGAACATTGAAATTACCGATAGTCGTATTCGTTCAATCGCTCAATTCCTATGCCGCTATAATGCTGCTAACATCATGGTAGTAAGTGCACGCCAATACGGACAGCGCCCAGCACGCAAGTTCGCAGAAGCAATCGGTGCCCGTGCGAGTGTTGGAAGATTTATTCCAGGCAGCCTAACCAATCCTGCTCTTCGTTCATATGTTGAGCCTGATATGCTAATGGTTACCGACCCTGCTGCAGACCAGCAAGCACTTCGTGAAGCAGTCAATTCTGGACTACCAATCGTCGGCATCTGTGATGCAAACAACAATCTTAGAAATGTCGACCTTGCATTACCTGCAAATAACAAAGGTCGCCGTTCACTATCACTTCTTTACTGGATTCTAGCACGTGAGGTTTTGAAAGCACGTGGAGAAACCACAGACGAGGCATGGGCTGAGGCTCAGGACCTTGAAGACTGGGAATCTACTTTCTGACACTTTAACCCTCTAGGGTGATGTGAGATGAGCGATTTCATCTTGCCTAAACCAGGTGAATGGGATGGCGAAGCTCGTCCCTTATTTTTGGCACCAATGTCTGGAGTAACCGATTTGGCTTACAGACTTCTTGCAAAAGAATGCGGGGCCGATTTCACAATAACAGAATTTACTAATTCGACAGCGCTAACCCGTGATGCTGCAACCTCATGGAGAAAAATGGAAACTTGTGAAGCAGAAAATCCCTTTATTCCTCAAATATTTGGTGGGGTAACCGATGATATGGCTTTGGCCGCAGAATTATTATCGGATAGTGCAGATATTATCGATCTAAATTTTGGGTGCCCTGCTCCTAAAATCACTAAAATATGTGCAGGTGCGGCTCTTATGGGTGATCCGAAAAACCTAGTCTCCATGTGTGAAGAAGTCGTGGATAGAGTTGATATTCCGGTCACTGCAAAGATGCGTTTAGGAACAGGGCAAGGCGAATTTAACGCTAAAGAAATATGCCAAGAACTCGAACAAGTTGGAATCCAGCGCCTATGCGTACATGGAAGAACTCTGAAACAGAGGTATTCTGGGGTTGCAGATTGGGATTACATTACTAGTGTGGTAGAATCGGTAGAACTCCCAGTTGTAGCGAATGGTGACATTGTAGATTCAGTGTCGGCTAGTGCTTGTCTGAACCAAACAAATGCTGCTGGTTTAATGGTCGGTAGAGGCGCTATTGGTCGACCTTCAGTGTTTGGAGAAATTAAGGTAGGACTTGGATGGATGGAAGAAGAAAGTCTACCGTGGATTGCTGCTCACGATGGAGATTGGAATAATCTTTCAGACGTGGGAAAACAATTTGCAACTCGTAGATGGTGTTGGAA
>Ga0315322_10001367_pt1 | contig 18921 bp, 13 predicted proteins | sample M110021515metaG_FD_203461 | JGI IMG/M metagenome (GOLD analysis project Ga0315322, IMG submission 203461) | Ammonia-oxidizing marine archaeal communities from Monterey Bay, California, United States - M1 100m 21515 | ecosystem: Environmental > Aquatic > Marine > Intertidal zone | place: USA...
CACGCTTTCGCACCTCAGCGTCAGTATCGATCCAGGGGGCCGCCTTCGCCACTGGTATTCCTCCACATCTCTACGCATTTCACCGCTACACGTGGAATTCTACCCCCCTCTACCGTACTCTAGCCTGCCAGTTTTGAATGCAATTCCAAGGTTGAGCCCTGGGCTTTCACATCCAACTAAACAAACCGCCTACGCGCGCTTTACGCCCAGTAATTCCGATTAACGCTTGCACCCTCCGTATTACCGCGGCTGCTGGCACGGAGTTAGCCGGTGCTGCTTCTGTAGTTAACGTCAATCCAATAGGCTATTAACCTACTGGCCTTCCTCACTACTGAAAGTGCTTTACAACCCTAGGGCCTTCTTCACACACGCGGCATGGCTGGATCAGGGTTGCCCCCATTGTCCAATATTCCCCACTGCTGCCTCCCGTAGGAGTCTGGGCCGTGTCTCAGTCCCAGTGTGGCTGATCATCCTCTCAGACCAGCTAAAGATCGTCGCCTTGGTAGGCCTTTACCCTACCAACTAGCTAATCTTACGCAGGCTCATCCAATAGTGACCGGTCCGAAGATCCCGGCCTTTCCCCCGTGGGGCGTATGCGGTATTAATCCGGGTTTCCCCGGGCTATCCCCCTCTACTGGGTAGATTCCTACGCGTTACTCACCCGTCCGCCGCTCGTCAGCATCAAGATCATCCCGAAGGAATCTCAGCGACCTGTTACCGCTCGACTTGCATGTGTTAAGCCTGCCGCCAGCGTTCAATCTGAGCCATGATCAAACTCTTCAGTTTAATCTTACAATTGCCGTTCAATACTACTGTCAGTACAACAAGACTTGGGCTTTAAAACCTGGGCCTTACCAACAATCAAACAGCTGATTTTTTACTCAAAGATCTACAACTACTGGCAATAAATCAGAATCCCGAAAGATCCCTCAAAATTGCGCTTAATTTTGAATTAACGCAGTTGCTTACTTTGATTACTATCTATAACTATGTACAGATAACATCCCAGCAAGCACCCACCTCTATTACTTAATCTAAATTTTTAAAGAACATAAAACGCCCGTGCCTGTCGACACAGAGGGAGCGCATTATACGTACTGGAGGGCCGGTGGCAAGGGGTTTCTGGCAATATTTCTCATTATTTTGTGCCGAGGGCGAAACTGGCAAGGAATTGAGGAATTTGAGGGCTGTTTTTAAGGGGTTTTACGGCTCCGAGAGTAATAAAACCGATACCCTAATAATACTGCTAGAATCAAACCATACATCAGCGCTTCACCGATATCAGTCCGCAATATCCACAACAGGTGCACTATTCCAAGGGCTCCAGCCAGATATACTAGGCGATGCAACCTTTTCCAATTACGTCCCAGCCGGCGCACCATGACCTTCGGAGAGGTAATCCCCAGAGCCAGTAATATCAGATAGGCTGAGAAGCCTACGGTAATGTAGGGCCTTTCGACAAGCTCTTCCAGAATGGCGAACCAGCGAAACCCCAGTAAAAAAGCTACCCACACCAGAAAGTGAACAGTGGCGTAAAACAAGGCGAATAGCCCCAACATGCGACGCTGCCGGGTGAATGTAGCTGTTCCGCTAAGGCGCTGCAATGGGGTGAGGGTCAGGGTAATCAATAAGAAACGCAGAGCCCATTCGCCAGTCTCTTTTGCTAACTCCTGCGCGGGGTCAGGCCCCAACTCATTGAACACTACCCGGGCCAACAGCACCGCAAAAGGAATAAGCGCCAGCAAGAATACCAGCGGCTTGAGGAACTTTCCCATATTCAGAGATTACCGCAGCAACGTAATTACACGAATTGAACTAATAATATCGAGCCAGGTCCATGCCGCTATACAGCGATGCTACCTGCTCTCCGTAACCATTAAATGGCCTTGTCTCTATCACCTGCCTGCTAAACAGGGTCTGGGGCAAGCGCCGCTCCATGTCCTGACGCCATCTCGGATGATGCACAGCTGGGTTTACGTTGGCGAAGAAGCCATACTCCTGAGACTGCAAGTCGTTCCAGGTAGTATTGGGCTGGGTCTCTCTGAAGTTGATCTTCACGATGGACTTAATGCTCTTGAAGCCGTATTTCCACGGAACTATCAAGCGCATCGGCGCACCATTCTGGGAAGGCAGATAGTCCCCGTAGACACCAACAGCCATCAGCGTAAGCGGGTTCATCGCTTCGTCCATGCGTAACCCCTCCCGATAAGGCCAGCGCACGATAGCGAAGCGTGATCGTATTCCTGGCATGGAACCTTCATCCACTATGGTCTCGAATTCGACGTACTTGGCTTTCGAAGTTGGCTCAAATTGCTTTATCAAATCAGCCAAAGGGAAGCCCGTCCATGGAATAACCATAGACCAAGCCTCAACACAGCGCAGACGATAAATCCTTTCTTCCAGGTCCACTGGCTTCAGAATATCTTCCAGATTATAAGTGCCAGGCTTGCCAACCTCGCCGGTAATCTCAACCGACCAGGGGTCCGACTTAAACTCGCCAGACTTGGTGGAAGGATCGCGCTTATCCATACCGAATTCATAGAAATTATTGTAGCTGGTCACATCATCATAGGGGGTTAGCGATTCGCCAGTGAAATAGGGCTCCGAGTCAGGCGCTGGTTTAATCGACCCACTTTTCTCCTGCCACCAGTCAGGCGAGCTGCTCACGCCTCTACCCGCAGGTGTGGGAGCCTTTAGCGCCCCACTCTGTGCTGTAGCTATCGCTGGCATGCCTGTAGCCGCCGCACCCAAAATTAGCTTCCCACTATCACCCATAAATTGCCGGCGATTGCGGTATGCGCTCTCGGATGTGATTTCGGAAGCCTTTATATCTGAAGGTTTTTTAATCAACATAATCAATTCCTGTTTGCAACTTAGCTCGCCCTAAGTAAACGTCGGGATCTAAATATTGGATCCTTTTAGTTTCAGCTATTCCTGCCCTACATCCGTCAATTATGACGGAGTCGTGCGCTATTTTTCACTCTTCGCCGTTTTCGCTTTAGCCTTGGGTTTCTTTTTCCTGGTTTTTTTTGGCTTCTTTAGGATCGAACTGTTTTTTGTATACCCATGCTATAGGACCGGACAATGAGTACATCACACACATGACCAGCAGCACTTCATGAGGGTTTTGCGCCACTACAACCAGCAATACTATTGCCGCAACGAAAACGATATAGGGCACTGTGCCCTTGATGTGCATTTCCTTGAAACTGTAGTACTTGTAATTGGAAATCATCAATAAGCCGGCGAATACTGTCAGCGCCGCTGCCAGATAACCTATTGACGGAGTCACTTGTACACCATATTTATAACTGACCCAGGGTACAAAAGTAACCAGCCCTGCAGCCAGCGGGCTCTGCAAACCTAGAAAATAGCGTTTGTCCACAGTGCCCAATTGCACATTGAAACGGGCCAGGCGCAGTGCAGCACATGACATAAAGATGAAACTTGCCGCCCAGCCAAGTTGCCCCAGAGGGGCAAGCCCCCAACTAAACATAATCAGCGAAGGAGCCACGCCAAATGAAACCATATCTGAGAGGCTGTCGAACTGGGCACCGAAAGCACTCTGGGTATTGGTCATTCTGGCAATGCGACCATCAAGCCCATCCAGAATACCGGCTATGAGTATCGCCCAGCCAGCTTCATTGAAATTACCTGACATTCCGGCTATGACTGCGTAGAACCCTGAAAAAAGAGCTCCCAGAGTCATCAGGTTTGGTAACAGGAAGATACCGCGCCTTCTGACGCTCCTGCCGCCTTCCGAGACTATCTCTTCATGCTCGTCGATAGGCAAAATGCCTTCGATGTCTAATTCGGACCCCGAATCTAAGCCGTCTTCACTCATTTACTCAACTCTTTATCAAATCTTCATCAACACCGATAAGCACTTAAAAATATTGGCAAAAGTACCTGAATCGAATTATACCGACCTATTTTGCTTAAATCCGGCTTATTTTCTTGGCATCCAGCAATTTACCCCGCAAAGCAGATGCTATATGATCGCGCCTCAATTTTATTGTGAAGAGAAGTTGTAAATTTCCCCTTCACAAAACAGTAGCCGTCTGAAAAAATCAGATGAATAGATCGGAGCAAATCCATGAATTACTTTAATACGCTACCCCTACGCTTAAAACTGGAGCAATTGGGAAAATGTCGCTTTATGGACCGTAGCGAGTTTAGCGATGGCGTGAGCAAGCTTGAAGGGAAGAAAGTCGTAGTAGTTGGTTGTGGTGCACAGGGGCTCAATCAGGGCTTGAACATGCGAGATAGCGGCCTTGACGTGTCGTTCACATTGCGTGAAGCAGCCATCGCCGAGAAACGCGCCTCCTGGAAAAACGCTACTGAAAACGGTTTCACAGTGGGCACTTATGAAGAGCTGATCCCGGACGCTGATCTGGTACTAAACCTTACCCCAGACAAGCAGCACTCTCCTGTCGTGAGTCAGGTTATGCCTTTAATGAAGCAGGGAGCCTGCCTCGCCTATTCCCATGGTTTCAATATTGTGGAAGAAGGCATGCAAATCCGCGAAGATCTTACTGTTGTTATGGTTGCGCCGAAGTGCCCTGGCACGGAAGTTCGCGAAGAGTACAAGCGCGGTTTCGGAGTACCGACTCTTATTGCCGTTCACGCTGAGAATGACCCTAATGGTGACGGCATGGCTATCGCCAAAGCTTACGCAGCCGCCACTGGCGGGCACCGTGCCGGAGTTCTTGAATCCTCTTTTATTGCAGAAGTTAAATCAGACCTGATGGGCGAGCAGACAATTCTCTGTGGAATGCTGCAAACCGGTTCCATACTTTGCTATGACAGAATGGTAGAGAAAGGTATCGACCCGGCCTATGCATCAAAGCTCATGCAACATGGCTGGGAAGTTGTTTCAGAAGGCCTGAAGCATGGCGGCATAACCAATATGATGGATCGCCTCTCCAACCCTTCTAAACTTGTTGCCAATGAGCTGGCTGAAGAACTTAAACAGATCATGGCACCTCTTTTTCAGAAGCACATGGATGACATTATTGAAGGTCGTTTTTCTTCTGGCATGATGGAAGATTGGGCTAATGACGATAAGTTACTACTTGAGTGGCGCGAAGCTACTGCTGAAACTGCATTCGAAAAATCCACTGCTGGCGACATGGATATCAGCGAGCAGGAATACTATGAAAATGGCATAGTAATGGTTGCCATGGTCAAGGCTGGTGTTGAATTGGCTTTCGAAACAATGACCGCTAGCGGCGTTATCGAAGAGTCAGCCTATTATGAATCACTTCACGAAGTACCGCTGATTGCCAACCTGATAGGTCGAAAAAAGCTTTACGAAATGAACAAGGTTATCTCTGATACTGCAGAATACGGTTGCTACCTTTTCTCTCACGCCTGCGTTCCTTTGTTGGCAGATTTCATGAACAAGATAGACACAGATGTTATTGGCAAAGGACTGCAGACTGCAGATAATGGCGTCGATAATGCCGAGCTGATCGCAGTAAATGAATGCATTCGCTCCCACCCAATCGAAGTGGTGGGAAAGCGTTTGAGAAAGTATATGACAGCAATGAAGAAGGTTATCTAGAGCAGCAACCCGGAAAGAAACTCTCCTCGCTGGCAAGTTTAGCCAAAGGACAAAGGAGCAGAAGGGTTTGAGAAAAACAGCTTTAAAGCTGTGCTCTCAAACCCTTTTTTTTGCGTGTTTTTTTCAGTTTAGACTTTTACTTAGCTGAAGACTCAATACCTTCTCGCCACGGGAAATTCCGGATACTCCGGTTCGTGCGACTTCCAACACCACAGTTTCCCCCAGAGCAGCAATAAAAGCATCTAGCTTATCGCTGGTGCCTGCCAGCTGAATAGTAAAAACATTACTGGTCAGATCAACAACCTGACCACGGAAAATATCCGTGGTTCTCTTCACTTCAGCTCTTTGCGCACCCGCAGCTTTTACCTTTATAAGCATAAGCTCTCTTTCGATATGGGCACCTTCTGTCAGATCAACTAGCTTCACCACATCCACTATCTTGTTTAGATGCTTAGTGATCTGTTCGATACGCCTGTCATCGCCACTGGTAGTAAGGGTCAGCCTGGAAAGCGACCGATCCTCTGTAGGGGCAACCGTAAGAGAATCGATATTGTAATTACGTTGAGAAAACAAACCCACTACTCGTGAAAGTGCACCCGGCTCATTTTCCATTAATACAGAAATTATATGGCGCATGTCAGGTCCGCTCCGCTTTGCTTAGAATCATGTCTTTCATGGCGCCGCCTTTAATTGCCATTGGATAGACATGTTCATTTGGATCAACTCGAACATCAACGAATACCAGTTTGTCTTTCAGAGCGAATGCTTCAGCTAGTTTTTCTTTCAATTCTGAGCTTTTCTCGATCTTGATTCCGACATGCCCATAAGCTTCTGCAAGTCTTGCAAAGTCTGGCAGTGACTCGGCATAGGTACTGTGGGAATGACGACCACCGTATTGCATATCCTGCCACTGCTTTACCATTCCCAACGCTTGATTATTCAGACACACAATTTTGATCGGCAATTGGTATTGCATACAGGTAGCAAGCTCCTGCAGATTCATCTGAAAACTGCCCTCTCCCGTTATACAAACCGATACTGCATCGGGATGCGCAAACTGAACACCCATGGCGGCAGGAAATCCAAAACCCATTGTTCCCAGACCACCGGAATTAATCCAGCGGCGGGGCTTGTCGAAGCCATAATATTGGGCCGCAAACATCTGGTGTTGACCGACGTCCACGGAAATGAATGCATCACCTTGAGTGATCTCATGGATAGCGCTTACCACTTCCTGCGGCTTAATAGTTCCATCCTCGGAAGGAATAATGCCCAGACTGTCTTTTTCACGCCATTGTGCAATCTGCTTCCACCACACTTCCAGAGACTGGCTATCCACTTCCTGCTTTGCGCTTTCCAACTGGGACAGCATCTCTTCAAGCACGGCTGTTACCGATCCAACGATTGGTACATCGGCAGATACAGTCTTGGAGATTGAGGCCGGATCAATATCAACATGCAAGATCGTTGCATCGGGACAAAATTTATTCACATCCGAATTAGTCACCCTGTCGTCGAATCGAACGCCAATGCCCAGCAACACATCGCAATAATGCATTGCCATATTGGCTTCATAAGTGCCGTGCATACCAAGCATTCCCAGAAATTGCTTGTCCGATGCCGGATATGCACCCAATCCCATCAAGGTATTAGTGATCGGGTAACCGAGCTTTTGAGTAAGCTTGGTTAATAACTCTGAACCTTCGCCTTGTATAACTCCCCCGCCGGTATAAATCATTGGTCGCTTGGCAGAGAGTAAAGCGTCCACCGCTTTCTTAATTTGTCCTGAGTGACCCTTGCCTGGCACCGTATAGGATCGCATCTTGATATCGCTGGGATATTCGTAAGGCAATTTGTCTTTCGGGTCGGTTACATCTTTCGGCACATCGATGACAACCGGGCCTGGCCTGCCCGTTGTGGCAATATGAAATGCCTTTTTAACAATCATCGGAATTTCTTCCGGGTTCTGCACCATAAAGCTATGCTTCACAATCGGCCGGGAAACACCAACCATGTCGGTTTCCTGAAAACCATCGGAACCGATCAAACGGCTCTCAACCTGGCCCGAAATTACCACCATTGGGATGGAGTCCATGAAGGCAGTCGCAATACCCGTAATGGCATTAGTCGCGCCGGGACCGGATGTGACCAGAACAACCCCTGGCTTACCTGTTGAACGCGCATAGCCATCTGCTGCATGGGTAGCAGCCTGCTCATGACGCACGAGAATATGTTCCACTTCATCCTGACGGAAAATCGCATCATAGATATGAAGAACGGCACCGCCGGGATAGCCGAATATGATATCAACGCCCTCATCGTGCAAAGCACGAATCAGCATCTCACCACCTGATAATTGATCCACTTTAATTGCCTCTAAAAATACTGTGTCAGGCACTTATCCCTGACCTCGTTATGCTCTTCTAAAACTGTTAGCAGCCGGGTATCTGAAACGAAAATCAAACCCAGAATCCAACAACCACGAAAACCACAAACTAGCACTACTGCCAGACGTGGAGTTCTCTGTACTCTTTCTTAACGAAGAATAATTTGCACAAGCCGCAACAGCACGAAAACCATGCTACTTTGCTTCTTGTCGGCCCCGTACGCGATAACGTGATAGGGACCATAGGTGGATGTTTTTTAACACCTAGATAGCAATCTGTCGAAGTACCAGGTTGCGGTACACAGATTGCAGCGGGTTGAACAGGGGTTTACCTGTCCAACACGCTCGAGCAAGGGCGATTCTGCCATTTATCTGAGGAAAGTCAAGCTCTTATAGAGCAGATCAGCTTCAGGCAACTTCACAATCCGTTATATTTATTGCTTTCGAGAAGACCAGCTCCCGATTGTCATCCAATTCTACCTGTATAGCATCGCCTGCCACATAGGAACCCTGCAGCACTTGTTGTGCCAGAGGATTCTCGATCCAGTTCTGTATCGCTCTCTTCAACGGCCTCGCACCATAGACCGGGTCATAGCCAATCTCGGCTATATGATCCAGAACCTCATCTGAAACCAATAGCGACAGCTCGCTATCCGCCAGCCTGTTGTTGAGCAATTGAACCTGTATGTCGGCGATACTTCTTATCTGCTCGCGCTGCAACGGATGAAACACCACTGTCTCATCGATGCGATTTACAAACTCTGGAGAAAAGTGCTTTACCACATTCTCCAATACCGCAGTCTTCACTGACTCATAGAGCTTTTCATCCATGTCGGTATCAGCCATCATTTCCTGAATCCGGTCAGAACCCAGGTTCGAGGTCATGACGATTACCGTATTCCTGAAGTCTACGGTTCTGCCGTGGCCGTCCGTAAGGCGACCATCATCCATAACCTGCAGCAAAATATTAAATACATCAGGGTGTGCCTTCTCGACTTCATCCAGCAACAAAACTGAGTAAGGTCTGCGCCTGACGGCTTCAGTCAGAAATCCACCCTCTTCGTATCCGACATAACCCGGAGGCGCACCGATTAGCCGTGCAACAGAATGTTGCTCCATAAATTCCGACATATCGATTCTTACCATTGCCTCTTCGGTATCAAAAAGAAACTCAGCCAGAGATTTACATAGCTCTGTCTTACCGACACCGGTGGGGCCGAGAAACAAGAAAGAGCCATTGGGGCGATTAGGGTCGGAAAGCCCGGATCGAGACCTTCTCACTGCATTGGCAACCGCAAGCACTGCCTCATTCTGTCCTATCACTCTCTTGTGGAGAGAATCTTCCATAGACAATAGTTTTAACTTGTCTCCTTGCAACATCTTGGAGACCGGAATACCTGTGGATCTGGAAACCACATCGGCAATCTCTTCTTCAGTAACACGGTTTCGCAGCAACTGCTTTTCCGCCGCCTCTTCTTCGGCTGCAGATTCAAGCTTCTTCTCTAGGCCGGGAATTATTCCGTACTGAATCTCTGACATACGTGCCAGGTCTCCCGCTCTACTTGCGGCCTCCATATCCTGACGTGCTTTCTCCAGACTACTCTTTATAGTCTGGGTACCTTGCAGAGACGCTTTTTCAGCTTTCCAGATTTCTTCCAAATCTGCGTATTCCTTCTCCAGATCCTGAATCTCTTCGAGCAACTTTTCCTTGCGCTTGGTGGAGGCTGGGTCTTCATCTTTTTTCAGCGCTTCCTGTTCGATTTTTAATTGAATTAATCTTCGCTCCAGTTTATCCATGTCTTCAGGCTTGGAATCGATCTCCATACGAATAAGACTTGCCGCCTCATCGATTAGATCAATAGCCTTGTCGGGCAACTGACGATCGGTAATATATCTTTGCGAAAGCCGTGCAGAGGCTATGATCGCCGCATCGGAAATATCCACACCATGATGAACCTCATAGCGCTCCTTGAGGCCGCGAAGAATTGCGATGGTATCTTCTTCGGAAGGCTCTTCCACCAATACTTTCTGGAAGCGACGCTCCAGAGCAGCATCTTTTTCGACATATTGACGATACTCGTCGAGTGTTGTCGCTCCCACACAATGTAACTCACCACGGGCAAGCGCCGGCTTGAGCATATTACCTGCATCCATGGAACCTTCTGCTTTGCCTGCACCTACCATAGTATGCATTTCATCAATAAACAGAATGATGGATCCTTCCTGCTTGGCCAGTTCATTTAATACGGCTTTGAGACGTTCTTCAAATTCACCGCGAAACTTCGCGCCTGCGATAAGAGCGCCCATATCCAACGCGAGAATTTTTTTACCTTTTAACCCCTCAGGCACTTCACCGTTAACAATACGCTGTGCCAGTCCTTCGATAATTGCAGTCTTACCAACACCTGGCTCTCCAATTAGAACGGGATTATTCTTAGTTCTTCTCTGTAAAACCTGAATAGTTCGGCGGATTTCTGCATCACGACCAATAACCGGATCGAGCGCACTATTTTCAGCTCGTTCTGTAAGGTCGACACAGTATTTGTTCAGTGCCTGCCAGGAATCTTCTGCTCCGGCATCCGTTACACTTTCTCCACCACGTAAATTCGAGATTGCATTTTCCAAAGCCTGCAACGAAACTCCAAAAGAATTTAGCGTCCTCCCTAAAACACCTTTGTCATTCATCCCTACCAGCAAAATAGTCTCACTGGAGATAAACGAATCACCTTTTTTCTGCGCCAATTTGTCGGCCTGATTTAACAGTTTTGCCAACTCGAGAGACACAGTGATCTCGCCCTTGCTATCCTGAATTTCTGGCAAACCATCTACTAATCTCTGAAGTTGACTGCGCAACTCAACAAGGTTAAATCCGGTTTGAGAAAGAAGAGGAGCCACTGAACCACCCTTTTGATCAATAAGGGTCAGCATCAAATGGCAGGGTTCGATCTGGCTATTGTCTTTTCCCAATGCAAGCGATTGGGCATCCGCAAGGGCAGACTGAAGTTTGCTTGTCAGCTTGTCTAATCGCATATCTGCTCCAATTAAGAATTCACAGGGACTTGAATAGCGAATCAATAATAAAGACGCCAACAACTCTATAAATTTCTGTGATTATTTATTCGACTGAATCTACAAATTGGGGCATTTTCTCGTTTTTCAATAAGTGCAGCGAGATAATTGATTTTTATCAATAACTGAAAATAGAAAGACAAAGGAAGAGGAGAAAAACTGAGATATGAAGGTAAAACTGGAAAAGACTAATACAAGAATAATCAGTTACTAATCTATTCTAATATCGCTCCCAACCATGACACTAGTCAAAATAAATCATACTAAGCATGCGCCCGGTAAAACCATCACGACGATAAGAATAGAAAGACTCCGGCTGGCAATAAGTACAGTCATCACCACCGGATATCGAGCGAACGCCCATTGCTTTTAAACGCAAATTGGCAAGCCCATAAAGATTAGCCAGATACTTGGTATCTTCTGCACAGTTAGATTTTTCAGCACCGGCTTTAGCCTTAAAACAGTTTTTAACATCTTGGTTTGCAATTCCCCCTATCGGTTCATTAAGAAATTGCTCAACAACTTCTGCACCTACTTCGAAATGGCAGGGGCCAATTGCCGGCCCGAGATAGACCGTGATGTCTTCCCTCGCAGCATGCATTAAAGATACAGTGTGCTCGATTACGCCCTTCGCCAGACCTCTCCAGCCAGCATGGGCGATTGCCACTTCCCCTCCCCGTCTATCAGCAAAATAAATCGGCAAACAGTCAGCAGTCATTACACAGCAGGCGATACCGGGAACCCTGCAAACTATTGCATCTGCTTCTACATCGCCCTGCTGCATTCCTTGCTTATCTATCAGCAATACTTCGGTTCCATGAACCTGCTCAAGCCACTGCCAATGATTTACATTGGGAAAATGAGCCGCCAATATGCTTCGATTTTCAGCTACTGTCTCTGACACATCGCCAACATGCCGGGCGATATTAAAAGAATCATAGGGAGGGAGACTGTTACCGCCTGAGCGGGAACTGTAGCATGCCTTTGTATTGCCCTGAACATCCCACCGGCAGTTGTGAATTGCCATGTTCTAAGTTTCTCCCTTATGCTTTTCTTGATGCTTCCCCTTATGCTTCCTTTTTATGCTTCTCTGGCGGGGCGCATATCCTGTCGTAATAATTCCATTAATTCCACCATGTCTCCCGGCGTCTCTGCCTCCCAACTTAACTCCTCTCCACTTTCGGGATGAAGCAAAGCCAGACGACGGGCATGAAGAGCCTGACGGCGGAACTGTCGCAGAAAATCAGCCAATTCCCGGGAGCAGGAAGCCGGTAATTGTAATCTGCCTCCATACATAGGGTCGCCAACAAGCGCATGATTTAGATAGGCCATATGAACACGAATCTGATGGGTACGCCCGGTCTCCAGTTTTACCTGTATATGGGTATGCGAGCGGAAACGATTTAGTACGCGGTAGTGTGTTATAGCTTCCTGGCCTTCTTCCACGATAGCTCGCTTCTTTCTGTTCACAGGATGTCTGCCCAGTGGCCGCTCCACCGTGCCTCCGCCTATTAGCACTCCATGTACAACAGCCTCATACTCCCTGCTCACGGACCTCTCCTGAAGCTGGTTTACCAGCGAAGCATGGGCTATCAATGTCTTCGCCACCACCATCAACCCGGTAGTGTCCTTATCCAGCCGATGCACAATGCCTCCCCGCGGCAAGTCCTGCAGCTGGGGGTTGTAATGCATAAGGCCGTTTAGCAGAGTCCCTTGGCTGTGGCCGGCAGCAGGGTGCACAACCATGCCACTGGCTTTATTCAGGACCAAGAGATGATCATCCTCAAATACGATATCCAAAGGCATTTCTTCCGGTGCCCAGGTCTCTTCAGCAGCCAATTCTGCTTCGATTTCCAGTAAATCCCCGCTATACACCCTGTCTTTCGGCTTCATGAGGCCATTATTCACCCTCAGGCTGCCCTCTTTTATCCATATTTGCAGGCGAGCTCGGGAATATTCCGGAAACAATTTGGCTGCAATCTGGTCTAATCGATTACCGGAGAGATCTGCAGTGACTTCTGATCTTAATGATATATGGTTGCTCATAGCCTTATGATACTTGATTGAGCGCCATTACTCTCTAAATTGACCACCGGGCTCGCCACCGCCAGCCCAGTGAACACATTGGAAGAATCTGAATTAGAGCAATACAGCTATGGGTTTGAACTAAATGCTGTGGTTAAATAGCGCTTTTTTTAAGCCAATACCTTTTGAAGTAACCGAATTGAGAAAATTAAACGCAAAACTCCCTGTCCTGCTGATATTGCTTGCAAGCCTTTCTTCATGCGCCTGGTTTGGTGGCGACGAAAACGAAGATGAATTCAGCGGCCTGTCCACGGAAGAGCAATTTTACCGACGCGCACTTGAGCAACTCAATTCGCGTAACTTTAACGGTTCCATATCGACTTATCAGGCTCTTGAATCCCGGTTTCCCTTCGGACGATTCGCAGAACAGGCTCAGATAGAAATAGTTTATGCTTACTACATGAATCGCGATCAGGAAGCTGCGCGGGCGGCAGCGGATCGGTTCATCCGCTTACACCCAGAGAGCGAAAACATAGACTATGCCTATTATATGAAAGGGCTATCCTCTTTTTCCGACGACAGTGGCTTCCTAAACCGTTTTCTACCAATCGATAACACCAAGCGCGACCCTGGGCGGGGCCGTGAGTCTTTTGCTGACTTTTCACAATTGCTCGCCCTGTATCCGGACAGCCCTTACTCGGCAGATGCCAGAGCCAGAATGGTGTATTTGCGCAATAATCTTGCCGCCTACGAAATCCATGTTGCAGACTACTATCTGGAGCGCAGGGCATATATTGCCGCTCTTCGTCGAGGGCAATATGTAGTTGAAAACTTTCAGGGCACACCGGCAGTCGCCGACGGCATGGCGGTGATGGTGGAAAGCTATCTTCGCCTCGGTCTTAATGAACTCGCTGATACTTCCCTTGCTCTGCTTCAGGAAAACTTTCCGGACCATTCATCTGTCGACGAAGACGGTGAGTTTATTATTCGCAGGGAAATCACCAACCCTTCCCTGCTTTACACAGTGAGTTTTGGATTATTAGGGGATAATAGAGTAGACCCGCCTCTGGCACCGACAACTCGACCGAGAAACTCAGGCTCACAGGAAATTATCAATGCCCAGGATCGCTCGACCGAAGCACGATCACTATTTGATATCCTGACTCTAGGGATATTTGATTAAGGATTTGCCCTAAAACCCGCCTAGTCGCCTAACGGCCAGGCGTTGGTTATCGGGTAACGCCTGTCTCTTCCAAACCCTCTCTGGGTAAGCCGAACCCCGATTGGACTCTGCCTCCTCTTATACTCGTTCAAATCCACTAAGCGTAGCACTTTTTTTACCACGAGCTCATGGAAGCCCCTGGCGATGATAGCCGCAGCACTAAAATCCTGCTCAACATACAACTCAAGAATTTGATCAAGCTCGTCATAGGGAGGCAGGCTATCCTGATCCTCCTGCCCCGGCGCCAATTCAGCCGATGGTGGCCGATCAATGACTTGCTGCGGAATAATTTCTTCATATTCACTGCCATATTCGGCATTTCGAAATTCAGCCAAACGGTACACCAGAGTTTTTGATACATCCTTGAGCACGTCGAATCCGCCAGCCATGTCACCGTAGAGAGTAGAATAGCCCACTGCTATTTCGCTCTTATTACCTGTAGTAAGCACCAACAGGCCTTTCTTGTTAGAAATACCCATAAGCAAAACTCCACGACATCTTGCCTGGAGATTTTGCTCGCTTACATCAACTTCTGTGCCGGCAAACTCATAAGTTAATGCCTCCATGAAAGAATCATAGATCTGGCTAATAGGTATCACCTGATAATTCACATTCTGTTTGACTGCTTGTTTCTGCGCAGCATCGAGACTTAATTGGGAGGTATACTCAAATGGCATCATAACTGCTTGCACTCTTGATGCTCCGAGCGCATCAACGGCTATGGCCAATGTAAGTGCAGAATCAATGCCACCAGAAAGCCCAAGCACAATTCCCTTGAATCCGTTTTTATTCACATAATCTCGCACACCAATAACAAGGCTGGCATATACCTGTGCCTCAATCGATTGTGGCGCGGCTATTTCCTGAGCAGCAATTTCACCAACACCGGCAGCATCAGCTAGCTCGATATCAAGGGGGAAAAGTCCCTCTACAAAACTCGGTGCCAGATAATGACAATCTCCTTCAGCCGTCACGGCCATCGAAGCGCCATCAAACACCAACTCATCCTGACCACCCACCTGATTAACATAAACTATAGGAACTCCACCTTCTTGAGATCGCTGATTAAGTAACTGCTTTCGATCTTCAGTCTTGTTCAAATGGTAAGGCGAGGCATTTATATTGAGTAGAATCTGAACATCACGGCCTTTGAGTTGCGCTACAGGTGTAGCTTCCCACATATCCTCACAGATAGTGAACGCCATTCGCACCCCTTCAAGATCCAAAATACACGGAGTATCTCCCGCCGAAAAATACCGCTGCTCATCAAATACTTGATAGTTTGGCAGGCATTGCTTCTGGTAATTTCCGAGTCGGTTCTTGCCTTTGATGACAGTTAAGGAATTAAATAATTTCCCTTCTGCATGCTGCGGATAACCGATTACCATAAAAATAGGCAAGTCACTTTGCAGGATCATTTCCAGTGCTTTTTCAATACGAAGAGCGAGACTTGGCCTGAGCAGCAAATCCTCAGGCGGATACGCCGTCAGGGTTAATTCCGGGAATGCGATCAGATCAGCGTCATGATCAGAAATTGCCAGTTTGGCGCTTTCCATTACCCTGTGGGCATTACCTTCAATATCCCCGACTAATAAATTTAGCTGGGCCAATACTATTTTCATCTGTCGCGCCATATTTCTTTTTTAAACTGGTATCCTTAAAGTTCACGGTATCGGGCTATTCTCGAAATCGCACTGATTTAAGCCCTTCATAGGGGCCATGATCGACCGATATTACTATATCGAAGCCAGATAGACTTTTTACAATTATAGCGGAAACTATGGCGGAAAGAACGGAACAATACTCTGATCAAATGCGCGACGTTTCTGGCGTATACAGCATCTACCGGATAGTTTTGCCTCTAGTGTTGCTGGTGTCGTCTCTTAGCCCGGACTCGACCCTGCTCGGAGAATACGATTCAGACCTGTTCCTACACGTCTGGACCCTATACGCCATATTTGGAATATTCATAGCGTTCTTCGTATCGTCTAATTCAAACATACTCGGTAGCCAGCATGTAATAGCAGGCTTCCTGATTGTCGATATCCTTGCTCTTACATTAATCATATTCACTAGTGGCGGCATCGCCAGTGGCCCGGGTCTTTTGATGATTGTTAGCATTGCCGCTAGCAGCATCCTGATTAGAGGACGCATGAGCACGTTTCTCGCAGCTGTTGCGACACTCTCTGTTATTTATTGTGAGATATATTTATCCCTGACAATCGAAAACCGACCGAATCAATTCGTACAGGCAGGTATTCTTGGCATTTTGCTGTTTGCCACCTCCCTATATGTCCAGACTGTAACCACCAGAGCGTTCAATACCGCCTTACTAGCAGATCAGCAGGCGAGAGAGATTATCGACCTCGAGAAACTTAACAATGAAATTATCCAGAGAATGCGGACAGGCATTGTACTGGTCAGCTCAACTAATGAAATTGCCAGTGTTAACTCAGCAGCACGAGTAATTTTGATGGTATTGAACGATATCGACTTTGCATCGCTGGAAACTTTGACTCTTCCCGATGCAATTGCGGAACAAATAAAACTATGGAAACTGAACCCAAAGCGGGACCCGCAGCCAATCCCATTTCCCGGTTCCTCAAAACAAATTCAACTTAACTTTGCCTTTCTTAGAGAAGATGCAAATTCAGATATTCTAATTTTTCTAGAAGACAATCGGCAAATAATTCAGAGAGTTCGACAATCCAAACTAGCCTCACTGGGGCGACTTACCGCCAGCATTGCTCATGAAGTTCGAAATCCTCTTGGCGCTATAAGCCATGCGAGTCAGTTACTACGTGAATCCGAGTCCATGACTGACGATGATCGAAGAATGGTAGAAATAATTCTGAAGCATTGCGAACGCGTCAATATGATAATCGAAGACGTGCTGGATGCATCGAAGAGTGATGACTCTACTCCGAGAAAGATTTTACTCAAATCCTGGATGAGTAATTTTATCGAAGGTTATCGAGCGACCCATGAAGTCTGTAGTCAGCCTAAAATAACACGGATTATCAGCAGCTTATTTGGGGGTTTTGTGATCAATATCACATAGGGCTTTCTCTATAAAATCAGGGAAATGCTGTTTTGCAGAAAAAACAGCAGTTCCAGCTAATTTACTGCTCGACGGCAGCAGAATTCAATGCTGTCATATTAACGCCAATACAAAACCTACGAACCGAGTCTATTACTCTACTAATGAAGGCCTCTCCAGATTGGACTTATCAATAAGCTCTATACTTTTGCTGCTGATTACCGGATTTCTGGCTGGCGGGATTAATACCGTGGCCGGTGGCGGGTCAAATTTGACTTTGCCAGCACTTATGATGCTTGGGGTCCCGGCGGACATAGCCAACGGCACAAACAGGGTTTCCGTAACCCTGCAATGCATTGTCGGCCTCAGGGGTTATGACAAGCATAATGCTCTCGACAGGACGGCATTGTTTCCTATTCTGATACCCACTATAAGCGGCGGTCTGCTGGGAGCTATTGCTGCTGCTGTTGTTCCCAACCTGTATCTGAAGCCGCTGTTACTTGGCACTATCCTGCTGATGTCGCTGCTAATACTGTTACGACCAGATGTCATCACTCCACCACCAGGAACCGCCAACCTTTATCCAAATGAAAACAAGAGTGCCTGGTGGGGCCTGTTCGGCGCTGGTGTATATGGCGGCTTCGTTCAAGCAGGGGTAGGATTTATCCTTCTGGCAGCCCTCGCTGGTGGTTTACGCTATGACCTGCTTCGAGCCAATGCACTAAAGACAGTCTGTGCATTGGCTTTTACTTCAGTAGCGTTGATCGTTTTTATTATTTTCGATCAGGTCTGGTGGATACCTGGGCTAATATTGGCAGCCGGCTCCATGTGCGGAGCTCATCTGGCGGTAAAAATTGCGGTAAAAGCTTCCCAAGAAAGTATCAAATGGTTTTTGTTTGTTATGACTCTTTTCGCGGTGATTGGAGGCTTTCTTTTCTGATCGAAAATATCAGCTGCTATCTTAAAGCACCGAAGCTGATGCTGATTCTCGCTCCGCCCAGCTTGCTGGCACCCACTGAAATTTTACCATTGTAGCTATCCACAATATCAGTAACCACTGCCAGTCCTATCCCCTGCCCCTGCGTAAGACTGTCGGCTCTTGCGCCGCGCTGCAGAACAAACTCCTGCTTATCCGCATCGATTCCCGGCCCATCATCCTCTACAACTATAGAAACAAGCTCTCCGCCTTCAGCCATTACATGACTGGCAACTTCAACACGAACCCTACCATTGCCATATTTGAATGCATTGTCCAGAACGTTCCCCAACATTTCCATAAGGTCTCTTTCATCCCCATTAAAGATTGCCGATTTATCTAACTCTGTTTCTAATTGGATTGGCTTGTCCCGATAGACTTTAGCCAACGCATCAAGAACCTTTTCAAACAATCGACTTATTCCAATCTGCCTGCTCAGTGAACTCTTGTTATCCGCCTTGACTGCCCTTTGCAGTTGATAACTAACTATCTGATTCATCCGTTCGAGTTGTTCATCAATGGAATCCAACTCAGCAGAGTCTCCCTCATTCTCTGCTTGGTTTTTCCTGTTGGAAGATATCTTTTCCAGCACACCTGAAATTACTGCAAGCGGAGTTTTAAGACTGTGAGCGAGATC
>Ga0315322_10001370_pt1 | contig 18902 bp, 12 predicted proteins | sample M110021515metaG_FD_203461 | JGI IMG/M metagenome (GOLD analysis project Ga0315322, IMG submission 203461) | Ammonia-oxidizing marine archaeal communities from Monterey Bay, California, United States - M1 100m 21515 | ecosystem: Environmental > Aquatic > Marine > Intertidal zone | place: USA...
ACCAATCACAAAAACCATCCCGCCATTTTTATGAGAGGCCGACAACATGCGCCGCGCCAAAATTACTGTCATCGGAGCCGGAAACGTAGGAGCAACATGTGCACATTGGTGCGCTGCCGCTGAACTCGGCGATGTGGTGCTGCTGGATATCCCGCGAACGGAAGATATGCCGCGTGGTAAAGCACTTGACCTGATGCAAGCCTCGCCGATTTTCGGATTTGACTCTAATATCGTCGGCACCACTTCCTACGACGACACTGTCGACAGCGACGTCATCGTTGTTACTGCCGGTATCCCCCGTAAACCTGGCATGAGTCGTGATGACTTGCTAAGTACGAACGCCAAAATTGTTACCAGCGTCGGTGAGCAGATCAAAGCGACTAGCCCAAACGCAGTCGTTATCGTGGTCAGCAATCCACTGGACGCGATGGTCCAGCAAATGTGGAAAGTGACTGGATTTGACTCCGCCCGTGTCTGTGGACAGGCTGGTGTCCTCGACACAGCACGCTACCGAACTTTCCTCGCTATGGAACTGGGTGTAAGCGTTGAAGACATCAGTGCACTCCTTATGGGTGGTCACGGAGACACAATGGTGCCAATTCCGAGCTGCACCAGTGTAGGAGGCATTCCAATCACCCAGTTGATCGATTCGTCCCGCCTCGAGGAAATCGTCGATCGAACACGAAAAGGTGGTGCTGAGATCGTCTCGCTGCTGAAAACAGGTAGTGCCTATTACGCACCTGCTGCGGCATGTGCCCAGATGGTTGAAGCGGTTGTACGCGACAAAAAGCGAGTGATTCCCGTCGCTGCGTTATGCAACGATGAGTATTCCGTCGGTGGTTACTACGTCGGCGTTCCAGTCGTCATGGGCAGTGGCGGTGTGGAAAAGATCATTAAACTAGATCTCACAGATACCGAAACCGCAGCCTTTGAAAATAGCGTTGAGGCAGTGAAGCAATTGGTAGCAACCATGGATCAATTGCTATCGGCTTAAGCGTCAGTCGAATATTGCTCATTGCAAATTAGCGAAATTGACTTTTTCGCCGCCTTGGAATCTCATCAGCGTTGACATCACTCCAAGCGCGGCCTTAGTTTCTGGGTCGATCATTTGCGCAACGTCATTTTTGTTTGCGTTTTTTTAAATCGCCTCTCATTTCGCAGAAGCCATGGGTCGTTTCCACAAGCCGATGTCATGGAGCCAACCCTCCGAATCCGAACAGCAAAACACCCACGCCCATTCGTGGGACAGTGACGAAGCCATCTCAAACACCTCGAATGCTTCGTTTGGGCTTGCTGACAGCTGGTCACACAATACCTCGCACCGCAGCTTCTTCCTGCCGGTGCATTATTCTGAAAACTATCAATATCCGTTATTGGTTTGGTTTCATAGTAACGGATTTAATGAGCACCAGATTGACCAGGTGATGCCGCACATCAGCTTACGGAACTACGTAGGCGTGGGAATCCGCGGAACCAAAGCCGTCGATTCAGTGGGTCACCGATTTGACTGGCACCACAGTCCTGCAGGCATTGCAACAACCCAAGAAGCAGTAACACAAGCAATCGAGGCTGCTTCCGAGCGTTTTTCAATCAAGCCATCACGTGTCGTTTTGGCTGGTTATCGCGAGGGTGGAACGATGGCATTGCGAGCTGCGATGAGAGAACCGGATCGTTTCGCGGGCGTAATTTCGCTCGGCGGGCGAATGCCAAACGGCTCGATCCGTAATATTCAGCAGTTGCGTGAACGCCGCATGCCAATGCTTTGGCAGTGGGGTACCGACAACACACAATTCAACCAACAAAATCTGAAAACCGATTTCCAGATGTGCATGGCAATCGGCAGCCGAGTCGAAGTGCGGCAGTACCCCGGTGACGACGAGATGACCACTATCGCACTTCATGATCTTGATGAGTGGACGATGCGACATGTCGTCGCGGAATCATCCATAAAAGACTCAGATCGCTGGGCATCCAGCCAGACACTTTACTCAAGCAATTGATCTGATTTCATGCATGCTTGGGCTGGCTCGGCAGGCACAACTGATGCGGTTTGTTCAGTTTTGGAATCACGAGTGATGCCGAGTCGTCAGCCATGAGGTACACTGGCGATGCGGGTATAGTCCGCGGGGCATGAGTGCTGCAGACTTGCACCTGACGCCAAAACCAGAAGTCACTCCAAGAACATGACCGACGACACCATGCCTCCATCCGATGATTTACAGAACAGTGATCAACCGGAGTCAAAAACAAACTCTGACTCCGCTGGCTCGAACAGCAAGACGGTGTTGCTGGTGGACGACGATAATGAGATTGTCGAAGCCGTGCGTTACGCTTTGGAAGGGGCTGGCCACACAGTGGTAGTCGCCCGTGACGGGAACCAAGGCTTGGCACTTGCGGAGCGAGAGAACCCAGACTTGATTGTGCTGGACATGATGATGCCTAAACGCAGTGGCTTTCTCGTACTTGAAAAACTGCGGCGTCTGCGCACCGAGCCGCTGCCGGTGATCATGATTACTGGCAATGAAGGAAGTCGCCACAAAGCTTACGCCGAGCTATTGGGTGTAAGTGATTACATCCGCAAGCCGTTTCCAATGGAACGCTTGATTGCCTCGGTGGACAAACTGATCGGATCATGAGCTCCGAAGAACAAAGCAAAACGACAGAGCGACTTTCCCGCCAGATCGTGATTGCTGCCGCTGTCACGGGTGCCCTTGGCATCGCGATAGGTGCCTTCGGTGCTCACGGCTTGGGATCACTCTTCGACAGCCGCGGCTATGATGCTGCTTTTGCCGCAAAACGCTCGGACCAATTCGACGTTGGCGTACGTTATCACTTGATGCAATCAGCCATGCTCTTGGCATTGGGAGCCCTGTCTTTTGGTGCCCAACGGTGGAGAAGATGGTCACTGCGTTTAAGCTTGGTCGGGCAAACTTTATTTTGCGGTAGCCTCTACCTACTAGTTATCACAGACACACCCAAATTGGGAGCAATCACTCCGCTGGGTGGAATATGCCTAATTTTCTCATGGCTAATGCTGATCCCGCTGTGCTGGAAATCAGGCGATGAATGACGCCTGAGCGTCAGCATTTCATTAGAAAACGAAGTCCGGGTCCTCCCCGTGAACGAGTGAATCGCTTACGGTGTTATCAGATCAGTCCTCATTGCTCTTGCTCATGCAATCTCCGCCGATGTCCACTGCGGTTCACCCAGAAATCGAGTTTCCCAAAAACTGGCACCGCCGTCATTTACTTGATTTGGAAAGCCTGTCTCAGGAAGAAATCTCCACGATTTTGGACGTGGCACAGCAACTCAAGGAACTAACACAGGGCTGCCGGCAAAAGATCTCCCTACTTGCGGGAAAAACCTGTGCAAACCTGTTCTTTGAGAATAGCACACGTACCCGAAATAGCTTTTCACTGGCAGCCAAGCGACTTGGCGCCGACACAGTGGAATTCAGCAGTGCCGGCAGCAGCGTTGCCAAAGGCGAAACCTTTGTAGACACCGCCAAAACAATCGAGGCCATGGGTGTTGAGTGGGTTGTGACTCGCCACGGCACACCAGGAACACCTCACTTGCTTTCACGCGAACTGAACTGCTGCGTGCTCAACGCGGGAGATGGCCCCCATGGTCATCCGACCCAAGGGCTGCTCGACATGCTGACGATCAGGCAGCATCGCGGCGACATCAAGGGGCTGACGGTGGCATTGGTAGGCGACATCGCACACAGCCGCACCGCAAGAAGCAACATTTGGGGACTCAGCAAGCTCGGTGCACATGTCATCATCTGCGGACCTCCTACCTTAGTGAGTCCTAGGTGGACCGAACTCGGCTTTGAAGTCGCTCACCACCTCGATGACATCCTTCCGCGTTGCGATGTTCTTAACCTGCTCCGAATCCAGTTTGAAAGACAGCGAGCCAGACCCTTTCCGAGTGTACATGAGTACGCTGCTCTCTACGCCATGAACGGTGCAAGAATGCAAAAGGCGAAGGATGACATCCTGATCATGGCCCCCGGCCCCATCAATCGCGGTGTCGAGATCACACCTGAGGTCGCCGACGGACCACACTCCGTCATTTTGGAACAAGTCACCAATGGTATCGCAGTCCGGATGGCTGCACTTTGGCTGCTGTCTGGTGCGAGCGAGCGAGCTGAAGCCAATGCAACAAGTTCACCCGCCGACTGATCAACACAGCCCACCTCAAGGGCAACCACGCTTCAAAGCCGAGCCAAGCAACATAACTCCATGAACGAATCAGCTAAGAGTGACCTGCTCATTGAAAATGCCCGACTGGTGGACCCAAGTCAGGATTTGGATCTCGCGGCAAGGCTCTTGGTCATCAACGGATGTGTGTCAAAAATCAATCCCGACGATCAGGAAGTTCCTACATCATGTGACCGCCTTGATGCCATGGGCAGGGTTGTTGCTCCGGGGCTTGTTGACCTGGGTGCAGAACTTCGCGAGCCGGGCAATGAAGAAGACGAGACGATTGAATCAGGCAGCCACGCTGCGCTAGCTGGTGGCTTCACTTCAGTGCTTTGCTGCAGCAGCACCAGACCGTGCATTGATTCACCCGGCGCGGTCGAATTTGTTCGTCAAAAAGCCACCAAAGCACGCGGCGCACGAGTTCATGTGATTGGATGCCTGAGCAAGGGACGTGAGGGCGAGCAAATGGCCGAACTTGGCTTGCTTTCCGTTGCGGGCGCGGTCGCCTTCAGCGATGCCCCAAAATCGATGCCAAACGACGCATTACTCAAACGCGCGCTCGAATATTGCCGGATGTTCAATCTTCCGATTTTTGATCGCCCTGAAGTCCCCGAACTGGCTGAGGGCGGCATGATGCATGATGGTCAAGTCTCGCTTGTGCTCGGTTTGAAAGGCTTGCCGACCGAGGCGGAAGACTTGGCGGTCGCTCGCGATGTACGCCTAGCCGAAGCCACCGCTGGACGCCTGCACGTCGGTCCGGTTAGCACCATGGGGGCAGTCGACATGATCCGGCGAGTCAAATCACGCGGCATTGATGTGACTGCTTCGGTTTGTCCACACAATCTATGTCTTTCCGATCTGCAACTGCGATCATTCGATTCCAAATACAAAGTGCACCCACCACTGCGCAGCGAAAAACACGTAGAAACTCTTCGCAACGCATTGGCTGACGGCACAATTGATGCGATTCAAAGCGGGCACATGCCACGCAGTCGAGAGAAGAAGATGGACGATCTTGATCTCTCACCGTTCGGTGGAGCCAGTTTGGAAACAACGCTTGCAACCACAATCACCTACATGGTGGCAGAGCAATTGATTGACTGGAAAACCGCAATCGACCGGCTTTCAACAGCACCGGCACGAATCGCCGGAGTCGCGGGCGGCACACTCAAACCAGGTGTTCCAGCTGATATTGTCATCATAGATCCCGAAGCCACGTGGACCGTCGACGGCACTCGCTTTCGCTCCAACTGCATCAGCAGCCCCTTGGATGGCCATACACTACAAGGCAGAGCAACCCACACGATCGTGGGAGGCGAAATTCGCTATCGCTTGCAGCCCGAACTAGAGCACCTCGCCTGAGCCCTGTTGCTAATCGTGTTACAGCGGCACCCACGCTAGCTCGTTCATCAGGCGAGCAACCAATTTCAGCCTAATCGCTGGACGAGTCGACTACGCTCTCGTCCTTTGGTGGCTCGGCACTGCCTGCTCCCTGACGAAGAACAACCGCCTGATCAGTGCCGGAAACCGGGAAAACCTCTCTCACTCCCCCTGGCCAAGCAACCGTAATCGACTCAACTGACTGCACATCACCTAAACCAAAAGTGACCGCCTTTTCACATTGGCTGAGGTAGCTTCGAGTTGGCATCACACACTGCCTCAGCACTCGCTCCCCAATTGCGAGTTCAATAATCGCTCCGATCCCATCTCGGTTGGCATCAGTTCCCTCCAGCCTGACTCGCAGCCAGTGATTCCCAGTGCTTTGGTCGTTTCGGAAGACTGCTGGCTTCCCATCGCTTACGGCTATGACAACATCCTGATCCCCATCCTCATCAAAATCACCAAACGCGGCTCCCCGTCCAACAATCGGTTGGTAAAAATCTTCACCAACAGATGATTCGGGTGCGAGCACGAGCTCGCTTTTGGCGTCCCGTCCTGCATTCCAGAACAACTGGGGTGGTTGGGCATAACGCTGGGTTGCTTGGACCTTGGAAATTTCTTCTTCGAGGTGCCCATTCGCACCGAGCAGATCGAAACGACCATCAAGGTCGACGTCGAAGAAAAACAGCCCAAACGTCAGTCCCTGCCGTGTGGGTGGACCAAAGCCCGTATACATCGCTGCATCCGTGAATTGTTTTTTGCCTGCCCGAGCCATGTAAAGTGCACTCGGCTCATTCGCAAAGTTACCGATTCCGATCGCAAGCGTTCCGTTATCTCGGAACTGAGCCGTATCGATCCCCATCGCGCCACGGGCATTACCAGTGCTACGATCGAAAGCGATCCCACAAATTCGGCCCACTTCGGAGAATGTCCCATCGCGGTTGTTTTCAAAGAGAAAATTCCGGACCGTATCATTCGCTACCACGATGTCCAGCCAGCCGTCACCATTAAAATCGACTGGCGCTAGTCCCATTGCTTTCCCGAGCGGGACGCCCGTGTCATCGTTTCGAATCTGTATACCTGCTTTCTCGGAGACATCAGTGAAACTTCCGTCGCCGTCGTTATGGTACAGGTACGAGAATGATCCAGAAAAGGCCTTCGGCGGTCCGTAGGCCCGTGACTCACCATCGAGTGTGAATTTCTGACTCAGGTCCGCGTCCTTGCTCCACGTCACGTAGTTACAGACGAATAGGTCCAGCAAGCCATCATTGTCGTAATCAAAGAACCCACAACTGGTGCCCCATTTGTCGTCTCCGCCTCCAACACCGGCATCATCGGTAACATCTTCAAAAACCCCTCCGTCATTTCTTAGCAGCCGATTTTTACCAACCGCCGACAAAAAAATATCCGTGTCTCCATCGTTGTCGTAGTCGCCGACCGCCGCGCCCATTCCATACAAGTTCTTTCCAACCCCCGCCTCTTCGGTCACATCAGTGAACTGAAACTTCCCATCACCTTTGTATAACCGGCACGGAGAGTCGAGTTGACCGCGAGTATCCCAGGGCCAACGCGTTGAATTGACAAACAGCAGGTCTTGGTGCCCGTCGCCGTTGTAATCCAGCACGGCTGCACCGCTTCCCATCGTTTCGGGCAACAACTTCTGACCTTCACGACCTGAATCATGCGTGAAATCAATACCGGACGAGGTCGCCACACTCTTCATTACCAGTTGCGGCATTACCTGATCGTTTTCCTCTCGTTGCTTTGGGAGAGTCACTTCTGACTCAGTTGAATCCTCTTGCCGTACACCCATGTTCAGGTAAACCAAAGCCGCGATGACTGGAATACCCAAGATCATGAAAACTACCAAGGACGCTCGCAAAGCGCTGGCGATGACCGCATCATTTTGCACGTCGTCGTCATCATCAAGCTGGTTTTCGTCGAGGTTATTCATCAATTCCCATCTCAATCGGCAGCGGCAACATCCGGCTCAGCGTCTGTCACAACTTCTGTGCGTTGCATGTCATAAATCACAAGTGCTTCGGCTGCATGATTTGCCGCCGGATACCGACGCCGCGCCGCAGGGATCGCAACTTCCGCCGCATTGTCGTCGGGTTTATAGCGGGTGTGAAGCATACGGTGATGTTGCTCCTGCTCGGTATCACCAATCAAACCATAAATTTCAGCCAAATTGGCATGGGCAGTTACATTCTCGGCATCGATATCAAGCACCTGTTGAAACTGCTGAATAGCATCCTGCGAGTATTTCTCAAATCCTCCTTCAATATCCAGCACCTCAGCACGCTGAGCCAAGTCAACCAAAGTCAATCCCAACGCATTGCGTACTGCATAGTCAAGAGAAAAGTCAAAGCCTCGCTCTGGTACCTTCGTTTGCAGTACAGCTCGCAATGACTCTGCCGCCGCCTCGAGGTTTCCCTGCTGGCGGTTAACAATCCCACTCAACCATCCATGCGTCCACGAGGGTGGTGGCGGATCCATCTCGGCCGCCCGAGTGAGTGATTCGGTCGCTCCGTTCAGATCCCCCTCGGCAAACTGAACTCTCGCCATGTTTAACGGGCCGTCAAATCGCCCCAACGCCTCAACTTCGGCAAACGCCTCGCCTGCTTGCTTGAGCTCAGCCTTTCCCTTGAGCAGCAACCCTATCCCGTAGTCGTTCCATCGCTGCCACTCTGGAATCTGACCTGAAGATGGAGCAACAGCCACACTTCCAAAATCCGGATCCACCTGATCAACAACGAGCAAGGAAACAGTATCGCTAGCAATTTCAATGATTGGCAGATCGTTGGGGTCACCAACCTGACCCAAATCTAGTGGGTCAACCTCAGGATCGCGATCTGCACGAATATAGTCCAAATACTCTGTATCGAACTTTCGATATAGCAGTTTCGCCGTAACCACGATCGGCTCGTTGGTTTGGTCCGGTACAGTGAGTTTGTAATGTACTGACTGACCGGCGCCGGGAGGCATCTGGTGGCTGTACAGCGGAGTGAAAATGTTCTGTGCGTTTCGACGATTGATCCGATTTCCGTCCCGGTCCAGCATGAATGTGTTCACAAAGTGCGACCATGAATCGACCACCTCGCGATCATCACGGTGCCCGCTTTGGCCGATTAATCGCCCGCCTTGGGTGGCTGTCATTTCGATCCAAATCTGATTCGAGTCGGTAGTACCTTGGCTGAAATGGTGGCCTAACTTCATTGTCCTCAATACAGTTTCGATCAAGTAGGTTTTCCCCTTCTCAACCTGAGCAGTATCCGCCAAGGGTGCCTGCAGGACGCCATCGATCGCTCCCCCTTCCTTCAGGCCAAAGATATCTACGCGTAGCGTCCCCTCAAGATATTTCCGGTGCAACTCCACTTGGTCCTGGTCACCCATCCAGTGCCCTAGAGCAGAGTTGGCACTTGGAAACGAGTGAGTGTGCACGCCAAGACCACCAAGTTGCTCCATGTACTTCGCCCCGAACTCATCACTTGCGACTGCCGGCATGTGACACTCGTTGCAATTATCTTCAGCTTTTGGTGGGTAGTAAAAGCTTCTCGCACCGTGACCAGAGACTCCACTCAACAAGTAGCTGTCGTAGTGATTTTGCCCTCGCAAAAAATCCTTGTATGCGGTGACTTCACCGGGCAAAGAAACCTTGTGGCATGATGAACAAAACTCGGCCGTCTTGTGCATTGGTTTCAGCATTTCATGTTTATGAAAAGCAGGCTTTGCCTTAACCATCAACGAATTCAGTTCCGATAGGATCGGATTGTCGCTGTAGGCGAAAGGATAATGCTTGGGTTCGTCGATGGTGTAATCCGCGTTGCCAACACTACTATCAACGGATTGAATAGCATGACAAACCGCACAGGAAATACCGGCATGTGCTGTCGGGTCATTCACATCATCGTAATCGGGATCATCAAACCGCCCGGAGAAGAACGGAACGGGATCGTGGCATCCCGCACACCATCGTGACGCCTGCAGGCTGCCAGCTCTTTCGGTCGCCACCTTTCGTGTCTCACGAACCGAAGCTCGGTAAGCAGGATTATTGAAACTACTGAGTTTGTGTGCGCTGTGTAACGCCGAGTCATAAATATCCTCATGACATTTAAGGCAGTACTCATCGTTCATCAGCGTCTTCGCAGAGATGAACTTCCCGGAAACGGTTCTTGCCAACGAAGGCTCAAAATATTTCTCGCCGTCGACTGGTCCTGCATCCCCGCTGATCCTCGGGTCAGAAGCTTGGAAGCCAACCATCAAAATAACAATGGCACCAATTGCCAATCCGACGCGTCGACCAATGTGCCACTTGATCCGCGGTCCGACCAGTCGGTGTAGCCAGTACAGCCATACCGCCCCCAACGGTGCCAAAAAGTGCATCCAGTACACCACGTTGCGAGTGGTTGGATTCACGATCGCAAGCGAGCCCACTCGCATCAGCAGCAAGCCGCTTATCAGAATGACCAATGCCACCCCTAGCAGTGCATAACCAATCTTTACCGCCCGCCGATTTCGACGATTCCGTGCACGCCACATGTGCACGAAACCAAAACCAACCACGGGCGAGATCAGTAACAAGCCCAAGCCCAAGTGCATCAGGAACATCAATTGGTAGAAGTGCGTCTCGTAGACTTCTCCCGTGAACTTCTGAAGCCAAGTGATGGAAGTCAGATAGAGCCCATTCGCTGCGAGCACCCCGAACAAGGTTAAGACTACATACAACACTACCCGCAACCTGGGAGTCACCGGACGCACAGGAGCTTTCTTCTTCGTAGCCGCCTGCTCCGGCACCAGAGTCGCGGATTCGTCTGAGGCGGCTTTATTAGAGGCCATGCGAGCTTTTCAAGTCAGGAGAAGAGAACCACTTAGGTGAGACGCAGCGAGATCCACAATTGTTTTCTCTAACCCCACCGAATGACCAAACAACATATGAAATTCGCGATTTGAGCCGTTTCGCGACGGTTCTGCACGTTGTTATTTAGATAAACCGCCAATCACAGAGTTTCAAAACTCATCGGTGCCCCCATTCGTGGCCTTGCCCAAAACGACCGGAACGACTGTCGCCGGCGCAAGTGTGGTGCATTCAGTTCTCGCAAGCGTTGACTATTTGTCGCAGCCTCAACTGGAGGCGGATAACGCTTCATCCCGCGGTATGGCAGGGGTAATGTGGACTGCCCTGTCAGCGTGTTTAAGTCAGCGTCCTTGTCCCAACCTATGCTGTGGAAAATAAAATCACGTTGCCACCCCTCAGGCAGATCTGTCTGGGGAACGGAAAACTTCAATCGGATTTCATCACCCGAACTGATAACCACCATCTCATCATCCCACTCGCGGACCAGATCAGTGCACTCGCCAAAACTTGAAAGTTTGCCTGTCAGCGGTGGCCACCGCGGAGCCAATTTTGCCTGCTGATAATCGTAAGTCTCCGGACGTGACGAATCGTCTCGGAGACGCTCTGAGAAACCATGAAATGCAACCTCTGCATTCAACAGATCGACATTTTCCACCCGAAACTCAGCCGGCGTCTCCTGCACAGCAACCTCAGCGCAATCCCAGTAGATCTGAGCCGATGTTCGAATTCGAAACCTCGGATCTTCTTGATTCAGAACATCTGTCACGTCAACGACGATGGTTTTTGTTTTTCCCCCTGGGAACCCCATGTACTCGATCGCTTTCTTCCAACCCGAATCAGATTCCGAATCCGGTACCCAAACCGAGGGAAATTCCAACGGTCCCAAAGCAGGATTCTGATCAATCTGTATGTTCAGTGAGGTGTCTGTCGGCAAGATCCACCCTGTCAGCACCAGATAAACTTTCTGGGTCTCAGGTCCACTGCGGATCCCTGCAAGAGCTTTGCCAAAGTCAAGGTCAATCCAATGTGGCTCACACAAGCCTTGGCGATATCGCCGATCAAAACCTTTGACGAAATCCCGATCGACCACAGATAGAGTTCCTGTAACATCTCGCCCAAAAGTGTCTCTGCTTTCAACCACAGGATGTCGATCTTTTCCGGAAAAGGCAAAGATGGTGGGAGTAGCGATCTGTCCGGGGCCAACTTTCTCATTCGTCCAGATGTCAACATCAGCTGGGTGATCGACCACTTGCAAAGCGACCTTGTCAAAGTATGCGACTTCCCATAACTCCTCCGTAATTCGAAAATCGTAGTGATCACCGCGTGGACGGATTTGATCTCCATTTACTTTCAGATATTCCCATGGTCGATCCTTGGCGACAACACCACGAGCTACTTGCAAACCGAGCGGTGCAGCCCAAAGGCAGTCGGTTTGAAACACATACTTTTCACCATCCCATGCATAGAGATAGGGACAGGAACCTTTCAGCGTCTGTTCTTCCTCGACCAGCGAGTCAACTTTCGGGTCACGTACTGTCTGAGTCAAACCATTGGGAAAAATTGCACGCACGCTGCTGGCCGAATCAAAACCATCAAGCCCGAAATGTGTTGATGGTGACCGCACAATTCTGGCACGATAGTGAGGACCAAACCGCATCTCCAGCACGCTTCCCACCGCATAGTGATTCACGCGACCACTGGCATTATCGTCGATGCCTTTAAAACGCACATCAACGTAATGCCCCATCGGCGTTGTGCTATTTTTGAGTACGCTAATTCCCTGAGGTGTCATTCCAGCAAGATCCAACACACCATCGCCATCAAATTCTGCCACAACCAAATCACCGGCGATTTCAACTGACTCGATAGGTTGCCAATCACGGAACCCCCAAGGTCCAATTCTCGTGATCGCAGCTCCCTGTTCATTCACGGCAACAACTTCCATCCACGAGTCATTGTCAAAATCTGCAACGAGAGCCGCGGTAGCTGAGTGTTCATTGTGCTCCACATGATCAACAGTCCATGCATTCGCGGCGGCGGTCTGCGAGAAAACAATGGAAACCCCGCCTTTGCCAGCCACCACGAGGTCCCACGACACATTTCCATCAATGTCTTCGACCGTGATGAATTGAGCCTCTTGGATCGGTGGAATCTCATCAAAAAATCGACTGCGAAACTGAAGATGGAGAAGATTTTCCACCATGCCAACTTTGCCGCTGGCACGATGCACCGTCACCACATCCAGATCCAAATCTCGATCCAAATCAATGAGTGACATATCCGATACCGGATCGTCACCCGAGAAGGCATTCTCTGATTGTGTAATTTCAAAGAAGCTCCTGTTTCCACGGTTGGCGAATAAGCGAATGCCGTCCGATGCCGTCGCTAGAACCAAATCCAAATCACCGTCTGCCTCCAGGTCACCCGTCACCGCAGCGGTCACACCGCGGACATCCTGAAGACCGTTGTCTGCTTGAGCCAGTGTCAATCGTGATCCTTCCTCCACTTCCGCACGACCATCCAACTGCACCAATCGCACACCGTCTGAACCATAAACAACCAGACTCTGGAATGTGTTGTGCCGAGCAGCGGACGAGTAGTCCGGCTCACTCTCGACAATGACTTTCCGATTGGGGTTTTTACGGTCGGACCGCAGACGCTTGGGATCGCTGCTATCAACAAGAAATAGATCCGCGGCCACAATTCCCTTCGGAGCAATATCTAACTGCAATTGGCCGACCGAGCTAAACTTGCCACCACCCTCATTGCTCCACAATTCCAACAAACCGTCTTCATTGGCAGTGACGAGGTCTCTATCGAGATCCAAATCGTAATCAAGTGACAGGACGGTGCGATTCACTGTCACTGGATTAACAACCTGGCTTTCAAACTTGAACTCACTGGTGCTCTCCCCCAGCGGCTTGTTCTCCACCGCCTGAGCAGACAGTCGACGTAACGAATCAAAACTCAACAGATCAAGCGGATGTGGAGATGCTCGACGGCGGTCTGTCTTAACAATTTCAGTGCTGTTCAGAACATTGAACCACAGCAACATTCGATTTTCTGCTTCGGACCATTTTTCTGCTTCGACCGCAGCCACAATCTGAGCGACCAATTCATCAGGCGTGACACCAATCGGTTGTGTCTCGCGTCGAATCGAAGGTTCAATCGCGCTCGCTAATCGCTTGGCACGCTCCACAAAAACAATTGCCTTCTGATCGTGAGTTGCAATATTAAGTCGTGCGGCTCGCAAAGCGAAAAAAAGGTTATCGGGTTGCTGATCCGAGAGTTGCCCGATCGCGTCAGCAGCATCTCTCAACAAGTTTGCCGGTAAGCCATCAATCGGATCCTCCAATTGCTCGACAACCTGAATGAGTGACCCGCCCAGAATCCGAACTTTCGCTGACTTACCTGCCTCACCGCGAATGGCCGCAGCCACACGTTTGTAAACTTTGTTTCGTTCTAATTTGGTTACCGATCCGGGAAGCAGTGCAGCTTGGTGCAGATCAACCCGTGTCGCCAACCACATGGCGAGCACCTCATCGTTTGCCGTTTTTCGAAAATCTTCAATCGCCTGTTTCGCAGCCGAAATCGCATCGGGAACTTGCCTGCGAGCATTTTGTTTTTCCTGAGCATCAAGTGAGGCATTGGTTGCCTTTGCTGATAACGCATCAACCCACAGAACACGATTGATAGCTCGATTGAGTGCGACCGATTGATCCGAGCCAGCTTGGCGATACAGTTCATTCCAAGATTCATCTGCCTCAATGAGCTCCAAATTCTCGGTGGCAGCTAAGGCCGTTCGAGTCAACTCAAGCTGCTGACTGGTGGCAGGATCAAGGCCACCCGTCCCATTACCATCAGGTTTACCCGAAAGCACCCAAACCCCCGCAGCAATGCCCAACAGCACAATCATGCCCAACATGAATGGCAAGATCGATTTCTCTCGCCCTTCGGATTTTTCGCTGCTCGAGCTTTTGCTGCTTGTTGGACCAAGATCACTCATGAATGCTCCCCATGGGGCTGTTTTTTCGATATCCTTTGCAGCATGAACGTAACAAAATTTTTAGATCAGGCCGACTCGATTCGGGTCGGAATTGTGGAAAGTGACCATTTGCTGCCCCTTCAGCTCGGCGAGCGATACTCGTCACTCGCGGAGCTTCTGGCAACAGAAAACCCGAGTGCCACGATCCAAAGTCTGGAAACAGACGCCCCCGTGCCAATTGATGACTCGATTCGCTGGCTACCACCGATTGACGATCAGGAGGTATGGGCTGCTGGAGTGACCTACAAACGCAGCCAGACAGCCCGTATGGAAGAGTCCGAAGCCGCTGCTTCGTGTTACGACCGGGTCTACCAGGCGGATAGGCCTGAACTATTCTTCAAGGCGACACCACACCGAGTCAGTGGCCACAAACAGCCACTTCGAATCCGCAGTGATGCGACTTGGAATGTGCCCGAACCAGAGATTACTCTCGTCCTCAGTCCGCAATTCCGAATCATTGGGCTCACGGTTGGCAACGACATGAGTTCACGCGACATTGAAGGCGAAAACCCACTCTATCTGCCTCAGGCCAAATGTTACGACCAGTGTGCCGGACTTGGACCGTGGATCACACTTTATGACACATTGCCAGAAATGAGCGAACTTCGAGTGGACCTGAAGATTGAGCGTGATGGCCAGGTGGTTTTCGATCAACAGACATCCGGATCGGAAATGGCGCGGTCATTCGAAGATCTTGTGGGTTGGCTCAGTCGTGACAATTCAATGCCATCAGGTGCTTTTCTGATGACTGGCACCGGGATTGTGCCAAGTAACGATTTCACGCTTCAAGCCGGCGATCTTGTTCACATTTCCATCGCTGGTATTGGCACATTGTCGAACCCAATCGTTCAAGCCTAGACTCTCTTGAAGCTTGGCACCCGCCCCACGTACACGCACACACTGTATCTACGGACCGCAAGGAATTCTCGCTATGTCGACCGCTGAAAAAACCATCCGCCCTGTTCTGATCGCTGGGGAATGGCGACAAGCCAAACACGAACACACATTCAAGGCATCAGATCCCAATAAAAACGAATTGCTTCCGGTAGAGTTTCCGGTCAGCCACTGGGAAGACTGTGATGCAGCACTTGATGCCGCTGCAGAGGCTGCCCGCCAGCTGCGTCAACTTCCTGCGGAAAAAATTGCTGAGTTTCTGGATTGCTATGCAGACCGAATCGAAGCTGCCAAAGACGCGCTGGTTGACGCAGCATTCGCTGAAACGGGCTTGGCGAGGAGTCCTCGCCTAGCCGATGTGGAACTACCTCGCACCAGCAATCAATTACGTGCAGCAGCCGAGGCCTGCCGTACGGGAAACTGGGCAATGGCCACAATCGATACCAAAACTGGAATTCGATCTTGCTATGAAGCCTTGGGACCGGTTTGTATCTTTGGCCCCAACAATTTTCCGTTTGCGTTTGGAAGCGTCTCCGGAGGCGACTTTGCAGCAGCCATCGCTGCGGGTAATCCTGTGATTGGAAAAGCAAACAGCTCTCATCCTGAAACAACCTATTTATTTGCCAAGGAAGCTCTTGAGGCTGCAAAACAAACCGGACTTCCAGAGGCGACCGTCCAACTGATCTACCGAACGAACCATGCTGACGGCGAGCGAATGGTCGCTGACCCCCGAATCGGCGCGACAGGTTACACCGGAAGTCGAAATGCCGGACTGCAACTAAAAACAGCTGCGGATCGTGCGGGAAAACCGATCTATCTGGAACTATCAAGCGTTAATCCCGTTGTCATCACTGAGAACGCCTTGGAAGAACGCTGCGATGAAATCGTGACCGAGTTCACCACCAGCGTTTTGATGGGAACCGGTCAATTCTGCACCAACCCCGGTTTGGTGATGCTGCAAAAATCGGATAGTTCTGACGCCTTTGTCAAAGCCGTCACGGAGAAATTCAACACCACACCTGCTGGCACCCTGCTATCACCCGCAGTCGCAAAAAGCCTTTCAGCCAGTGTTCAAAAGCTATGTGATTTTGGCGCGACCTTGGTTGCAGGAGGTGGCGAACCAGAAAGTGATCGGTGTGCTTATGCCAACACTTTGCTGGTGACAACCGCCACAGCGTTTCTGAAAAACCCGGAAGGCTTTCAGACCGAAGCTTTCGGCAATGCAGCCCTCATCGTTATCGGCGACGATACCGCCGAACTGTGCAACGCAATTCGCCATTTAGAAGGCAACTTGACTGGCTGCATTTACAGTGCATCCAATGGCAGTGACGATGAAGCCTGCCAAGCCTTAGCAGCCGAACTGACTCCAAAGGTAGGCCGACTTCTAAATGACAAAATGCCCACCGGTGTAGCTGTCAGCCCAGCAATGAACCACGGTGGTCCCTATCCGGCAACAGGCCACCCTGGCTTCACTGCTGTTGGTGTGCCTGCATCGCTGATCCGGTTTGGAAAGCTTACAAGCTTTGACAACATCCGACCTCATCGGCTGCCCAACCTGCTCAGAGACAAGAACCCAACGGGAAAAACATGGCGAATGATCGACGGCAACTGGGCGTGCGAAGACATTAGCTGAACCGTTGCTAACTGGACTTGCACGGTCAAGCAATCCGTTCATTGAAACGCGTCTGTATCGACGCAGGTGTCCAGATCGGGGAGTTTGCTCCAATCAAAATACTCAATGACGGATTCGATGTTTTCGATGTGGGCGTGTTCGTCAATCAACCCCGCGGAGATCGCAGCCCATCTGATGATTTCCATTGGCGAGACACCCCGCTCACGATACAAGCTCAGACGTGTGTCACCATGTCGCTTGGCTAGTCGCCTGCCATCGGTCCCACAAACCAACGGAACATGTGCAAACTGCGGAACAGTTAAACCGAGTGCCAAATAAAGTTCAATCTGGCGAAACGTACTGGCAATCAGATCATTGCCCCGCACAACTTCGGTGACACCCATGGCGGCATCGTCGACGACAACCGCGAGTTGATAGGAGGGTTCTCCGTTTTTCTGAGTGACAGGAAACGCCCCAAGTGCATTTGCAGGAACGCACTCGCGGTACCCAAGGACCAAATCATGAAATTCACGCGATTGGTCGCCGGCCCGGAACCGCCAGCAATAAGTCCCCTCCTCCGGCAACCCATCTCCTTGCTTCCAGCCTGCACAAAAACCCGGATAAACGGCGGGTTCATGATCAAAATGTGGTGCTGACCCCGCCGACTGAATATCTTTTCGAGTGCATGTGCAGGGGAAGACCCGATCCGTGCGAATCAAAGTTTGCAGCGCATCGCGATACAACTGCACACGCTCTGTTTGGACATAGGGTGCATGAGGACCGCCCATATCGGGTCCTTCGTCCCAATCCAAGCTCAACCAACGTAAATCATCAATGGCTTGCTGCGAGGCCCATGATTTCACTCGTGGCGAATCGACATCCTCAATTCGGAGCACCAACTTGGCTTTGGCTTTCCTGGCAGACCAATAGGCGAGCAAGTAGGTTCTGGCATTACCCAGGTGCTGGGCGCCCGTCGGTGATGGTGCGAATCGTCCTGCACTCATGCGAATTCAATTTTGAACATTCTCAAAACTCTCCGGCAGCCGGCATCCAAGGCAATGATGATTCGCAACAAAACAAAAACGAAGTTAGCTTCGTGCCCACTCGCGACTCGGAAACCAACGCAGCGAACACGAAAGCTTCAGTAAACAGCAGCTAAAAGTCAGAGTCCGCTAAAAGCTAGTGTTCACTAAAAGTCAGCGTTGCCCGGTGTTCGAGGAAAGGGGATGACGTCACGGATATTCCCCATCCCACTAACATACTGCACCACTCTCTCGAGCCCCAAACCAAAACCAGCATGGGGAACCGTTCCAAATCTCCTCAAGTCGATGTACCAATCGTACTCGCTCTGATCAAGATCAGCCTCCGCCATTCTGCCCTGCAGAACATCAAGCCTCTCTTCACGCTGACTTCCACCGATGATTTCGCCGACGCCAGGCACCAACACATCCATCGCAGCAACAGTCTTACCGTCGTCACTGACCCGCATGTAGAAAGGTTTGATACAGGAAGGATAATCCGTCAGTATCAGCGGCCCGTCAACGTGTTTTTCCGTAAGGTAGCGTTCATGCTCTGCCTGTAAGTCGGTACCCCAACTAATCGGGTACTCAAACTTTTCATTGCAAGAGGTCAGAACATCAATTGCCTCTGTGTACGTCATGTGCGAAAAGGGTTTTTCAACCACGGACTGCAACTGTGCAATCTTTCCTTTTTCGATTCGTTGATCAAAGAACTGCATATCCTCTTCGCATGCATTCAAGCAATCATTGAAAACACGTTTGAGGAAATCCTCGGCCAACTTCATGTTGTCGGCCAAGTCAAAGAAAGCTGCTTCGGGTTCAACCATCCAGAACTCAGCCAGATGTCGGCTGGTGTTGCTGTTCTCTGCTCGAAACGTTGGCCCGAAAG
>Ga0315322_10001373_pt1 | contig 18898 bp, 17 predicted proteins | sample M110021515metaG_FD_203461 | JGI IMG/M metagenome (GOLD analysis project Ga0315322, IMG submission 203461) | Ammonia-oxidizing marine archaeal communities from Monterey Bay, California, United States - M1 100m 21515 | ecosystem: Environmental > Aquatic > Marine > Intertidal zone | place: USA...
CATGATGATAAACAACATTTCAGGTTGTACACCTAACAAGATGCACACAGTTGTTCGAATGGTGTCGGCATAGGGCGCTTCCAGGAAGAAGTGCGCATGAGTTACCGACAGGTTCATGTTTTCAGGCGCATGATGAGTCGAGTGCAGACACCAAAACAGGCGCACCTTGTGCCCAAGGTAGTGGTAGATGAAATGTCCGAATTCCCAAACGATGTAGCCGTAGATAAACCAGTACCAGGTCAAGCTGGTTTGAAAGGGCGCATATTTCTCAAACAGGCCGATACAAAAAACGATCATGCCTAGCGATATGAATCTTCCGATAAATCTATTGGCCACATAAATCAGAAAATTGATTTTGTAGACTTTCGTTTGGGGGTTTTTATTAACCAGGCCCAGGATGAACTCAAAAATAAGCAGCAAAGGGATAATCGGAATAATAAAAGCGCGTATGCCGTCATAGGTGGTGAAGGCGCTGAATTCTCCCGCTCGTAGAATCTCCCATGCCTGGGAAATTCGCAGAAACCCGAGAGCTTCACTGTAGACTATTTGAATGATTTCCATGGTTGTTCTTGCTAGGCTTCGTGTTATTTTTAACTAATAGTAATGTATTTGCACTTTAAAGGATTGCTAAAGATTGCAGTTATTCCAGAATAAAGTCAAAAGTCAGGAAATCAGTTACTATGCTCGCAAAGCAAGTCATGTTCACCATTCAGAAGGTATAAGAATGAGAATCTATTCGACACTGAGAGCAGTAACACTTACGTCAGCCTTTTGCTTCTTTGCTGTGTTGCTGCCGGTTGATAATGGTTTTGCTGCGGAAGAAGAATCCCGATTTGCTATTCCTTCAACGAACGAAGGCTTGCCGGGGGAAGGGCCAATCCGGCGTTACGAGTGGTTTCAAAACCTTTGGGAGAGCCGACGCTCGAGCTGGATTGAATCCATCGAGATAGATCAGGGCGCGGTAGTATTTCTAGGTGATTCCATCATTCAAGGCTGGGGTGAAGGACTGGACGCTGCGTTTCCGGGAATGAAGGTGGCTAATCGGGGTATCAGTGGTGACACCTCTCGAGGAGTGCTAATTCGACTTGAGGAGGACGTGTTTGCCGCGAATCCCTCGGCGGTCGTTTTACTCATCGGTACCAATGATCTAGAGGAGGGAGCAGCGCCAGAAGTCATTGCCAATAATGTTCAGTTGATTCTGGAGGCAATATCCAAATTTAACCCAGAGATGCCCATCATTTTCTGTGATGTGATGCCAAGTTCAAGCCAGATGAGCAGACCTACAGAGCAGATCCAGGCGGTCAATGCTTTGTATCGCAATATTTTACAAAACTACCCGCAGGCAACCCGATTGGATACGTTTTCGCTTTTCGACAACGGCAAAGGCAATGCCAGCCTGAATGAGTTTCCTGATTTGCTGCATCCCAATGAACTTGGCTATGCGAAATGGGCAGAAGCTTTGCGGCCCGTACTAAGGCGATTAGAACTAATGATGTAAGACTGAGAAATTGTTCAGCCTTCGTGTGGCCTATGAGAAGATGAGCTAAGAAGTGTGCTAAAAAATCAGACGATTAAGCGGGCTCAAACTACTGTATTTTTTCATCTATCCTTAGATATCACTCAATCAACAGTGATCTCTTTCGAATTCGTTGGCAAGGAGATCACCATGCCATCTTCTGTAATTAGAGCGCCTTCTGGCAAACCACCATTGAATGCCGCAATTGCCATGGCATTTCTTGGGGCAGGCACCAAGTGATATAAAGCGAGTAGTCCAATATCCGCCTCAGCTACAAGGCGTGCTAAATCTGCAGTGGTTGCATGATAATCCTGAATGTCGTGAAGCACGGTTGCAAGTCGCGTATTGCCAGCGCCGCGTGACATAGCTTCTGCGCCTTGCACCAGCTGCAAAGCCATCGCGTCATGCAGCCCTGCCAACGCTTTTCTAACCAATCACAGGTTTGAGAAACAAAGTCCAAAAGTTGCTTGTAGCTGGTGGAATTGCCCTGAAAATCTAGCAGCGCAATATCATCCAGAGAACTCTCGCCGCTCACCATAGAAGAGGAAGAATCGATATATAAAGATACTTCAGATTGTGCAGAGTCAGGAACAATGTCTAAGGCAGAAAAACCTGTGGATGCTAGAGCCTGTTTGCTAGAATTCGCATCCTGACTTAAAGCCCCTGCTGATAAGCGAGACTCGAATGAAGAATGAATTAAACAGCGAGCATTGTAATTACATTCTAACCGCCACCTGTCGGGCGGGTACTGGCGTGGTCGCAGCCGTTGCGGGCTATTTGGCAAACCGAGATTGCTATATCTGCGCTCTCGAACAATTTGACGACGAGTCGACGGACAAATTTTTTATGCGGGCGGTTTTTCGCCCTCAGGGCGCCTCACCACCAATCGACGAAATTCGCCAAGGTTTTTCCGAAGTGGCAGAACCTCTGGATATGAAATGGCAATTTCATAATCCGCAAGAACCGACACGCGTCGTAATTATGGTCTCCAAATTTGACCATTGCCTTGACGACCTTCTCTACCGATGCCGCACCGGCGATTTGCATATGCAGATTTTGGCGGTGGTTTCTAATCATGAAGACCTGCGCCCCCTCGCCGAGCAGCAGAATATTCCCTTTGTTTATCTGCCCGTAGACGCAAACAACAAAGAGCAGCAAGAAGCAGAAGTGCTTAAACTAATTGAAGAGACAGATACCGAGTTGGTGGTTCTGGCCAGATACATGCAAATTCTGTCCAACAACTTCACCGAACAGCTTGCCGGTCGGTGCATCAATATTCATCACTCCTTCCTACCGGGCTTTAAGGGCGCCAAACCCTACCATCAGGCTTATGACAGAGGCGTAAAGGTAATTGGTGCCACGGCGCACTATGTAACCGGCGATCTGGATGAAGGCCCAATCATTGAACAAATAGTTACGAGAGTAGACCACAACCATACGCCGGAAAATTTGGTGCGCGTTGGCCGCGATAACGAGAATATGGCCTTGGCGAAGGCGGTGAAATATCATATCGAGCGCCGCGTATTTTTAGACGGCAATAAAACCGTCGTATTTTTGGGAAGTTAAGAGATTTATTTAAGGGTAGCATTATCGACGGCAAAGCCTTCGCAGATCGACTTAGTGATTCACTAAAATCTGAAAAAGTACGATATTAGAGTGTGCTATGAGATTTGATAAATTTACGCTTAGCGCGACAAAAAAATAAATCTGTCCCCATTTTTCCCATGTGTATAACGTACTGTTCGGCCACTCATTAGTGACACAACGGTAACGGCGCAGGTCACGGCCGGGGAATCGGGAAACTACTCAAGCTGATCCGCCAGGTGTCGGGAAATTGCGCGAAAGACGTCAATCGTCTCGAGAGTGCGTTCGCCAAAAAGTGGGTCGGCGCTGTTCTTGACGATGATGAGGTTGTGAGCGGGATTCACGTAGACGTACTGGCCCCAGACCCCAATGCCGGTGAATTCGTCTTCGGTCCCCGCGGGCACCCACCACTGGTATTGATATCCAATGCTCAATCCACCTTCTGGGTTCACGAGTTTCAGGTAATCCTGATCGGGATTGACTGATTCCTCGACCCACGCCGCTGGTACGATTTGCTTGCCGTTCCAGTTGCCCTTGTTGAGGTAGAGGCGGCCGAATTTAGCGTAGTCCCGGGCCGTGGCATTGAGATAGCCAAAGGATAGGGTGTTGCCGTGGTTGTCGGTTCCCCAGGTCGCACCGGACTCCATACCCAGCTCGCTCCAGATTTTCTCTTCCAGGTATTTGGCCGGGCTCATTCCGGTAGTTTCTTCGATGAGGATGCCCAGGATATTTGTATCGATACTGGCGTAATTGAAGGCTTCCCCGGATTTCCGTTGTGAATCAAGACTCGCGGCGTAGTCCACAATCGATCCACCCATGGCTAGCCTTCCCAGCATGGCTTTGGTGTCCGAGCTTGGGTCATCGTAGACTTCTCTAAAGTCGATGCCCGAAGACATCTGCAGGATGTGCTTGATGGGAACGCCGTTGTAGCCCGACTGCTCGAGCTCCGGGAGGTAGCGCGTAATGGGGTCGTCAACGCTCTCGATGTAATCTTCCTCGAGGGCAATCCCGACCAGGGCGGAGGTGAAGGACTTCGCCACGGACCAGGACGTGGCCAGCGACTCTTTCGTGTTGCCACGAAAATAGCGCTCGTACACAATTGTATCGTCCTTGATCACGAGGAAGTTGGTAGTCGTGGTCTTGTCGAGGAAGCCCTCAAGCGTGCCGGTCTCCCCCTCCCATTCGTAGGGGACGGCCCCGAGATCTGTCGGGGATTCCTTGAACGCAAACATCGAACCCTCTCGCTGGATAGTCTGGACCGGAAAGATACGATCCATGTGTCGAAACTTCTCGATCCGCGTGTCTTCGCTCAGCATGCTACGGAGGTTGATGCCGTTTATGGTCTCAAGAGGAGGCGCCGTTTGGGTGTCGGCGTAAGCCCCCAGCATCACGACTAGACCAGTAATCAGGATAAGAGTTGAGTGCCATATTGTGTGTTTCATGTTCGTCTCTATGTATGGACAAGTGCGAGCTGGTGGTGAGCGATGGAATCAACCGGGTCACGCTACTGTGTATAAGAACGATAAACGCTATCTCAATTTATGTCCACGCCTTCTTCTGCACGAAATATGGGGGGACTATGGGGGGCTGGGGACAGTCCACATCTATTTCAGTTAAAACGTGGTCTGTCCCCATTTACTCTCTCTAGTTGGCTTGGCTTATAATTGTATCTCGAATATCTTCAGTTATTGGGCGGCGCTTCACTGGCTTGGTGACACAGCAAGGGTCTCGAGGACAATTTGAGCTTCTTGGACAAATAATATTTGCCTCCGTATCCAAACCCTTCTTTATCCAATCTATACTGAGGATGTTTGCTACACTGCTAATCACTTTCGCTGCGCGCGGTGGCACTTTTGCCGAGCCATCACTATTTAGACATGCTTGAAAAACTTCATCAATGACGTCATCCGGCGACACACCCTGTGCTTCGATAGCAGGACCTATATCAATGCCTGCGCAAACCACGTGGAAATTGTCCGCCGCATCTTTTACCCGCACAGACTCACAGCAATACAGCCTAGCGTCATCACCGTTTCGCAGAACTGAAATTTGTGACGCCGGCTTTTGTGTCTTTGTGTTTAACATATTAAACACTGACCAGTGAGTGCAAGGGTCGTTCATCTCTCTGAGATTTCCCCAAGGCAGTGGAATGCCATTACCTCGATAGACAGCCCGAAGCTTCCCTGGCGGATAGGCATCAAAGTAATGCCAATGTGGATACGGGGAAACCGCTGTCATTCTTCGCATCAATACGGCGGTAGACACCTCTAACAGTTTTGCGCTCTCCAAAGAATAAGCATGACGACCTAGAAATTGCCGCGTCGGAATTTTTGGACACAGCAGTGCTCCGGCAAAAAAACTGCATTCGAAATCACGCCAGGCGTGAAGAATATCTTTTGAATCGACAGTCTGAGTCTGAGTACTCCAAGACTTAGCATCAAACGTGTTACCACCCACCGCAGAAATACTCCGCAGCCCATCTCTATCATGTAAAACACTGTGGCCAATATGCGTCGCTAAATCGTATTTCAACCTGGCCGGGTGTTCTTTCAAGCGTTCGTTAACATAGATGGTTCCCGGTGCATCAAAGAATGACCTTACCAAGGTCTTAAAACCGGTATTGTCAGGGTCTTCGATAATGTCTGGGGCTCTGTCGAACCATTTGATTTTCAGTCCCATTTTTTTACACAGAGCAATAGTGTCCTCTGCAGACAGAGGTATAACCTTCATGCCGACATCCTCTGCCGCTTTCTCAAGATCAGGAAAGCGATTTTGATGATGTTCTTGATGGGCCCGAATCAGGAAATGGCCGAACTGTCGCCCGGTAATGCCGCCCTGCGACAAAAGCTCTGGTATCGCAATTTGCAGATGATCTTTAGAGAACAAGAACCCTGGCTCTAAAGCTATCCCAGCGATACCACCAACGGTTTTCTTAGGGCTCACCAGAGGCTGCTGCTCTGCGAATTCATCGAAAAACCACTCTATTTCTTTCTGAAAGACGCTGGCAATGACCTCCAACATATCTTCAGAAGGTATTCGTTTACCATTTTCAATCATTGAAAGATAAGACACTGATGGCGCGGATTCAGCATCAATATGAACACAGCGTACAGAGAGGTCATCTAGGGTCAGGCCGTTATCTTTCCTGAGCTTGCGGATTTTAGCTCCAAGAAAATGAGCTTTTCGATATAGCGTCTGACCATTAGCCTTCATTGTGTATCCATGTTTGTGAGCCTAGCGGCAATTATACTTCAGGGCGCTCCTTTAGTGAAATTTACACTGTGAAATTTCATAGTGCAAATTTTACAGATTTGTACAGTACACTTCTTTTCGTACTTTAGAGATTCGGCTTGTGAGCTTCCATTCACCAGCCGAACAAACTAGCGAAAACCTATAAACAACCCGAGGGTTAACCAATGAACAGCCTGAATACAGCGTACCTTCCCGAGTCATTGTCCTTGAAAAGCCAGCAAGACCACAGCAACGAGACGCTATTGGGATTGCTGGATAGTCACTTTCCACTCTATGAGGGATCTCATCGGGAAGTCACCCAGTATCGCGTCTATTTTGACTGTCTGCTTGCCCATTTAAAATCGGGCCGCTGTGTGGGACTAAGCAACCCCAGCGAGTTCTTTGAATTCGGCGGAGACAAAGAATGCCCGTCTTCCATCGTGCTAAGAAACACTGAACAACAGATCGAGTTAACCCTATAGCCAATGCTATTGCCTAAAGAAGGCACATTGATCAACAACTGATTTAGATAAATAAGACCGGAATTTAAAATGACTACTTACAACGACGACATAAAGCACCTGAACACATTAAAAGAAGCCGCTGGCGAACCCTGGGCTTCTATAAACCCTGAGTTCGCAGCCAGAATGCGCACCCAGAACCGTTTCAAAACCGGCTTGGATATCGCTCGTTACACCGCCGATATCATGCGCAAGGATATGGACGATTACGATCTAGACAGCAGCAACTACACCCAGTCTCTTGGTTGCTGGCATGGTTTTATCGCCCAGCAAAAAATGATCTCGATTAAAAAGCACCATGGCACTACTGATAAACGCTACCTGTATCTTTCAGGTTGGATGATCGCAGCGTTGCGCTCTGAGTTCGGCCCTCTGCCTGATCAGTCAATGCATGAGAAGACTTCAGTCCCCGATCTGATCGAAGAGATCTACACTTTCCTTCGTCAAGCCGATGCTCGCGAGCTAGGGCATCTTTTTAAGACGTTGGATGAGACGGCTTTGGCAGGAGACTCTGTTGCAGCTCAGCGGATACAAAATGAGATATCCCAATACCAAACTCACGTTGTCCCAATTATTGCAGACATTGATGCGGGTTTCGGAAATGAAGAAGCAACCTATCTTCTAGCTAAGCGTATGATTGAAGCCGGTGCGTGTGCAATCCAACTAGAGAATCAAGTTTCTGATGCTAAGCAGTGCGGGCATCAAGACGGCAAAGTAACTGTGCCTCATGAAGAATTTATCGCCAAAATTCGCGCCGTACGCTACGCTTTTTTAGAGCTGGGTATCGAGAATGGCATCATTGTAGCCAGAACAGATTCCCTGGGCGCTGGCTTAACGCAAAAGATAGCGACAACGCAGCAGCCCGGCGACTTAGGCGATCAGTACAACCAATTTCTTGAATTGGAACCTGTTAATGATGTTGCCACAATGGAAAATGGCGACGTTGCAGTAAAAGTAAACGGAAAACTACAAAAGACCAACAGCCTAGCCAATGGCCTATTTAAGTTTCGTGCAGACACTGGTGAAGACAGAGTGATTCTTGATTGCATCACCTCACTTCAAAATGGCGCAGACTTACTTTGGATTGAAACGTCGACACCTAATGTTGCCAGCATCGGTGCAATGGTTCAGCGCATTAAGGTTGAAGTACCAAATGCGAAATTGGTCTACAACAACAGCCCATCGTTTAACTGGACTCTGAATTTTAGACAGCAGATATTCGATCGCTGGGAATCTCAAGACAAAGATTTGTCAGACTATGACCGCGAAAAGCTAATGAACGCTATCTATGACAAAACTGAACTAGCCATTGAAGCTGACAACGAGATTCGAAACTTCCAAAGCGACGCGGCTCGAGAAGCGGGTGTATTTCATCATCTAATCACCCTGCCCACTTACCATACGGCAGCACTAAGCACTGACACCTTAGCGAAAGACTACTTTGGTGACAAAGCTATGTTGGCTTACGTTAGCGGCGTTCAGCGCCAAGAAATACGCAACCAATTGGCCTGTGTGAAACATCAAGATATGGCCGGCTCTAATATGGGAGATGATCACAAGTCCTATTTCTCGGGCGAGGCTGCTCTAAAAGCTGGTGGCAAAGACAACACCATGAATCAGTTCAGCTAGTCTCAACTCAGCTGAATCTATAGTTCGTTGAATCAGCTTATCGAACTGATATTTCGAACCATCATGATCTCAATGCAGGTTAAATAAAGGGGTCAGAGTAAAAATACGGTAGTTTTAATCTAGCATTGTGCCAACGAAGTCGGGACGGAATAATCCAAAAAGGCTTAGGCCTTTTTGTCCCCTGCGGGCTTCGCGCTGGCGCGCTCGTTGCTAACTGCTTCGCAGTTGGTCGAACCATCGACATGAGGATTTTCAGTAGACTGTGCGACCGATTCCTAATTAAAATCAATAAGTTAAAAGTATGAAAACAGAGTGTGCTAAGAAGTGTGCTAAGAATCTCTCAATATTCGTAAATCAAAGTACTCTGACCCCTTTGATTGCCAATGTGTGATCTCCATTTTTCTGGGTTAGGAGTTACTTAGTCAGGTGGTGCCTATCTGGCGAAAATTCTGGATAGCAGCGTCGTCATACCCCAGTTCCCGCAAGATGTCGTCGGTATCTGCACCCAGGCAAGGGCCGGGCTGATTTGGAATGGGGTCCATCATTCGCACCGGGCTTTGCACATTCTTAAGGTCAGGCCGGTTTGGGTGCGCCGTGGTGACTACGCCCGCCCGGTCTAGCAAAAAGGGATTCTCCAGCGCATCGGCGAGACCATAGACTGGTGCACATGGCACATTGCCGCCCAATATAGCCATCCAGTGTGCCGTTGGCTGAGTCGATAAATGGGCGTCGAGCATTTCAGTTAACAAGTCCCGGTTTTCTCGCCGGGCTTGTCCTGTCTTGAACTCTTCCCGTCCTGCCAATTCCTGTGCGCCAATGCGCTCACAGAATATAGTCCAAAACTGATCCGATTGAGCCATCACAAACAGCCAGCCATCGCCGGTTTTGAATAATTGGGAGGGGGTAACCATTGGGTGGGCCGAGCGCGGGGAGCGGGAAGTCTCGATGCCCTCATTTAGGTACCAAGCGCCGACGTAGTTCAATTGGTGTGCCGCCACATCGAACAAGGAGACGTCTATATCGCGGCCCTCACCTGTCTCGCGTGCTTTCATAACAGACGATACTAGGGCGAGAGAAGTGGTGAGTCCAGTCAAGTGATCGATGAGCGCCAACCCCATGCGCGCGGGCGGTCCATCTGGTTCACCGGACATGTAGAGGTAGCCAGTTTCGGCCTGCATTAAATAATCAAAACCAGGCCAGTCTCGTCGTGGCCCGTCGCGACCATAAGCGGAGATTAGACCACAAACAATTTTCGGATTGTGACTCTTGAGCTGACTATAAGTAAGGCCCAGCTTTTCAGGTTGATCACCGCGCAGGTTGCATAGCAAAGCGTCTGCCGTTGACACAAGCTTACCGAAAATTTCTTTGCCTTGGTCGGACTTGAGATCCAGAGTCAGCGAACGCTTGTTTCGGTTAAATGCCTGGAAAGACAGGCTGTCCAGATTACCTAAATCACCTCCAGGGCCCATCTGACGGATCGGGTCACCCTTGTGCGCTCGATTTTCGATCTTTATGACTTCGGCGCCCAAATCAGCTAGTTGCAAGGTGCCGTAGGGACCTGCTGCGTAATGTTCGACCGCGATGACGCGTACGCCCTCCAAAGGCAACATCAGCTTGGATTCCTCGTAACTATTTGCATCAAAGTAATAATCCGTTGTATTTCATTGATGCCTTCGCCTGTTGTCAATACGACTTTCCTTCTCACTTGTCTTTCATTCAGACTTGCGCTGTTCATCGAAACTTGGTACCTAATCGATAATCGCCTGCTGTACAGCATGCTCAAAATCGCTTACCACTGTAGATATAGACTGTTGAATCATGATTACTGCAGTGAGCTCTTGTGCCGGGTCACTCCAGGAGCGCGTACCTATTGTCCTTGCATAATTTCGTTGATGCGATTTAGTTGCTCTGAAGACATGCCGACTTCTTCGGCGCTGCTCGCCAAGGGCAAATCATTCGCAAAGCTTAAGCCGCTGAACAGACAGAAGACTAAGGTCAAAATAGAGATTGATCGTATGCTGGTAAAATTATTCTTCATAGTTTAAGGCCTTGGTTTTTTGAACTGCTTGTTGTGCGCTAGTCAATGTATCTATTCATCTTCTTTGGGCTTACATATTTTTCTTGCCAGTAAATGTGCCCATGGATTGCCCTTGCACAATGACAGAGCCTTTAACCGTACCGTCGTCTTCTAACTCTCCACGGTAAGTTATGTCTACGCCCAGTGCGTCACTAGAGAATGCAAATTCGAAATTGTCACCCTCATAGGTTCCAGTAATTGGAGCGTTTGCCAGTTGTCCAGAATAGCTTCCGGATATTTTTCCTTCGGCTTCTTGGGTCATCGTGATTTCCGCATTTCCATTACCTGCATCGCCTAATGAAACATCAAAAGCCCAGTTGCCGCTTACATCGGCAGATGCAAACTGTGCGAAAACTGCAGTGACGAGAAGTAATAGTGCGTTGCGAATTACTATTTTCATTTTAAATGTCCTATTTGATTCATATGGGGTTGAGATTTGTGTTTTTTTAAAAAGGTGCCCTAGCTTCGATGTTAGCGTCATCAAAATTCATAAATAAGGTCAGGGCGGAAGTATCTGTTGAAAGCTCACGCGCGGTCCAATCGGTCTGCTGCATTCTCAAAGCGTTCGACCAGGCTGGTTAGAGATTCTGATGTTGCGTCGCTATTTTCGATACCGCTATGAATTGTTCGCCAAATAGATTCCGATACCTTATCGACCTCAATCGGCTTTCCGGTTCTCATAAACGCGTGCTCGGTCAACTCAAGTGCGCCACCAATCATATAGCAAACAATGGTTGGCGAGGTGCCCAATCGAAATGAGCCACCCTTCATGCCTGCCTTGACCTCGTTCGCCATCAAAACAGCCATCCGGCGGTTTTGATCATTAGAGAGTGATGGCTGTTTGTCATCAAATTGGCGCGCATAGAGTGCGCGGAGCCCGCACATGCTACGATCTTTGGAAATGGTGACAAGAGTGCGACGAATCAAATAGCGTAGCCGATTTTCGGGCCCTTCAATGCTCGGCAATGTTTGTTGGATATCGTCGAACAGTGCCGAGTAGTGACGGCGCAGAACCTCATCGAGTAGCCTGTGCTTGCTGTCGAAGTAGCGATAAATTGTCCCTTCCGCAATAGCTGCATCTTTCGCAATTTCCTCGATGGAGCCCTTTTCAAAGCCACGGGAACAAAACACTTTTTGTGCGGATTCCACAATAGTGTCAATGCGATGCTCCTTCGAAGGGCGAGGTACTTTAGCTACAGTTGCTATGTTCAAAAGGTGTGAGCTCCGACAGTTAATGCCTATGGATAGCTTTGAATATGCCACAATAATGAGCTTCGCTCAATTTTCGGTACTCGGAGGCTAAATTCAGGTAGATCCCCCGATTATATTTGTATATTGCCATGGAAATGAGTACGATATTTGCATATAAAAGACTCTTGCACTGTATTTGTCATCAATAATGAGTATAGCTCATTATTTGAAGATTACATACTTGCTATTTGCACGATACAAGTACGACTAAGATTCACCCGCTCAATAAAACTGGAACTAATTATGCCTAATTTAAAGAATCTAAAAACGAGCGTTGTACTCTCACTGTTGGCCATGGCGCCATTTGCCCCCTTAGCTTATTCTCAAGCCCCTGATTACGAGCCGCCACGAACGGAGTATGGCGTTCCGGACATTCAAGGTATTTGGTCGAACCGAGCCATTACCCGTATGGAAAGAAGGCGCGGAGTTGAAGGGCTCGTGCTAAGCGACGAGGAAGCCTATGAAATGGCCCAGAATTCCTTTTGGATGAGCCAGGACCGACAGCAACAGAACAACCCCATAACCGAAGCTAAAGCCGGAGAAGCGGCATTCGGTGCACGGGGGCATAATGCATTCTGGATTGATGAGGGGTTTGGTATGGGTTTGGTCAAGGGAGAGCGTAGAAGTTCCTGGGTCACTGTGCCAGACAATGGCCGCATCCCCTATAAAGAAGGAGGCGCGAGACTTCGCAGAGCATCCCACTTACCAAAACTTGGTGGTTTCGATGGCCCTGAGACTAGATCTATTGGCGAGCGTTGCATTGCCTTCGGCGTCATAGGTCCGGTAATGCAAAACACTGTCTACAACAATAATTTCCAATTCGTACAAACTAAAGATCATGTCCTAATCATGTCTGAATTGGGCCATGAGGTACGCATCATTCCATTTGCTGACGAACACAGTAACGAGGACCTTCAGCCCTGGTTCGGTGATTCCATAGCCCGGTACGAAGGCGATACTCTGGTTATTGAAACTATCAAACCCTATCCACTTCAAGGCTCTTACATCTCACCGACAGGAAAGGTTACCGAGCGATTAACTCGCTGGTCTGACGAGGAGATTTTCTATGAATTTACTGTGGAAGACCCGGCTCTCTACACTCAGCCCTGGGGTGGAGAGCTATCTTTCTATAAAGAGACGGCATTGTTTGAATATGCCTGCCACGAAGGAAATTATTCTTTACCTGGAATACTGGCTGGTGCCAGAAGAGCCGAAATGGATGCCTTGGCTCAATAAGAGCAGCCGTCCTAGCTTACTAAAACCTCAGATGTCACCTGGAAATTAATTATGGACTGTTTAGCATTAGTCATTACCGAGTTAAGAAAACCCTTTGCATTACTAGCAATAACTCTGCTGATGACGGGCACTGGCAATCTAAATGCCGCCGATGAGCCCGCGGCGACTTTCGGCACTTTATATCAACAGCAATGTGCAGTTTGCCACGGTCCAGAACTTTTAGGTGAAGCACTTGGAGTGCCACTCGTTGGCGGAGATCTACTCCATGGCCAGTCACTTGAAGAATTGGCCCAAAGTATAGCCGAGGGATATCCAGGATCAGGCATGCCTTCATGGTCGGAGACGCTATCCACAGATCAGATCAGAACGCTGGCAGTATTCATCGCTGAAGAACGCGACGCCATGCCCATGGGAGCGTTTAACATCTCAACCCCAATAATTCTTCCCGAAGAGCTAATTGTTACCAACAAGCACTCCTTCATGGTAGAGCCCATTGTCGAAGGTCTTGATGAACTGGTCTTCTCCATGGAGATTCTCCCTGACGGTCAATTCCTTGTGACAGAAAAAACCCGAGGGCTACGTTTAATCTCAGCCGACGGCCAACGCTCTACAATGATTCAAGGAACGCCAACGGCCTATCATGATGAGCCTGGTCCGCGCCGCGGGATGGGATGGTTGCTTGAGGTGATGCTGCATCCCGATTACGCAGAAAACGGCTGGATTTATCTACAATACGGAGATCGCTGCGAAGACTGTAATGGCCGAAGCAGCCGCTTCAACATGCCAGTAAGCATGAACAAAGTTGTTCGAGGCCGTATAGAAGACGATCAGTGGGTTGATCAGGAAACCATCTTCGAATTCGACGTAGAAACCTATCGGCTCGGTTCTGACATGGCAGCTGGCGGCAGGATTGCAATTGACGATGAGGGTCATCTCTTCTTCTCCATCGGAGCCAAGCATATCGACACCATGTCGGGTGTGCAGGATCTATCGATGCCCTGGGGCAAGATACACCGCATTAATCTCGACGGTAGCGTACCCCAGGACAACCCTTATGTTGGCGATCCAGATGCTATGGACAGCATATGGAGTAGGGGGCATCGCAGTCCTCAGGGGTTGGACATTAACCCGCTCAATGGTGATTTGTGGAGCACAGAAATGGGCCCCCGAGGTGGTGACGAACTCAACCTCATCGAGGCGGGAAACAATTATGGCTGGCCATTACATAGCCTTGGTCTGAATTACTCTGGCACCGAAGTGAACTTTGGACGAGACGAATTAGAATTGTTTCGCATCGAAGACATCGAAATGCCTAAGGTGGATTTCACACCGTCACCGGCTGTATCCAGCATCGTTTTCTATCAAGGCGACGCCTTCCCTGAGTGGAAGGATGATATTTTATTGGGCACCTTAAAATCACAACAACTGTTCCGTTTTAGCATCGAAGGGGACAGGGTGATTGAGCAAGAAATCCTGCTGGACGATTTAGCGAGAGTAAAGGACGTAGAGGTAGGCAATGAGGGTGAGGTTTATCTCTTGCTTGAGAGTGCCGAAGGCAGCAAGATTGTTCGGTTGGCGCCAGAAATAATCGACGCACCATAAAGGGAATCGTTTCTCTATGGGTCTTGAACAAGCCTGAGTACTATTATTATGGTTGGCCAATTTTTAGAAGACGCAGTAGTACCATGTCTAACACTTTAAACTCTCAATACTTCGACCTCGATGACTCTGAGGATACTCAGGAGTTCTATCATAGCCGGGGATGGACTGATGGATTTCCTATCGTGCCACCAACACACGAGGCAGTGCAGGCCTGTCTGGATTGGGTGCTGATGCCTGCGAACGAGATCATTGGTATCGAGCCGGTGCGCGAGCGAGCCATCGAGGCCGAGAAACTGGCTATTAATGCAGTCATGGCAGGCTGTCTTCCCATGCATTTCCCTGCCGTGATCAGCGCGTGGATGGCCATGCTTAAAGACGAATTCCTGTTACACGGCACTACAGCCAGCACTGGTGGCTGTGCAATTCTGGTAATTTTGAACGGCCCGATAAGACAAGAGATCGGTACCCGCAGTGACTTCAATGTACTGGGCAGTTCGGACCGGGCAACATCTGTAATTGGCAGAGCCATCCGGCTTGCACTTATCAACATCTTACAGGTAAGCCCCGGTGCTATAGACCGCTCTACTCTCGGTCATCCCGGCAAGATTAGTTATTGCATAGCCGAGGACGAGGAGAATTCCAATTGGCCTTCGCTGGCGGAATCGCGAGACATACCGAAGGAAGCCTCGGCGGTTACTGTTCTGGCAGCCTGTGCTCCGCGCCAGATAATGAATGAGTGGACCACCAAGCCAGAGGAAATTTTGGATACCTATGCGGCAGAGATGCGCGCCAACATGCGCAACTACTCTATCTGGTCAGGAAATTACGTGATTGTTATGCCTGCCCAACATCGGGAACACATGCGAGTGGCGGGTTGGGGCAGAAAAGAGATTGCAAATTATCTTTATGAAAAGGCGCGTATCAAGCGTTCGGAGTGGTCAACCGTGGGCAAGGGCTCGGTAATTCGCGATAAAGGCGATACCGAATATTGCGCACTACCCAGTCCGGATCACCTTTTACTGGTTGCCGCTGGCGGTCCAGCTGGTGGATTCGGCGCCATTATTCCTCCTTGGCTTGGAACAAAAAGCCAGGCGGTGACAGTGGCTATCGGTGCCTGCGTGGACTGTGAGCCACCTGCGGCGGAAACATAAGTTTTCCAGCACTGTGTCTGGCGCAATGAATAGAACCGAAATATTAAAGAGCTAAGAACTGAAAAATTCGAGACTTAATAGGAATCAATGCAATGACAATTCGTGTGCTTAATCCGACCAATGAGACCGAAGTAATTACTTCGGATCCTGCGCCGAGGCTTAATAGTCTCAAAGGCAAAACTGTCGGGCTGATTTCCAACGGCAAGGAAGGCACTGCAGGATTCTTTGCTCATGTAGACAGCTTGCTTAGAGAGCGCTATCAGGTTGCAGAAGTTATCCTGCGCACAAAGTCCAATTACAGTGCTCCAGCTGAAGATGAGATTATTGATCAGGCGAGAAATTGGGATCTGGCTATCACTGGTTTGGGTGACTGAGGCAGCTGCTCGTCGTGCAGTTTGCATGACGCAATTAGTAGCGAGAGAGTGGGTACACCTGCGGTTGGTGTGATGACCCGCAAATTCGTCAGTGCCGCTGATCTCATGGCGAAGGTCTTGGGCATGCCAAACTATGCTTACGCAGTAATCGACCATCCGGTTAGCAGCGCCACCGACGAAGAATTGAAATCAAGAGCGTTACAAACCATCGCGGCTATAGATACGCAGATATTGCTTTAGCTTTGAGAAGCAACAGTCTTTAGAAATATTTGTGCGAGCTGTTCCGTATTTTTTCTGAATTCTGTTGTTGAGCTCGCCTTCTTCTTTATGCCCCCAAGCGCGGCAAACAGTAGCTCGACGAATGCCTTTGGAGTGAGCGGCGTATTCTGAAAATTGGCTTCTCCTGTTTTTTCAGCTTCCTTCAAAACTTTCGCAAACGCGGTCACAAGTTTAGAAAACCCTTTCACCATCTCTTCAGTCGCCAATTTCTGATTGGTGTCCATCAGCTCTCCACCATGAGGAGAGTCTGCTATGGGTTCGTAATAAATTTTCTCAAAAATCAAAAGCGCTTCAATAAACCGGGTGTTTAGTTTTCCAGTGCCAGCCAGAACGGAAAGAGCTTGGTCAACAGCCTGATTTAGTCGGTAGGCGGCAAGTTCACAAAACAGGTTTTCTTTATTATCAAACATCAAATACAGAGCGGGCCGCGAGATCTCTGCTCCCTGCGCGATGTCGTTCATGGTCGTACGTCTGAAACCATACCGCGCAAATACTTCCGCCGCTGCCTCATAGACGGCTTCTTTCTTCGCATTTACGCGCTCTGTATTCTGCTTCGTTTTGCTCATACCACTTTTTTTGCCTCTAAAGAGGTTCAGTGAGGTGCGCACTGGGAATAATTAGTATATTATTATGCCATAACATTCTGACATATTATACCTAATATGTCATAATATGAAAGATAAGTCACCGTGTAGGCCAGAAGTTCAGCCTATCTAAACTACTACTGTTTTAAGGATCTTGGGGGAAACAATGAGTACTTCTTTTTGGATAAATGGCGTTGAGCAATCGGTGGATGTTGACCCATCCAAGCCGTTGCTTTGGGTCTTGCGTGAGCAACTCGCGCTCACCGGGACTAAATTTGGTTGTGGCATCGCTCAATGTGGAGCCTGCACGGTTCACATCGATGGGCAAGCGCTGCGTTCCTGCGTTACCCCCATCTCTGCCGTCGAAGGCAGGCAAGTAACAACTATTGAGGGTCTGGCCAACGAGTCCGGTGAATTACACCCGGTACAGCAAGCCTGGATTGAGCACCAGGTTCCGCAATGTGGCTACTGTCAGTCAGGTCAATTAATGTCCGCGTCTGCACTACTAGCTATCAACCCCAATCCAAGCGATGCGGAGATCGACACTGCGATGCAGGGCAACATCTGCCGCTGCGGCATGTATGGACGTATCCGCAGCGCAATCAAGTCTGTTGATATTGCCTCAGCCGATGACAAGCTGTTCTATAACGTTGCGGGGGCTGATAATGTCTAAGCTAACCAGAAGAGCATTTATAACCACAAGTATCGTTGCCGGTGGCGGGCTCGTAGTGGGCATCGCCATGCGCCCGGGCAACCAGGTTAAAGGCCTCGCTGCAAAAATGGGCAACGAGGGTGGCAAATTAGTGCACACCTATGTCAGGATCGACAGTGACAATGTAGTTACGGCCATTATCCCCCATGCAGAAATGGGACAAGGTGTTCACACTGCACTGGGGCAGATGCTCGCGGAAGAGCTCGATGCCGATTGGGATCAATTAAAGGTAGAGGAAGCACCAGCTCTGGGAGAGTACGCATCCTATTCAGCTGGACGGCGCTATCTATTAGCGGGAATCGACTTCCCGGATTTTGCTATTCCCACCGTCGACGGTGCGATGATGAAGGTGGCAGACACTCTTAACATGCAGATCACCGGTGGCAGCATGAGTGTTAGAACTACCGGCATCCTGGCCATGCGCATCGCCGGTGCAGCGACGAGAGAAATGTTGCAAAAGGCGGCAGCTCAAGCTTGGGAAGTGCCTGTAGAAGAAATTACTACCGAGAACAGTCATCTCATTCATGTCGCTAGTAATCGCAGAGAGGCCTACGCTAGCTTTGCCGCACAAGTAGCCGAGATGACACCTACTCAAACACCTACATTCAAAGATCCTGCAGATTACAAAATTGTTGGTACCCACAAGCCAAGACGTGACATTCCAGCAAAGGTTGATGGCTCAGTGAAATTCTCACTGGATGTGCGCCTACCTGAAATGCTTTATGCTTCTGTCGCTCGCTCTCCGGTTCCCGGTGGCAGCTTGGTAGAGTTAGACGATTCTGCGGCACGGGCAGTTGTTGGCGTAGTAGATGTTGTTGTGATTCCCTCCGCTACCATTACCAATATGCTCGGAGATACAGAATCCAGTGAGTCAGTAGCAGTCGTGGCCGATAGCTACTGGTCTGCGAGCAAGGCCATAGCTGAGCTCAAATTACAATGGAGTGAGACCGGTTCCGAAGCTGTCTCCAGCGATGGGATATATGCACAATTCGAACGCGACATCACTGCGGGCACCGAACGAGAGGCAGACCGAGTACTAGGAGAGCCAGGCTCGATTTTTTCATCGGCCGCGAAAGTTATCGATGCTGACTACCACGTGCCCTTTCTTGCTCACACCTGTATGGAACCGCTTAACGCTACAGCTGATGTTC